>Ga0308164_10003909_pt1 | contig 13008 bp, 12 predicted proteins | sample PhyTR2_FD_201031 | JGI IMG/M metagenome (GOLD analysis project Ga0308164, IMG submission 201031) | Phyllosphere microbial communities from UC Gill Tract Community Farm, Albany, California, United States - DLSLT.R2 | ecosystem: Host-associated > Plants > Phyllosphere > Unclassified | place: USA... | reverse complement strand
GATTTCGAATGGCTTATTGACGTAATCGTCCGCCCCTTCGTCCAGCGCGGCGATCTTCTCGCTCTCCTGATGTCGGGCGGAAATAACAATGATTGATGCCTCGCTGAGCGCGCGGACCTGAACAATGACATCTTTGCCGTCCATGTCAGGGAGTCCAAGATCAAGCAGGATCAGATCAGGATCTGTGGCCATTACCGTGCTGATCGTCGAACGCCCATCAAGCGCCGTGCTGACGGTATAGCCGGCCGCGCTCAGAGCCGGTTCGAGAACCGCAAGCAATGAGGGTTCGTCATCGACAATGAGGATGCGTGTCATAGTGACGCCTGTTCGAATGCGCAGGGAAGCTTGATCTCGATCGTGGTGCCGCTGTCAGCGACGCCTGGGATATGGGCTGAAATTGATCCCTCAAGCGCCTCCACAAAGCCCTTTGCGATAGCGAGGCCTAGGCCGCTTCCGCGAGGCGAAGCCTCTGCCCTACGCACGCGGTAAAAGCGTTCGAACACACGAGGCAGGTCCGCTTCGGGGATCCCGCAGCCTTCGTCGGCAATACTGATCAGACACAGCTCTCCGTCGCGTTTCGCTTTGATGACGATGCGGGTGCCGTCCGCACTATACAGTATCGCGTTATCGAGCACGTTGATGAGAACCAGCTCGAATAAGGCGGGGTTTGCTATGATCAGCAGATCCGGGTCAGCAAAAAGGGATCGGATGATCCGGTTGCCCACCCTGGGTCGCACCCGCTGGACGGCAACGCCTACCATCTCGGCCACACTCAGAATCTGTGAGGAAGCGGGGTTTCCACCGGCCTCCAACTTGCTCATTTCCAACAGATTTGCGGTGTATCGGTTCAGGCGCTCGCAGTCATCGACGATCTGACGAAGGAACCGTTCGGACGTTTCCGGATCAAACTTGTCGCGGTACGCCAGCAGACTCGAAGCTGATGCGCTGATCGCGGTCAGAGGCGTGCGGAAATCGTGGCTGACAGAGGACAGCAAAGCGGTCTTTAATTCCTCGGCCCGGGCGGCTGCACCGCGCTCAGCAATCTGCTCGGATAAAATAGCCCGTTCGAGCGCGAGCGCCACGATTCCACCAAATGCGTCTAGGAAGGCCGGGTCGATCCCACCAACGCGTGGGCCTTGCAAAACCAGAATTCCGATCGTCCCCTCGCTGCCGTCAAGGCGAACACCAACGAGCGAACGCGCCGCCACGGTTTTCTTCTCGGAGCCGGCCAACGCCGCGGCCAAGGATTCAACCTCAGCGTTCGTACCGGACGGTCCAAGATGCTCGAACAAACCGTGATCGGCCCGGAACAGTGTCATCCTCGCACCTGGCGTAGGATCAGCTAGGTGGTCGAGCGCGGAGATGATGTCCGGAATCCGCGCAGCCGATTGCAGACCGCGGCTCAATGTTAGCAAGTTGACGAGCTGCGCATTGCTCGCCCGAGCCGCTTCGGACCGATCGCGAAGGCGACCGGCGAGGATTCCAGTGACGACGGCGCACAGGTTGAAAATGACCAACGGTGCAAGATCGCGTCCGGTCGCCACGCGAAAAGTTAGGGCTGGCTCGCTGACGAAAAAGTTGAAGATAAGGAAGGCGGCAACCGCGCCGATCAACCCGGATGCCAGCCCTCCCAGCGCGCCAGCTAAGGTGACGCCGAGCATGAAGACGAGTGCGGCGGGCACCTCGCCATAGTGGGACGCGACGAAATTGGCGGCTAGCGCTGAAACGATGACGACAATCAACGTCAGAAGAAGGCCGCGTCGGTCGAGGGTCATCCTGATCCTGCTGGCCGCGAAGCCGCCGCTGATTACCGTCACAGGCATTATCGCAGGCTCACTCCACGGCTGGTCCGCTGCGGCGGATCTAAAGACCGGGGGAGGTCACGACCGATCCGTCGCAGCGGTGGGGCAGGAACAATGGGCCGTTTACGTGAAGTCCAATTCCGCAACCGACGCCACGCTCCTGTCGACAGCGATAGACGAGTGGGACAATGGGTCCATACATATGAACCCTATAGTAACGCGCATCCACGCATCAGATTAACGCTGCCCGTTCGAAACACGGGACGAAGCGATCATGCGCGACAAGGGCATCTATCTTCTTATGGCAGTCGCCGCTGTTGGGTCGGACGAGGAGTCATATGGGCAGAACCGCCGGGCGGTTTCGATCGTCGTGCGAGCGAACTGACGCCCGATGTCCGGATCAGGTTCACTTATGCGAGTGCTCGGAGTGGCGATCCTTGTGTCGTCAGGCTCCACCGCGAGTTGCGCTCCGGGTGACACTGCCCAGGGAGTAGCGAGCGTCCGGAACTTTACGTGCGATAGAGGGGTAGGTTTCTCAGGCCAGTTCGAGGGCAATCGGGCCATCATCAGAACGCTGACCAACCGCTATGACTTGAAGGCGCGACGATCGTCACTTGGGGTCCGCTATGGTTCGAACAGCGTTTCCTTCGCACAGGATGAAGAACGCGCGGTGTTGGTGGGAGCAGCCGACGGTCCCTACCAGAACTGCATCCAGAGCAGTACGCGAGTGCCGTCTTCGATGAGGACGTCGACCTAGGAAGTACGCCGTGTAATGGCTGCGCATCTAGGTCTCCGGGAGATTATACTATGGTCCTGGCGGCCCTGCTGTTTTTGCCGTTCGCTGCAGCCATCGCATTGGCACTGTGTGCTCGCGCGTCGCGCGGCGTCCATGTGGCGATCGCAGCGGGTGGCAGTGCGGCCGGGCTGGCGCTGGTGCTCGGTGCCGCACGAGGCGTAATCGCGGGTACGCCGATCGAGACGCGGGTCGGCTGGATTCCTGCGCTCAACCTGGATTTGAGCTTGCGGCTCGATCCGCTGGCGTTGCTGTTCGCGGGGTTGATCCTCGCCATCGGCCTGCTCGTCGTGATCTATGCGCAGGGGTATTTGGCCAAGAGCGAGCCCACCGGTCGGTTCCTGTCTTTCTTGATGCTGTTTCAGGGGGCGATGGTTGGGATCGCGCTGTCGAGCAACATCCTGCTGATGCTAGTCTTCTGGGAGCTGACGAGCCTGTCATCTTTCCTGCTGATCGGGTTTTGGCGCGACCGGGCCGATGCGCGTCAGGGCGCGCGGATGGCGTTGGCCGTAACTGGATGCGGTGGGCTCGCGCTGATCGCTGGGATGCTGTTGCTCGGCCAAGCGGCGGGATCCTACGAACTGGTGACGATCCTTGATCGCGCCGATCTGGTCCAGGCCTCGCCGCTCTATCCCGCGATCCTCGTCCTCGTCCTACTCGGCGCGTTCACCAAGTCGGCGCAGTTCCCGTTTCACTTCTGGCTGCCGCACGCGATGGCGGCGCCGACGCCGGTCAGCGCCTATCTCCATTCGGCGACGATGGTGAAGGCCGGCGTCTTCCTGCTCGCGCGGCTCTGGCCGGTTCTCGCCGGGACCGATATGTGGTTCTACCTCGTGGCGTCCACCGGCCTCGTCACGATGATCTTCGGTGCGGGCGTTGCGCTGTTCCGCGACGATCTGAAGGCGATCCTTGCCTATTCGACGATCAGCCAGCTCGGGCTGATGGTGATGCTGCTCGGCTTCGGGACGCCGGCCGCCGCGACCGCCGCGGTCTTCCACATCCTCAACCATGCCGCGTTCAAGGCGGCGCTGTTCATGACCGCGGGCATCGTTGATCACGAGACCGGCACGCGCGACATCCGCAGGCTCGGGGGGCTGGCCGCGCTGATGCCGATCACCGCGACCCTGGGAACACTGGCGGTCGCAGCGATGGCGGGGCTACCGCCGCTCGGCGGGTTCATTTCGAAGGAGATGATGCTTGAGCAAAGCGTGCATACCGTCTTTGCGGGGCAGGACTTGCTGGTGCCGCTGCTCGCGACGATCGCGGCCATCCTGTCGGTCGCCTATTCTCTGCGCTTTGCGACCGGACTGTTCTTCGGCGCGCTGCGTACGGGCGACGTCGCGGCACCGCACGACCCGGGTACGGCGATGCTCGCCCCGCCCGCCATATTGGTGATGATGGCGCTGGCGTTTGGACTGTTGCCGATGACGGTCGCGGGGCCGCTCGTGGCTGCCGCGACGGGCGCAGTGATCGGCGCAGCGCCCCCCGAATTACACCTTGCGCTGTGGCACAGGATCAATCCTGCTCTCGCAATGAGCCTGGCCGCGGTGACGATCGGCGCGGTGCTGCTCTGGCGGCGCGCACCGGTCGCGGCGTGGTTGGCCGGGCGTCGTGGACTCGACGCAAAGCATGTCTTTGACACCGCGATGGACGCAGTCGTCGACGGCACGCGCCGCGTCTCGCTCGCGGTCCATGCCGGATCGCTCCAACGCTATCTCTTCGCGCTGTTCACGGTGGCGATCCTGCTCGGGATCGACGCGGCTTCGACGCCGGGGGGGCTTGCCGCCGGGGCACGGGCGACGCTGCCCGCATCGCCGGTTGCGATCACCGCCTGGCTTGCGCTGGTCGTCGCCACGCTCGTCGTGGTCGTCCGGCAACGCCAGCGGTTCCTGGCGCTGGTGTTCATCAGCGTCATCGGCCTCGTGATCGGGCTCGCCTTCGTCCATTTGTCCGCGCCCGACCTCGCGCTGACCCAGGTCGCGGTCGAGGTCGTCACGATCCTGCTCCTGCTACTGGCGCTCCATCTCCTGCCGAAGACGCCGCCCAGCCTGTCGAGCACGCCCCGCAGACTCCGCGACGCTGCGCTCGGGCTGGCCGCGGGAGTCGGAACTGGCTGGGCGGCCTGGGCGGTGATGACACGCGAGACGCGCGACACGGTGTCGTCCTATCACTGGTCGAACAGCTATTCAGGCGGTGGCGGCACGAACGTCGTCAACGTGACGCTGGTCGACTTCCGCGCCTTCGACACGCTGGGCGAGATCATCGTGCTGGGCATTGCGGGGCTCGCAATCTACGCCTTGCTCCAGCCTGCTGCGCGCGGCGTGGCAGGGCAGCGATTGCGCGAATGGCGTGAGGACATGCCGCATTCGCCCGAGCGTCACCCGATGATGTTCGTGATGGCGGCGCGGCTGCTCATGCCGCTCGCGCTGCTGGTGGGCATCTACATCTTCCTGCGCGGGCACAACCAGCCGGGCGGCGGTTTCATCGCCGCGCTGGTCTTTGCGATCGCGATCCTGCTCCAGTATCTCGCCTCGGGCTTCGACTGGACCGACGATCGTCGTCGGATCGGCGAGCATCCGCTGATCGCGTTCGGCGTCTTGATCGCCGCTGCCACCGGGCTCGGGTCGCTGGTCTTCGGCGCGCCGTTCCTGTCGAGCAGCTTCGGATATTTCCACGTGCCCCTGATCGGCGAAGTCGAACTGGCGACGGCCACGTTGTTCGACACCGGCGTGGCATGCGTCGTGGTGGGGGCGGTGATGATGGCGCTGGCGCAACTCAGTCATGTCGCGCAGCGGGCCACCCGGCATGCAGAGGCCAATGACGGGCCGGACGCGACCGATGGGGAGGCTGTACGATGAGCCTGGAATTTCTCGTCGCCAGCGCGATCGCCGTGCTGACCGCGGGCGGCGTCTACCTTTCGCTTCGCGGCCGCACCTTCCAGGTCGTGCTTGGGATGACGATGCTGTCCTATGCGGTGAACCTGTTCCTGTTCGCGATCGGCCGGCTGGTAGTCGATCGTCCCCCGCTGTTCGCCAAGGGCGTGACCGACCATGCCGATCCACTGCCGCAGGCGCTGGTGTTGACCGCGATCGTCATCACCTTCGGCATGACCGCGCTCGTCGTCATTCTTTCGCTGCGCAGCTTCCTGGAAAGTGGATCGGACCAGGTGGACGGCATCGCCGACCCGTCCGACGAAACGGCCGACGATACGGCTGCTCCCCCATCCGGCGCCGTCCCTTCCGGTCCCACCGCGGAAAGGGAGGCCCGACAGTGACCGCGCTCGATCATCTGGTCATCGCGCCGGTCGTGATCCCCGCCGTCGTCGCTCCGCTCGCGCTGCTGGCGATGCGACGGCGTCGGCGCGTCGGCGTGGCGATCTCGATGGCAGGATGCGTCGCGATGCTCGTCGCCGCGCTTTGGCTGTTCGGGATCGCGCAGGACGATGCGATCCGCGCCTATCCGCTCGGCAATTGGCCGGCGCCGTTCGGCATCGTGCTGGTGCTCGACCGTCTGTCGGCGATGATGCTGGTGCTGGCGGCGGTCCTCGCACTGGTCGTTATGATCCATGCGATCGTGACCGCGGTCGACCGCAAGGGCTGGCATTTTCACCCGATGTTCCATTTCCAGCTGCTAGGTTTGAACGGTGCGTTCCTGACGGGCGACCTGTTCAACCTGTTCGTTTTCTTCGAAGTGTTGCTGATCGCCTCCTACGGGCTGATGCTTCACGGCCAGGGCTCCGCGCGGCTGAAGGCCGGGGTCGCCTATGTCATCGTCAACATCGTCGGGTCGGCGCTGTTCCTGATCGCGCTGGGGCTGCTCTACGGGCTTACGGGCACGCTCAACATGGCCGATCTGGCGCGCCGGGTCGCCGCGCTCGGATCGCAGGACCAAGGCCTGGTCCGGCTCGCGGGCCTGTTGCTGCTCACCGTCTTCGCGCTCAAGGCCGCGGTGGTGCCGCTTCATCTGTGGTTGCCGCGCACCTATGCGGCGACCGCACCGGTCGTCGCGGCGCTGTTCGCGATCATGACGAAGGTCGGCGTCTATGCGATGATCCGCACCGTGCCGCTGATCTTCGGCGATGCCGCCGGCGCCGCGGCATGGGTGCCGGCACCCTGGTTGCTGCCGGCTGCGGTGCTGACGGCGATCGTCGGCTTTGCCGGCGTGCTCGCGGCCCGCGCGATGCGCGAGCAGGCGGCGTTCGCCATTCTCGGATCGACCGGCACGCTGTTGCTGGCGGTATCGAGCTGGACGCAGGCGACGACCGCGGCGTCGCTCTTCTATCTGGCCCATGCCACGCTCGCGGGGGCGGCACTCTTCCTCGTCGCCGACGCGACGCTGCGCCGACGCGGCCAATACGGCGATGCGACCGTGCCGAGCCCGCGCTTTGCCGGGCAAGACGTGCTCGGACTGTTGTTCATGGCCGCGACGATCGCTGCCGTCGGACTGCCGCCATTGTCGGGCTTTGTCGGGAAGCTCTTCATCCTGCAGACGACGTTTGCTGCGCCTGCATGGGTAGTGGTCTGGGCGACGATCCTCGGTACCACGCTGGTTGGCGTCATCGGCTTCGCACGCAGCGGCAGCACGCTGTTCTGGAAGACCGCGGCGGCAGACGCCGATGCGATCGCCTGTACCGAACGGTCGCGCGTGGAACTCGCCATGCCCGCAGCACTGATCGCAGTGCTTGGTCTGCTCACCCTCGGCGGAGGCTGGGCCACGGCGCAGGCGCAGGCGACCGCGACGCAGATCTTCGCGCCGCAGCGCTACATCGCAGCCGTATTGGGGGAGGAAGCCCGATGATGAAGCGCATCCTGCCGCATCCCGCGCTGTCGATCATGCTGCTGGTCGTCTGGCTGTTGATGGCGAACGACATCACCGTTGGTGGCGTCTTGCTGGGCGCGCTCCTGGGGCTGGTCCTTCCCAAGTTCACCGAGCCGTTCTGGCCGGATCGCCCGCGCGTCCGCTTCGGTCGCGCGCTGCTTGGCTATTGCCTCGTCGTCCTGGCCGATATCGTCGTCGCCAACTTTCAGGTCGCGTGGCTGATCCTGTTCAGGCGCAACCGCGATCTGCGGTCACGCTGGCTGGTCGTTCCCGTCGCGCTGAAGACGCCCGAGGCGATCACGGTCTTGGCGGCGACCATCAGCCTGACACCGGGTACGGTGTCGTCCGACGTCTCTGCCGACGGTCGATCGCTTCTCGTCCACGCGCTCGACGTTGGCGACGAGACAGCCGAAATCGCGCGGATCAAGAACCGATACGAGGCGCGTCTGCAGAGGATTTTTGCATGATCGGCATCGCCCTTCAAATCGCCTTCGGATGCGTAGCTCTCGCGCTGCTGTTCAATGGCTGGCGCCTACTCAAGGGGCCAGCGCTTGGCGACCGGATCGTCGCTCTCGACACCATGGTCATCAACGCCATCGCGCTGATCGTGCTGGCCGGCATGATCGGGGGCACCGCGACCTTTTTCGAAGTGGCGCTGCTGCTGGCGATGGTCGGATTTGTCAGCACGATTGCCTACTGCAAGTTCATTCTTCGCGGGGATATCGTCGAATGACCCTGCTCGTCGATATTGTCGTATCCACGCTGGTTCTGCTCGGTGCGGCATTCGTCCTGATCGGAAGCTGGGGGCTAGTCCGCCTGCCGTCCACGATGGAGCGACTTCACGGTCCGACCAAGGCGACAACGCTCGGCCTCGGCTCGCTCCTCGTGGCCTCAGTCGTCTATTTCCATGCTCGGTTGGGGATATGGACCGCGCACGAACTGCTGATCTCGCTGTTCCTCTTCATTACCGCGCCGATCTCGGCGAACATGATCGCCAAGGTTCACCTCCACCGTGTGCGGATCGGCGCGATCGAGGAGCCCGACAGCATTGCAGGTCCTCCGCCGCTCCCCGCCGGCGATGGCGACTGGGCGACCTTCGAAACACCAAAGCGGAATACGCCCGCTTCGACCGCCAACACCTGATTACCCGCAGCCGCTATGACCCATCCCGCCCGATGAAGAGATTGTCGACCGTCAGCATGAGCAGCGACGACGCCGATACCACGCACTACCATCTGCGCCGGGCAAGTCGGACGCCGGTATGGCTGGCGTTGTCCTGGCGTGCGCTCCTTGCCCTCGCGCTAATTGGCATCGCGCTGGCAGTTCACTGGTTCGATCGCGACGGCCTGCGGCAAAATTCGGGAGAGCCGGTCACCTTCGCCGACATCCTCTATTTCACGATGATCACAGTGACGACCGTTGGTTACGGCGATATCGTGCCCGTGACCCAGCAAGCCCGTATGTTTGATACGTTCGTCGTGACGCCGATCCGGCTCTTCGTGTGGCTGATCTTCCTCGGCACTGCGTATAATTTTCTGTTGAAACGCGTCTGGGAGAAGTGGCGAATGAACGTAATCCAGCGCCATCTCGAGAACCATGTCATCGTAGCCGGCTATGGCACGAGTGGGTCAGAGGCGATGAGTGAACTCGTGCGACGTGGCGCTGACCCGAATATGATCGTCGTGGTTGACGAGAATGCCGGTGCCTTGCGAGCAGCCGAGGCCTGCGGGGCGACCGTTATGGAGGGCAACGCAACGCGCAATGCAGCGCTTCAGGCGGCTCGGGTCGAAAGCGCCCGTGCGCTTATCGTATCGGCGGGACGCGACGACACATCGATCTTGATCGTGCTGACCGCTCGCCGGCTTGCACGCGATATCCCTATCAGCGTTGTGATCCGGTCACAGGACAATGAAGCAATCGCGCATCAGGCGGGCGCAAACACGGTCATCAATCCGGCAAGTTTTGCAGGGCTGCTGTTAGCTGGATCGACACATGGCGCGCATACGGCCGACTACATGGCAGACCTCGCAGCCTCCGGCGGGCGCGTCGCGTTGCGCGAACGTAGCGTAACCCAGGACGAAGTCGGCAAGCCGCTTGCCGATCTCCAAACCGGTCTTGGTCATCGTATCTATCGTGGCCGGAAGATCTTTGGGTTCTGGGAGCCTGAAGCCAAGCGTTTGGAAGAAGGCGATCTGATCGTCGAAGTCGTTCCACGCAGCGAATGTGAATAGATCCAGCGCCACGGCACAGTAGCTGAGCCCTGCCGCCCGTGATCTCCGTGCCACGAGATCGTGCTAGGCCGTTTTCAATAAAGGAATGTTTGTTGCGCAGTAATGTTTTGCCGGCACCGATACGGGCTATGCCCTGGTCGATGCTAGCGACGGTAGTAGCTATAACTGGGATGGGTTTGGTAACGCTGTATTCCGCAGCGGGAGGAAGTTTTTCGCCATGGGCCAGCAATCAGGCGGCCCGTTTTGTGGTTCTTTTTATAGGTATGCTTGTGTTGTCGCGCATACCCATCGGCGTGTGGAAGCGCCACGCCTACACCTTTTACGCAGTTACGCTGGGGCTGCTTCTGGTCGTCGAACTGTTCGGCAAGATTGGCATGGGCGCACAACGCTGGATTGATTTCGGCATTATACGATTGCAGCCATCAGAGTTCATGAAACTCGCTTCGGTTATGGCTCTCGCCAAATTTTACGACCGCGTGCCGGCAGGCTTCATCAGCCAACCCCAGGTGCTGGCAATCCCGATTGCGATGGTGGCGGCTCCTGCCGCCCTCGTCATGCTACAACCGGATCTTGGCACAGCGATGATGATCACGCTTGCCGGAACTGCTGTGATCTTTCTGGCCGGTACCGCTTTGCGCTGGTTTCTTGGTGCTGGCATGATCATCGGGGCGCTGCTGCCCGTCGCTTGGGGGTTGCTGCACGATTATCAGAAAAACCGGGTGCTGATTTTCATGAACCCCGAAAGCGACCCCCCTCGGGACCGGCTATCACTTATCTCAATCGAAAATCGCGATCGGGTCGGGCGGTCCGTTCGGAAAAGGGTTCTTGAACGGGACCCAAAGCCACCTCCAATATCTTCCTGAAACGCACACCGACTTTATCTTCGCCACGATGACAGAAGAGTGGGGTCTTGTTGGCGGAGTCGTTGTGTTGCTGGCGTATGGTTATCTGATCAAATGGGCGATGCGCCGGGGCTTCGAGGCGTCCTCGACCTTTGCCCGTCTGACAGCAACGGGCCTTGCCTTTACCCTGTTTCTTTACGTTAGCATCAATATGGCAATGGTCATGGGCTTGGCGCCGGTTGTCGGCATTCCATTGCCTCTGCTGTCCTATGGCGGATCGGCGATGATGACCGTGCTGATCTTGCTCGGCATCATGATGTCAATACATCGCCAGGAAAGTGCGGCGAGCTACTCGCTAGCTTAGTCAGGCGCTTGGTTCCGTTATGCCTGTGCCGCGCTTCCGATATCTCCAGGCCGACCACGACAACGCGAGAGAGTCCTTATGGCGCATGCGCGAGGGAGTCCTGTCAGATTTGCACTGAGCGGTAAGCATGGCTCTTTGTAGCGAATGAGATCAGCCGATCCGTCCCTCAGAGCGAAACGACGGATGCAGACAATGCCCGTTCGTTGGAACCGTAACTGCCGCGTATCATTTCCATTGATAATTATTCGGAGAAGCACGATGCAGCGGACCCTCCTTGTGACAATGGCACTCGCAACCCTTGTTGCAACTGTGACACCCGCCTCATCTCAGGTGTTCATTGACCTGTTTGCCGGCCGCTCGATGCCCGAGAACACTGCCGCCACACTCAAGGCAGATGAGGCGCGAGTGAACGACACCATCATTCCCGCCCAGCTTCGAATCGACGTTGAGAGGCTACGGCCAACTAATTCCACGATCTTCGGTGCGCGGCTTGGCTATTGGTCGGGCGCGGTCGGTATTGCTGTCGATGCCTCGACGCTCGATCCCGACGTCAAACGACAAACGATCCGTGCCACCGGCAACCTGCGCTTCGACGACGACGTTTTCGGCGAACGCGTAGTGATTGATCCAGGGCAGTCGGTCACTGTCGACATCCCGCGCGTAACTGTACCCACTACTGCAACCTTCGCCGCGCTCGCGATGTTGCGCCTGCCACCGACCTCCGGCACACGTATCACACCTTACGCCTTTGCCGGCCCGGTCTATCTAGTTACCGATTCCGACATTAGCGGCGACTGGGGGGTCCGCGCCGGTGCAGGGCTGAAGCTACCGCTGTCGCGCACCGTGTCGCTGTTTGGCGAGTATCGCTACACCGACGTTTCTGCGAGTGCGGTCGCCGGCAAGATCGGTGGAGACGTGATGGGAGTCCGTGGCACCACCGGCGACATCCGCATTGACCTCAAGGTGCGCAACCACAGCACGGTTGGCGGCATCGGTTTTACATTTTAGCTAGCGGTCGGCCGCATGGCAATTTGTATTGGCTGTTTCGCGCTCGACGATGTCGCTTTAACGGTCAGCGGTCAGGCCGCTTTTAAACTGCCCGCCGCGCCCTGTCGAAAAACACATGGTAGTCGCCAATTGTGGTTGGCGACGGCGTTTTACGACGATCGGGATGATACCGTCCGAAATCACCTGTTTGTCGCACAGTCGTGATTACGACCGGGTTTTTCACACATCGGACCATCAAATGGCGATAATGGTGGCACCTTGTCATCGGTCAGCGTGTCGAGACGCTGACGTATCGTCCGCGAATTCGGTGGTGATGTAGCCGAGCTTGCCCAAGTCGCGCTGATGCGCACGGACGATCTGCCAGCGGTAATAATAGATCTAGTCGAGCATCGTGTCGTACGACTGGAAGAACGGGATCCGGCCCCGGTACCAGGCGGCGTCGTTCCCGAACCACTGTCGTGCCATCGCGTCGAGATCCAAATGCGATCTGGCCTTGGGCGCGGCCTGCACCGCGGGCATCGCCGTGACGAGCACGGCTGCCAGCATGGCGCGGACGAACGATCCGGCGCGTGCAGTCTTGCGAAATGTCATACCCACCTCTCGTTGCGTCGCCATGTCAGCGGGTGAACCGCCAAGAGTCGACGTCCATGAGGCTATCGTCGCCCTTGCCGCGGAACACCATGTAGAGATCGCGCAGCCCGGTCGCGCCGGAAACAGTGGTCGTCCGCTCCTGCCACCGAACGCCAGGGGCGGGGGTGCCGGCCTGCAACGTGCCCAGCAAGGGGCCGCCAACAGCATCGGCGTGCAGTTCGATCGCGGCGCCCGCTCTCGCGTTGGCGATAGTCGCTACGAAGGTCTGCGCATCCGCTTTGCCGAAATCGACCCCGGCGATCTTGATTTAGCTGCGGTCGGTGGCGCGCGTCACGTAAACGCCGGTGCGGTCGTCTTGCGCGGTCGTCACGCCCATCGCCCAGCCATAGGGTCGGTCGCGGTCACGCCTGATGCGGGAGGTCCAGGCGATCGTCTCTGCCTCGACCCGCTTGTAGGGATCGAGCGTACCGATCTGCGGCGCGCTCACCTTGTCCCACCAGTGGAGATTGGGGATGGTCCCGTCGGCGTTGTATTCGAACCTGGCGACCGAGACCGAGCG
>Ga0308164_10003907_pt1 | contig 13012 bp, 19 predicted proteins | sample PhyTR2_FD_201031 | JGI IMG/M metagenome (GOLD analysis project Ga0308164, IMG submission 201031) | Phyllosphere microbial communities from UC Gill Tract Community Farm, Albany, California, United States - DLSLT.R2 | ecosystem: Host-associated > Plants > Phyllosphere > Unclassified | place: USA... | reverse complement strand
GAAACGCTTGACGCACCGCCCCCTTCCCCTTAGTCGGCCTCCACCACGCAGGCCCCTTCGTCTAGCGGTTAGGACGCGGCCCTTTCACGGCTGAAGCACGGGTTCGATTCCCGTAGGGGTCACCATCTTGAAAACATTAGTTTTCATAGACGGTGTTTGTGAAGTTTGCCCCCAGTAACGTTTTGTTTTTGCCCCCCCCTTTGCGGCCCCCACTCTCTGCAGTGACAATGTCATTGCAGCGATCGCCGATTCCCCTAAACGGAAGCGCTAGAAACGGGGGATGACACGATGCCACTGGGCGTGAGCTACATGGGCACAAAGCGTGCCTTAGCTGATGTTGTGGCGCAGCAGGTCGCAACCTCGCGACCAGGCGCGCTGCTAGACGTATTTGCTGGTATGTGTTCGGTAGGCTCAGCAGTTGGCCACGTACGTCCTGTCTGGAGCAATGACCTGCAATTGTTCGCGGCGAGCGTGTCCCAAGCGTTTTTTTGCTCCATGAAAATGCCACCAACGGCTGAACGGGCAGCCATTTTGACCAACAATTCATACTCCCTCAATCGCACGGCACTACGCGATGCATACGCAGCGTCGTTGGAACGTGAAACTTCGGCCTACTCAGCAGGTTGTCATGCAAGCATTGCGCTGTTCGAAGACGATATTCCGCGACAGCCGACATTGCACGGCGATGATAACAGCAGCAATGTGCAGTTGTCTCATCACTTCCCTTACGCCCTATTCAGCTCGATTTTTGCAGGATCTTATCTGGGAATGACGCAATGCATCGAGGTAGATAGCATTCGTTTTTCGATCGATCACGCCCGTCGCTGTAACACGCTTTCTGATGAAGGCCATCAATGGCTTCTCCTGGCGCTGGCAAAAGCAATATCACGTTGCGCAACTTCAACAGGCCATTTTGCACAGCCACTACGACCCAAGTCGGGCAATGTAAGCCGATATATTCGCCAAAGAACGAGAAGCATTTGGACGGAATGGTTGACGGCTGTCGCGTCACTATGCCCCCTGGGATCGAGCCAGTGGAGATCCCACAACAGAAGCTTTCGGGGCGACGCTACGACACTGCTTGGAACGCTACAAAAAGTAGGGGGACCGGCGGTTGTATACGCGGACCCACCGTACACGAACGATCAATACTCCCGTTATTACCATCTGTACGAAACGCTAATCATGTACGACTATCCCACTTCATCGGGAGTTGGCCGGTATCGCCCAGATCGTGCAGTCTCTAGGTTTTCCCTCAAGGGCCATGTCTCGTCCGCGATCGAAGGACTTATTAATGCCGTCGCGTCATTGGGGGCGGATATGGTCATGAGTTATCCTGCAAACGGGCTTCTTGCTAAATCAGCCGATATCATCCCTGATATGATGGCTGATAAATTTAGGCGCGTTGCAATTCCCATAGAACTAAAACATGTTCACTCCACCATGGGCGGATCAAAGGGCGAGGCGCAGAACGACGTGACAGAGATTGTCTACAAGGCTTACGCGTGACCATTCGCACGATCGCGAACCGTCAAAAGGCGACCGACTCGCGCCCTATGGCGCAGAAGCTGCGCCTTATTGCCCCGGAAGATATCCGCCCAAATCCTGAAAATCCCCGCCTCGTCTTTCGTCAAGAAGAGATGGAAAGTCTCATGTTGTCCATTGACAAGCATGGGGTTCAGGTTCCGATAACTGTATACGAACATGAGGGCGCCTATTATCTACTGGACGGCGAGCGCCGATGGAGATGCGTAAGCAAGCTCAACCATAAGTTCATACCGGCCATTATACAAGAAAAGCCGTCCGAGCTCGACAACCTTGTACTGATGTACAATATTCACGCGCTTCGCGAACAATGGGACTATTACACCATTGCTTCTAAGCTCCAGCGTATTATTGATCTCTTTAGACTAAATAACGATTATGAACCGAACGAGATAGAGCTATCGGAGCTAACCGGACTCACCCGTGGCGCCATCCGCCGTTGCCAATTGCTACTGGGTCTGCCCGAGCGCTTCAAAAAAATGCTGCTTGAGGAACTTGAGAAGCCGAAGTCTCAGCAACGCCTCTCCGAGGACTTCTTTATCGAAATGGAGAAGTCACTCCGGGCGGTGGTAAGGCGGGTCCCAGAATATGCGGAACGCATAGACGAAATTCGTGACGTACTTATTTCCAAGTTTGAAAATAACCTAATTAGCGCGGTTACTGACTTCAGACAGCTCTCAAAGATTGGAACTGGGCTAGATACTCTCGATGTTGCCCGAGGCGCAACTATTAATGTACTCGATCGAGTCTTTGACGCAAATCAGCAAGTAGGCATTCGCGAGGCTTACACTGAAACCGTCGAGTTTGAGTACGTTGAAAAGAGAGTTACCAAATATGCCTTTGACCTAGATAGGTTCGTTTTAGGCGTTATCGAGGACGATAGACGCCAAGAACTCGACACTTATCTCGTCGAACGCTTAGAGCACCTATACAACACCCTCTCGAATTTACTGGGGAAGTAAATCGTGGCGAGTGGGGGTCTTAGTTCGGGAACCGATTTCCTGCGCAATTCTGCAGCAGCATATTTCAATCAGGTTTATCAACATCCGCCAATGCAGGTAGCAGCCGAGGTTGATCCCAGCCTTAGCTGGAAGCCTTCAATCCAGCTTAGGGTAAATGACCACCTAGTTGTCCTGGCCGAAGCGTCGGAGACGCCGTATCCCATCATTTTTCGTTTGCGGCGGACTGACGTTCTGCAGCTTCAAATGCCAATATCGATCTACTGCGTTTGCCCCGAAGAGGCTTATTTAGAAGAGCAGGCCGAAGTAAAGGAACTGCGCGCACATGGTTACGGGCTGCTGACAGTTGCCGCTAACGGCACCGTGCAAAACCGATTTAGCAGCATCCCTATCGTTCAACAGATTCCCGATGCTGAGTTTCGCCAGGAGATCACGGGGCTCCCGCCTAAGATTAAGCGTAGCGTGTCTGAGGCGTTTGACCTGTACAACCACAACTCTCCAGCGGGCGTTTCCAATATTACTGAGGTCTTTGAAGGCGTAATCCTAAAGGCTGCTCGCGAAGCAGTCAAAAAGACTTGGCTCAAGGCAAAAGACGCCAAGCCCGGCGCAACAGCTGCTACGCTTGCGGCTATGAGCTTGGCGCCGCAATTTGCCAATTGCGCAGCCGCGATCGGGGGCGCGCAGGCGTACGTTAGTAGATATCGAAATACCGCGCACCATTTCCCTAAGAACAAGAAGCAAGCACATCGCAAATATCGCGATTGCCGAAATGCCTTTGTCAACGGGATCAAAGAGGTTCAGGATTTCCGAACCGCGATGAAAAATGTAGGTTTAACAGGCAACATCTAACTAGTCATAGGGAAGATTTGGATGGCCCGAGTTCAGTTCTACTACCACGAAAAAGGAAACCATTCTGAAACGTGGTATTTCCTTTCGCGCGACGCAGATGGTCGCGGCATCGTGGAAAGGGAATTTTCCGGCGGGCTTGGTAGCGATGACATGGAAGTTGGTCCGCCGACCCGCATGAGCATCAGCGAGTTTTTAGTAAGCGGCAGCGGCACAGCACAAGACAACCTATTACGACTAATTGGAACGCTGGCAGAGTAGCGGGGCGGCACGATGGCGCTAACCGGTCGTTCCAGAAGGGGCCCGCCCCGGCTGAATGGGAGCCTTAACCGCATGTCCACTGAAGGTTACGACCTCGTCGACGAACACGGCGACGTTATCTTTGGATATGGGTTGAAGACGACGTTTGCCACATAACTGTTAGCTTATACGACTCATCCGGCTGAGAATAAGTCCCAGCCGGTCAAGGTGGGCTGGCTCTTCGTGGCATGGTGTTGCAATCGGCTGACGGAGAGATCGGCGCGGTGCACGTCACGCCGCTCCACTTTTCCTTGTGCTGCGGCGCTAGCTCCAACTACGGTAGCGAAGCGCTGGTGGCTTTGCAGCTGCGGTTCGCCGATTTTCAGGATTCAACCGGTTATGAGCAATACTAACGATGCAAGCGTGTCAGATACGCCCGACACCCCCATTAAGGTGGCGAGGCCGGTATGCGGAGTTGTACGACCGATTGCTGGTATTGAGGGTTACCCCGAAGGTCACTGGCTTGAGGTCCACCAGATCATTGCGGAAGCAGCTGACGGTGCCGGTTACGACGCGCGCCTCGTCAGTGATGACGAAGCGATAGGAGTCATATTGGGTCGCATCGTAAGCAATCTTCATGATCAGCCGATAGTCGTTGTTGATGTGAGTGGGTTAAATCCGAACGTATTCTTCGAACTTGGAATGCGACTAACTTTCGACAAGCCCACCGTAGTAATAAAAGATGATGCGACCCGCTATCCGTTCGATGCATCTCCCATCGAATACATCCCATATCCTAGCGACTTGAGACACAGTCCGCTTATGACATTCAAAGCCAAGCTCCAGAATGCTATAAGAAAGACTGCGGAAGCAGGCGCGAACCCCGACAACAAAAGTTTTCTCAAACATTTTGGATCGGTACAGGCAGGAAAACTGGGCGAATCTCAGACTTTATCGACATCCCTTGTTCTGGAAGAAATACGAAGCCTCAAAGGCTTAATCCGCAGAAAAGACGAGCCATTCAGCGCTTTTCATTCAAGGCCTTCGGAAAAAAAACCAAGAAAGGGCACTGTCAAAGTTATATTCAACCTAAGTGAAGATGCTGCGCAGCAAGTTCATGATGCCCTATCTCTTGAGTACGGTCTTGAGAACGTTAACTACATTCGAATGCCGGATGGCAACACCGATTTCGAAGTTGAATACCCCACTCATATCCTCAGCGGAGAACACGTTGTGAGTCATATTCAACAATTAGTCATGAGATTCAACGAGGCTTCGCGATAGGCGCCGTCACACGGTGCGGATCATGGATCTGATGTTGCCCCCTAACATCCTACCTGCCGCGCCCCGTGCAACCATCAGCGCCCTAGCCCGCTTGCTGTAGTGACGCACCATCTCCGTCGACATACCGAGAATCTCGCCGATCTCGCTGTCGTTAATGCCGCACTCGACTAGGTAGCAGCACGCGTTCTTGCGCAGTCCGTGGAACGTGAAGGTGGCATTTTCGACAATCATCTCGCGTGCGACGAGATCCGCGATCACCTCCTGCACCGCCGGCTCCGACATCAGCTTGCGCAGGCGCTCTTGGATGGCAGCGGTCGTTTTGAACGGCGCGCCCGAGCGCTCGTAGAGGAGCGTAACCGAACGGCGCGGCAGCTTGGCAAGCTCCTCCAGCCAAAAGGGATGCATCGGTACGGCGACGTCCTTGGTCACGCCGCCCTTCCGCTTCTTCACCTGCGTAAATTCCATGATGCCCGCGGTGATCCAGCCATACTGCATCCTCACGCAGTCGCTCACGCGCTGTCCGGAGCATAGCCCGGTGACGATCGCGAGGCGCGTCATAGGCGTGGCCTCGGCAAGGCATACCGCCAACAGGTCGGCCGGCCACGGCTCGTGCTCGCCGATCGCGAGGATTGGGATCTTGTCGCACGGATTGTCGTCGCGCAGCCCCAGCTTGATCGCGTGACGCATCAGCGAGCCGAACGCGCTCAGCCATACGTTCGCCTTGCCGGGGGTGTCGGCATATCCGCTACGTCAAGGCGGATGGCAGCGAGGTCGCGATCAGCAACATCGCCGTCAACGGCGCGACCATCACGCTGACTCTGGCAACGGCGGTGGCAGGGACGCTCCGCTTCGCACTCGACGGTACGGCGGGGCAGCCGGCCGGGCCGACAACCGGGGCGCGCTGCTGCATTCGTGACACCTTCGCCGCGGCCAGCGCCAACGGCCAGCCTCGATACAACTGGATGCTGCATCACGCGATCGGCGTCGCCTAACCTTCCCCCGAAAGGACTATTTTATGCCCATTGGACGTCTTGTCCGGATGCCCGACGGTTTCCGGTGGCCCGCCGCTGCGCGCGCGGGGATGCCGAGAATCGATGTCTCGGACTTTGCTGTCGAGCTTGCCCGATTGGCGGGCGTGAGCGGGTTGCTCCATCTCTTCGACCCTGCCGACTATTCGGTGGCGAATGGGGCTGCGCTCGATCGTGCCTCGGGCACGACCTGGTCGCGCAAGGATGCAGGCGGCGACGGCCCGGTCGTTTCCGCGATCAACGGGAAAACGGCGCTGTCATTCACGCGCGGAACGTCGCGCCGGCTCGTTTCTTCGGCCGTTCGGCCTGCCGGATCGTTCTCCGTTGCGATGGCATGGACCATCGCCGCAGGCGACGCTGCGGCCCAGCCCTGCACCATCATGGCGAGCGGGGCCAACTCGGCAGGCTACAACAACAGCGGGCAGCTGATCTTCACGCTTGGTGGCGATCAGATGGTCTGCAACGAGACCCCTGGAACGCATGTCGGCATCTTCTCGTACGATGAAGCGACCAAGGAACTCGCGTACATCCGTCGTAACGGCACCGTCGCCAACCGCTTCACGAGTCCGTCTGCGGCCGGGGCTGGCGATCGGTGGAACATCGGTGGGTGGTTCTTCGACGGCAACGATCCGACGATGAAAGCCGGTCGGTTCATGGTCTTTAACAAGGCCCTTCATCTTGACGCGAATCTGCCGACCGCGGCCGCGCTGCTCAATCTGCTCGGCACCGAATACAACGTCGCCACCTAAGCCGGAGCCGCGTGGACGCGCGCTCTGCCGCGATCAGCCAGCCTGATAGCCGGCCTTGACCAAGGAACAGACCGATGAACAACAGCAGCTTCGCGGCCCAAGCGGTCGCGAATGGGCCGCGCACAATCGCGCAACCCAGTTTCGAAGGCATGGGGTGGCTCGTCGTCATCAACCTTGCCGTCATGACGATCGCGACGCTCGTCGGCGTCATGGTCGTCGTCAAACTCGTGGGCGACGGATGGAAGCACCGCCGGCAGGACGTCTGGCTGTCGCCAGCATGGATCTACCGGGCGCTCGGCATCCTCTTCGCGTGCGGCATCACCATCCGCTGCGGTGCCGAGGCTCTAACCCTATGGGGTTACGATCCTCGCGATCCGGTCATGACCGGCGCATTCGCCACGGTGAAGCGCCTGTTCGATCCGTTCGCGGTCGCCTGCGGCGTGTCCGGCCTGATGCTCTACATCTGCTCGGAGCCGGGCATGATTGAGCAGCAGCGCAAAGAGCCCTTTCCGCTCGATATGTGGCTCGCATGGCCGATGGTCCGGCGAATGCTTTGGCTGGCGTTTTTCACATTCATCGCCGCGATCGGCGTGGTCTCCACGCGATGATCGGCGGTGGGGGCATCTACATAGGGGGCGCAACGATGGCGGCTGTACTACCTGTCGCCGCAACCGCGATGGCAGCCAAGGGCGCGACGATCGCAACGTCAGTGCCCGTGATCTGGCATTTTCTAGGCTACCCGTTCGAAGCGGCCGGCATGTTCGCCGCACTGTTCGGATGCTTCGCCGCTCGGTTCTGGATCGGTGCCGCGCAAACCGTCCGAAAGCAGCATCGGTGGAGCCTCGACATACCCGTCAGTGGGATGGCGCTGGCGGTGTCGGCCGCGATCGTGATCTCGCAGCGGCCGGAGCCGTTGGGTGCGCTGATGTATGGCGCTGGCCTCGGCATCCTTGGTGAGGGCATCTTCAAAGTCGCGGAAAATTACCTGCAAAAAGCCGGTGCCGTGTTCGGCGTCGATACCGGCACGGCGCCGAAGTAACGGCCCGCATCACCGGGGGGCGATGGCGGGCCGACCGAGCTACGTTGGGGCTAGCCCGGCGACCGGTGAACGTCCTGCCCTAAGAATGTTTCCGGGTTAACGGCCCGCCTCAAGCGCCGTGTGAAACGCGAGGCGGGCCGGCCCGAGCACGTGGGAGCGCCACCCTTGCATGCTCCGAACACTCCACCAGCCGAATAGGCTCACACCCGAAGGAATAAAGATGACGACGGCATCAAAGTCGGCGGCTGCCTCTGCGCGTCCTGCGCACGGGCTGGCGGCGCCGGACAAGTTCTATGCGGCGATTCGGCCGCTCTTTGGCAAAATCACGACGCCCCAGTTCGAAGGCATGCAGGCGAAGCTCGAAGCGTTTGCGGCCGCGGCCTCCCCGCTCGCGTATGTCGCATACGGGCTCGCGACCTCGTTTCACGAGACGGGTGCGAAGATGCAGCCGGTGACCGAGATCGGTCGCGGTCGCGGCAAGTCGTACGGCAAGCCGGGCAAGCATGGCGGGCAGATCCCGTACGGCCGCGGCGATGTGCAGCTGACGTGGGACGGGAACTATGAAACCGCCGACGACCAGCTGGGCTTGAACGGGGCGTTGCTCGCCAACTTCGATCTCGCGCTCGACACGGACATCTCTGCGCGCGTGATGGTCCGGGGCATGACCGAGGGCTGGTTCGCTGGTGACAAGGTCGGGCGGCATAAGTTCGCGCGCTATCTCCCGGCGAAGGGGACTGCAACCGCTCCGAAGTTCACGTCGGCGCGGCGGATCATCAACGGCATCGATCGCGCAGAAGTGGTCGCGGGGTACGCTATGTCGTTTCAGGCGGCGCTCGTCGCGGGGGGCTGGTCGTGAAGCGCCTAGCCTTCGCACTGGTGGCTTCGTCGCTGTCGATCGCCAGCTGCGCCACCATCTCGACGCCATCGGTCGAGACGGCAGGGCATATCGGCACGGCGATCGACCGCGCGCAGGCGGCGTATGATCGTATCGCTCTCGCCGCTGAAGTCGTGCTGCCGTTCGTGTCCGACGAACGCGCCGCGCGGATCCGGCTGGCTATGTCCCTTGCGGAGCGTGGTCTGCTGGCGGCGCGCTCGGCAGCGACGGCAACCGAGCAACTTGCCGCGCTGAAGCAGGCCGAAGCGGCGACTGCGACGATCGAAACAACAACAGCGGATCCTCGATAGATGGCGATGTTCAGCTTTACCGATGGGGTTCTACCGGCCGGTGCCACGCTCCGCCGGGCGGCAGGAACGTGGTCGCGTACGAAGCGGATCACATATACTGACTTCGACTTCACCTCGGGCATGCTGCCTAAAGGGGTGACAGTGCAGCGTGCGGCCGGGCCGTGGTCGCGGCGATCGCCGACGGGCGCGCTCGAACTGGGGACTTCGGCTAATACTGCACGCTTCGATTACGATCCGCCTGTCGAGAATATGATCCCAAACGGGACCGCCGTCCAAAACGCTAGCGGTGGCACGCGCACCGTCACGTCGGGTGAAACAAAGGTAGTTGCGTCTGCGCTGGCAAGCGGAGAGCGCGCCATCGAATTCTACAATGCTGGCCCATCAACTGTTTTGACCAGAACCTTGTCAGTCGACATGCGGGGCGAGGTCGGCGGCGAGATCGTTTACTTTCAAAGCTGGAACGCTGGTGGCGTCGGCTCGGGTTTGACGTTCAAGCGTATTGTTCTCACCACGTCATACCAGCGTTATGAGTTTACTGTTTCGGTTGACGCCCAGTATTTCGCGTTTGGCAATAGCAATACTGGCGGCGCTAATGAGCCGGTCGGTGCCCAGACGTATTACGTTCGACGCCGGCAGCTTAATAGCGGCCCGATCGCGCTCGCCTATGCCGAGACGACTGGTACCGCGATCTATAGCCCGCCGGTCTGTCGCGGGATCCTGTTCGAGCCGTCGCGTACCAACTACTTCCTGACCTCGGATGTGCTGACCGGTCGCGTGACCGCTGGAACGGTGACGTTTTCCACTGGTCGAGCATCGCCTACCGGAGCAGCTGCTGCGCGTATTGCGTTTGCCGACAATTCGATCGTAGCGCCGGCTGCTAATACACCGATCACCGCCGGCCAGTCATGGACGACGTCGGTCTATGCGCTTGCCGATCCCGCGACGACGATCAATTTCGGAACCAACGGTCTCGGTGCAACTGGGAACAACAAGGGCGTGACTTCCAACGTCACCACATCTTGGTCGCGCCTAACGTACACAAATTCGCCCGCCTCCGCCGATAGCGGTCTGTACATGGTCCTCGGTACCGGCGCGGTCGGTGCTGGTACCAGCGGTTCAATAACGGCGAGGACGATCGAAGCTACCGGCATCCAGATGGAGCTAGGTGCTACGGCCTCGTCGTACATTGCGACAACGACAGCTATTGCCACACGACCTGTCGAAACGATCCGTATCGCTGTCCCGACGATGGCTGATGGCAATTACGTCTGCACGCTGTTCTATGTGCCTGGGACTTACGGCAGCACCAATTTCGACGTCTCGTTAGGTCGGGTTGTCAGCGGCGTGATGACGATTAGCATTCCCGACGCTCAGCGGCCCGGCGTCCTTCAAGTGGTGCGGGTGCCAAGCCTGCCGAGCGGCGTCATAGAGGTCGGCACTTCGGCCGATACGCCGCGCTTCGATTATGGTCCTGCGACCGGTGCACTGCGTGGAATAATTGCCGAGCCGGAGCGTACGAACATGTTCTTGCAGAGCGCGATTAACAACACGGGATGGACTCGTGAGAATGCGAATATTGTTCCTGACGCTCTAACCGGCTTGCAGGGTAGTCCAAACCTTAGTCGGATCGACGCAACAACCACCGTCCCCGGTGGTGGCGCTATTCGTATCTATCGGCAGGGCAGTGATAATGACCCGGCGAAGATCTACTCGCGGAGCGTCTTCTGCAAGATTGGTACGCCCGCGTACAAGTTTCTATGGATCACTCGCGATGGCGGGCCGCAGATATGCTTCAATATGGAAACTGGTGTCGTCGTCACGGGTAGCGCGGGGCTCGTGGGGTCTGTGGTGGCGCTGCCCAATGGAGTGTTCCGGTTCGCTGTCGCTGGGAACGGGGCCAACGCTGGCGGCAACAACACCTTTTTCTGGCTCAGCGATCGATCCGCTGCGCCGTCTGTCGGCAATAGCACCCCGCCGGGGACATTCTGCTATATTGGCGGCGCGCAATCGGAATTGGGTGCCGTTGCGACATCATACATTCCGACTGTGGGCACGACGATCACGCGTCCCGGCGAAGAGTTGCCGCTAAATTGGACCGCGCAGGCGATTCCGGACGGGCAAACCAATGTCCTTTACACCTTCGCCGATGCTTCAGTGAAGATGATCGAACAGCAGATCGCGGACGGCTTGTCATTTGTCCCGGTGTTCAACCTGAGCAACTACACGATCCGCTCGATAAGCATTCTGCAAACACCCGCCGCCCGTTCCATGACGATCGGAGATCGCGCGCTCCGGTCGACTGTTCTGACGGACATCGGCAGCCGCGTAGCTACAATCCGAAACTAAGGAGATATCCATGCCGATACCTGCAACCGCGCTCGCGTTCGAGCAGCCGGTCGATCCGTCTGATGTGCAGGATTTTTCGATCATCCTGACTCAGGGGCCGGCGGATGCAAAGCCGACCCCATTCCTGTTACCGGGTGAGACGGTTGCGTCGTTCGCAATGTCGGTCGGTGCCGAGGCTGCGGCAGCTGGCTTGCAGATCCGCAGCGATGCTGGCTACGCGCCGACCTACGTCGCGAACAAGATCACGTTCTGGCCAGTTATCGCGGCTGCTCAGCAGAGTTCTGCTCTGTTCGATGGTGAAGGCGTCCGGCTGGCGATCGAACTGACCGTCGTCACGAGCAACAGTCCCGCACGGACGAAGCAGCGCTCAATCGTCGTGCGGGTCGCACACCAGTTCGCGGCCGCGGCATGACCATCTCATGAAAGGATCAGCAATGATCATCGGAACCGTCGACAACTCGACCACGGCGTATATCCAGTTTCCGTTCTTCACCGGGACGGCCGGGATTCGCGAACTGACTGACGGGCGGCTACAAGTCGCCTACTTTGCCCAGCGCGCAGTGGCCGCGAGAGGCGAGGGAGTGATTGGCGACCAGCGTTACGTCGTCGATGGGCCGGCGAGTTCGTCGACGGTCAAAGGTATGATCGTTATGTATGTCCGGCCTGTCGCTCTCGACTAGCGAAGGTGATCGCTACGATTGCGGGTCGGTATATTGTTCGGGTCATCGCGACAGGGAGGCGTCTTGGGGATGCTCTACCTGCCGCGATGACGTATTAGTAACCGAATTCTGGTTAGATGCAACGCGGCTAGTCACTGCGCTTTGAGCTCCTGTCCTGATACGGGCCATTGCCGTGTTCAGATCGACGTCCTGCTTGACTCCGATGTCCTCGCAAATCCGTGCGAACTGGGTGCCCGCCCACGTCACGCGGAAGTCGGGTGGCTGATGATCGCGGCCGAGCAAGGCCAACCACATCGAGTCGAACGGTCCCCGATTCTTGGAAAGGCATATCGAGTAAAGGTATGCGAGCGCCAAGCGTACGCCATGCTCGGGCGGCTTGAGAGGGCCGGCCACTTGGAGTCTCCGTATCGCATCGTCGAGCACGACGAGGGCGATGAACGTCGTTCGGTTGGGTTTGGACACGGCATCACAGCTCCGACTCGGTACAGCCGACAGCTACATCGTTCCACGTTTGTTCTCAATTGCTGCCGTACATCTCTGCCGCCGTTATCATGTCCACCGCCGCGGCGACCCGACGCCAGTCCTCTACAACGACACCACTGCCTAGCGCGTCGCTCAGCTGATCGATGATGTAGTCCGATGAAAGTCCGCCATGCGCAGCGATGATTGCAAAAGCCTGTATCCAGACCTCTCGCTCTTCCATTGGACCCGCCCGAGCCATCAGATGTCGAGGTTCCTGAGCTTTATTTCTGCAAGTAGCGCATCTGCGGCCGCGTCGCCTGGCTCACCTGACGTGCGCTGATATGCTTCGATCAGATGGGCATCGGACATCGCCCTCACCTGCTCGTCGTGCGTGTCGTTCCATTTGATCACGCGCGCAGCCTATCCGCGATGCCCCCGACGGTACAAGCCATTGATATCCCTTGTGCAGCCTCAAAGGCGAAATCGGGCAAACACAGTTGATAACAAACGATTTTACGGCTCCACGGCTGAAGCACGGGTTCGATTCCCGTAGGGGTCACCATCATCGAAACCAGCTGGTTATCATGATGGTGCATAGTCTGCCTTCCCCCCCTGGGGCATTGATTTTCTTTCTCATCTGAAAAGCGTG
>Ga0308164_10003904_pt1 | contig 13015 bp, 9 predicted proteins | sample PhyTR2_FD_201031 | JGI IMG/M metagenome (GOLD analysis project Ga0308164, IMG submission 201031) | Phyllosphere microbial communities from UC Gill Tract Community Farm, Albany, California, United States - DLSLT.R2 | ecosystem: Host-associated > Plants > Phyllosphere > Unclassified | place: USA... | reverse complement strand
CGCCGGACAGGCCAAGAATCGTCAATGCCACAGGGGTCTAGCCTCTTTTAGTCTGCATGCAGGCGGGTCGCGCCTGAAAAAAGTGTGCCTCCCGCGCGGGCGGGAAACAGCTAAAGGGCGGGATTATAGCGTAAAAGCAGTGGGAAGCTGTTAGCGGCAAGCGGCAAGTGGGCCTAGCGGTAGATCTCGATGCTGCCGTCTTTGTTCTGGCGGTAGATCGTGTAAGGCAGGACCAGGGTGTCCAGCACGCCGGACCCCAGGAATTCGATGGCGATGATCGGTAGAGCGTTGCCGCTACTGTTCGACAGGCTTGGATCGTTCAGGCTTCTTTCCGGCTTGGGTTCACCGTTGAGCGTACAAAACCCGTACATCACGCCGCTGTAGATGCGCGGCACGTTTTCGCAATGGCTGCGCGAGTCCTTGAGATTCTGACTGGCCACGGCGTCGGGGCGGAACACGGTGTTGATCGTGCCGCAACCGGCCAATGCCAGTATCCCAACCAGCCAGATAACCCTCGATAGATGCCGCATGTCCGCTCCTTTGATCTATTTACTCAGGAACAGCCACGCTAGCACCGCCCACCATGAAGTCCCAGTACGGACGCGTCGATTAGCCGCGTAGGAAGATTCCCGAATGATAAAAATCGCCCGACTCACTAAACTCGCGCCCCTTTGCGCGTTTACTTCCCAAGCGCCACTGATTTTCGGCCGATTGATGAACCACCTCACCCGCTTTACCCTGCTGCTGCCCGGCCTGCTTGCCCTGTGCGACACCGCCCAGGCAGACGACACTGTTCTGATCCTCGACCCCAGCGTCGTCACCGGCTCGCGCAGCGCCAGCCCGACGTTTGAGCTGCCGTATTCCGTGGACGGCATCAGCCGCGAACAGATCAGCGACGGCCAACTGGGCATCAATGCTTCCGAAGCCCTGGCCCGCGTGCCCGGCCTGGTGGTGCAGAACCGCCAGAACTACGCCCAGGACCTGCAGATTTCCTCACGCGGCTTTGGCGCCCGTTCGGCGTTCGGCGTGCGCGGCCTCAAACTCATCGCCGACGGCATCCCTGCCAGCACCCCAGACGGCCAGGGCCAAGCCGCCACGTTCAACCTCGACACCGCCGAACGCATCGAAGTGCTGCGCGGCCCGGCAGCGACCCTGTACGGCAGCAACGCCGGCGGCGTGATCCAGATGTTCTCCCGCGACGGCGAAGGCCCACCGCGCATTGGCGCCGAAACCCTGGTAGGCAGCGACGGCTTGAGCAAAAACCACCTCAGCGCCGAGGGCGCGACCGACGGCGCCGGCTTCGTGCTGGATGCCTCGCGCATGGACACCGACGGCTACCGCGATCACAGCAGCGCCCGGCGCGACCAGACCTTCGCCAAACTCAATGTCCAGCCCGACGACGACAGCAAACTGGCGCTGATCTACAGCAGCCTGGAACAAAACGGCACGCAAGATCCGCTAGGGCAGACGTGGGCCGCCTACAAAGCCGATCCTCGCTCGGTGAGCGCCAACGCACTCACGTACAACACGCGCAAGAGCATCGACCATCAGCAATTGGGGATGAATTACGAACGGTATTTCGGCGATGCGACATTGCAGGTAAATGGGTATACGGGGCGGCGCAGCGTGATTCAGTACCTGTCGATCCCCGACAAGTTCGCCAGTGGCGCGACAAACCCCGCCAATACACGCGGCGGTGTGGTGGCATTCGACCGCACGTTCTACGGCGGCTCCATCCACTGGCTGCAACCCATCACCAGCGCCCCGGGCGACCTGACCCTGATTGCCGGCCTCGACTACGACCGCAGCGAGGATGACCGCCAAGGCTATTCCAACACCCTCAACGGCGTGCATGGCGTCAAAGGTGCGTTGGGCCGCAATGAAATCGACACCGCTACCAGCCTCGACCCATTCTTACAAGCCAACTGGCTGCTGGGCGACTGGACTCTGCAAGCCGGCGTACGCCATAGCACCATGAAGATGGAGGTGGACGACCATTTCCTCAGCGACGGTAACGACAGCGGCAGCAAGACCTACCAGAAGAACACTCCGTCGGTCAGCGTGATGTATGCCTTCACACCCGACCTGCACGGTTATGTGAGCGCCGGCAAAGGCTTCGAAACCCCGACACAAGCGGAGTCGGCGTATTCCAGCGGTTCAAATGGTTTCAATTTCGCGCTCAAGCCATCGGTGAGTACGCAATATGAAGTGGGCCTGAAAGCACGGGTAGGCGAGGACACCCGCCTTAACGCTGCGGTATTCCAGATCACCACCGAAGACGAGTTGGTGGTCCAGCAATCCAGCGGCGGGCGCACCACTTACCAAAACGCCGGGCGCACCCTCCGCCGTGGCTTCGAGCTGGGCATCGAAAGCCAGCTGACGCAACAGTGGAGCACCCAACTCGCGTATACGCGCCTGCAAGCCACCTACGACAGCGACTTCAAGGGCGGCGGCAACCCCGTGGATAAAGGTAACTACCTCCCCGGTGTACCGCAGACCACGCTGTTTGCCGAGCTGAACTGGAAACCGCGAGACTGGGTCAGCACCGCCATCGAAGGGCTGTACCGCAGCAAGGTCTACGTCGAAGACACCAACCAGCAACGCGCCGCACCGGCTTACGGCGTGTTCAACTGGCGAGCGCGCTTCGAGCAGAAGGCCGAGCACTGGACCTTCCATCAGACCCTGCGCCTGGACAACCTGCTGGACCGTCAGTACGTCGGTTCGGTGATCGTCGGCGACAGCAACAACCGCTACTACGAAGCCGCGCCTGGCCGTTCGTGGTACGCCGGCGCCGGCGCCGAGTATCAATTCTGATGGTCAGAGCGATCAGCTGGGTTGCTTGGGCAACCGCTGGTCGATCAGTTGATATAACGCACTGTCCTGCGGCCAGTTGCGCATAAACCGCGCGCGGTCCTTGGCGTAGGCCGGGGCGAAGCTGGCGAGACTGCGGTGCTGGCACATCGCATCGAGGTCGATCAGGGCCCAAAGGTCTTCGTGCCAAAACAGGTTATGGCCCTTGAAATCCCCGTGGCTGATGCGCTCGCGGATCAGCTCAGCGAATAAATGATCCAGCGCCTGCAGTTCGTTTTCCGGCGCGTCGCCGTGTTCAACGTAGGGCGCGAAACGCTCGATGATGTCTGGGCCCGGCAGGTATTCGGTGATCAGGTACGCACGGCTGCGCAGCCAGAGAAAGCGCTTCTCCAACACCGCCAGCGGCTTGGGCGTGGCGATGCCGAGGAAGGCCAGGCGATTGCCTTCGCGCCAGGAATGCCAGGCGCGGCTCGGGCGCCAAAAACGCTTGAGCCAATGGGCGAAGCCCTTGATGTTGTAACGCTTGATTACCAGCGGCCGACCGGCCACCTCGACTTTGGCCACACTGGCCGCACCGCCGGTCTTGTACAAATGGCCCTGGTCCAGCAATACATCGGCCTGCTCCAGCACCGGCAGCATTGCGGGCACTTCCTCGCGCCTGATCGCGCGCAAGGCAAAAGCACCGCGCACGACGCTAAACAGCGTGCATTCGCGGCCAACCTTTTCCAGAAAGTCCTTCAAACGCCAGGCACTGACCTTGCGTACTTGTTTTTCCAGGGCTTCCAGGGGCAAGGCATGTTCGCTGTTGCTCAGCAGGTAATACACCAGCAACTCTTCGGTAAACGGCTCAAGATTCTTCGGCAATTGCGCAAAAAACACCCCGAGGTTTTCCAGCACCCGGTTGCGCGACAGCGGCTTGCCGGCTTCTTCGACGCGAATTCCGGCGCCATCGATCAGGTACAACTTGCCGTCCTTGCGCAGCAGGTTGTCCAGGTGCAGGTCTTCCTGCCACAAGCCTTTGACGTGCATCTGCGCAATCTCGCCCAATGCTTCGGCGAGCACCGCGGTTTGTTCATCAGCCAAGGGCGGCAAACCTTCGACCGCCTGCCAGGCATCGGCCAGGCTTTCGGCACCCTCGATAAACTCGAACAGCAACCAGCCACCCTCGCCTTGCTGCAAACCGTCGGCAAGCAGCAACGGCGTGGTCAGACCCTGTTCGGCCAACAGGCGAACACCGCTGAGCTCACGCTGAAAATGCCGCGCCGCCTTACTGCCTACCAGCAGCTTGGCCAGCACTGCGCGGCCGCGCCAGACGGCCGCGCCGACATAGCGCTCGCCCGGCAACACGCGCAACAGGCTCAACATTTGCAGTTGACCGGGGCCGGCGGCGTCCGCCAGGTCCAGGGTCAGGGGCAGGCTCGGGGTGCGGCCGGCGTTTTTCAGCTCCGACAGACGCATCAGCGCTTCTCCTTATGGCTGCGCCGGGTTGTCAGGCGTTGCAGCCAAGTGGCGACCTCTGCGCTGTCTTCTGGTTGGTCCAGGTAGGCCGCCAGCAGCTGGCGCACCTGTGCGTCGGACCATTGCGGGGAACGGCGCAGCAACGGCTCCAGGTCCTTGACCCGATCCCGCCAGCCAAACAACAAAGGGCGGGTTTTCTCCAGATCGATCAACTGCGCGGCATAACCGTCGCCGGTGGCCTGCAGGAAAATATGCTTGGGGTAGAAACAGCCATGCACCTGGCCGACGCCGTGCAGTCGGCGCGCCAGTTCGCCGCACGCCCGCAGGATGGCGCGGTGCTGGGCATCGCTGAGCGAAGGCCACTGCTCAAGCAGCGAATCCAAGTCGTTCCAGCCGTCAAGGGCACGGGTCAGCAGCATCGCGCGGTACTCGCCGGCCACTTTGCGTTCGCCATAGAACGCCGCCTGCAAGGCCGGAATACCCAAAGTGCGGTAACGGCTGATATTGCGAAACTCGCGGGAGAAACTCGGCTCGCCCAATGGGCGATGAAGGCTGCGAGTCAGGTAGTTGCTCTGACGCTTGAGGTAATACCCCTGCCCCTCCAGCTCCAGGCGAAACACGCTGCTCCAGCCGCCGCGACTGGTGTTCGGTTCGTCCACTGCGTCGAGCTGTTTGGCCCACAAGGCGTCGAACGTGGCCAGACCGTTGCGTTCCAACAAAACCCGGTCTTCAGCCGCCACAAAATCACTCATTCGCGCCCCTCAAAAAACTTCACCACATGGCGAATACGCTGTTTGTCCGATGCACTCAGGTGCTGGCGCTGACGGTATTGCAGATAGAACCGCAGGCGCTGAGTGGCCGACAGGTGATATTTGGCCACCTTGTCCAGGCAGGCCAGATCCTTGGTAATACGGTACTTGAGCCAGAACCCGCGCCAGAAATCGCCGTTGGGGCAATCGATCAGGTACAGGGTCTGCTGGTCGTCGATCAACAGGTTGCGCCACTTCAAGTCGTTATGAGTAAAGCGGTGATCGTGCATGGTGCGGGTGTATTCGGCGAGCTGGCGGCTGACCCCATCGACCCAGCGCGGATCGCGCAGGCGGGGGTCGTTGCGCTCGGCCAGCGCCGACAAGTCTTCGGTCTTGGGCAATTCACGGGTGATCATCGCGCCGCGATCATAGGCCAGGCCATTGCGCTCCAAGCCCCAGGCCACCACATCGGCAGTAGGAATGCCCCACTTGGCAAAGCGCTTGAGGTTCTGCCATTCGGACTTGACCCGCGGCTTGCCCAAGTAGCGACGCAAGCCCTTGCCGGCGCCGACGTAGCGCTTGACGTAATAATTGACCCCACCGCGCTCTACCCGGATCACTTCGGACAACGGATCGCGGGTCAGCCGCTCGCCTTGCAGGGCGAACACCGCGTCGAGGCTGCCAAAGTCATCCGCCAGGCCGGCGTAGGCCGGTTCCAGGTTCCAGCCCGCCATCAGAGCGCATCCCCGTATCGCTGTTTACGCGCGTAGAGCTTGTCGGCCTTGCCTTGCAGCCACTGCAACAAAGCGCTTTCTTCGGCCAGGATCTGGCGCAACGGCTGCTGGAAGTAGCCCTTGAGGAACCGCAGCTTGTCGCGCCGGGTCAGGCCGATGTCCAGCGCCGAGAAGTACAGCGCGGCCAGGTCTTTGTTGCGCCAGCGCAGGCTGATTTTCGGACGGGTCTGGGCACGGTGCAGGTCGATCACCGACAACTTGAAGCGATCAGGCGTGATCGGCGTGTCGGTGTGCAGCAGGAAGTGGCAGATATAGCAGTCACGATGGTTCACCCCGCCGCGATGCATCATGCCGGTCATGCGCGCCACTTCGGCGATCAGCGCGCGCTTGAGGCGCGGCTGCGGTGGCTGCTTGACCCAATCAATGCTGAAGTCTTCCAGGCTGACCGTGGGCGCCAGCTCTTCGGTGATGATGAACGAGTGCTGGTCCGCCGGGTTGCTGCCGCGCTCGCCGTAGGCCACGGCGGTCATGGTCGGCACGCCGATTTCCTGCAGGCGCTGGATCGCCAGCCATTCCTGCCCGGCGCCGAGCACCGGCAGCTTGGCGGTGACCAGGTTCTTGACGATCTCACCCCAGCCGATGCCCCGGTGGATCTTCACAAAGTAGCCACGGCCGTCCACCTCGGTGCGCAAGGTGCGTCGGGCTTCCAGTTCGCGGTACACCTCGCCTTCCAGCCGCTCTACTTCGGCGAACGCATCGCGTCCGGCCCAGAGGCTCTTGAAGGGTTCGGCAAGCATCAACTTCATGGCTTTGGCTCCGCCAGAATCACATCCGCAGCGTGCTGCGGCATGCTGTAGAGGTCGGCCGTCTCAGCGAAAGCCAACCCGTTGCGGCTCCAGGCCGCGCGCTGTGCAGAATCGGTCAACATGCGCGCCAGGTACTGGTTCAACTGAGCCTGTTCGAACGGCTCATCCAGCACCAGGCCGCTGTCGGCCTCGGCAATGTAATGGGCATAACCACACACCGCCGAGACCAGTACCGGCAACCCGGCCACCAGCGCTTCAAGCAGCACGGTGCCAGTGTTTTCGTTATACGCCGGGTGGATCAACAGGTCGGCGCCCAGCAGGAAACGCGGGATATCGCTGCGCCCTTTAAGAAACTGCACGTTATCGCCCAGCCCCAATGTGGCGCTTTGCAATTGGAATACTTTGGGGTCGTCCTGGCCGATTACAAACAGACGCGTGCGTTTTTTCAGCTCCGAGGGCAACGCGGCCAGCGCCTTGAGGCTGCGGTCGACGCCCTTGGTCTTGAAGCCGGAGCCGATCTGCACCAGCAGCAGGTCGTCCTCGCCCAGGTTGAATTCCTTGCGGAACCCTGCGCGGATTTCGGCGGCGTTCGGCGGTGCGCGACGGTCCTGGGCGATGCCCGGCGGCAGCAGATGAAAGCGCTCCACCGGGGTGTCGTAGTACTTGATGAACAGCGGCTGCTGCACTTCGGAAATCATCAGGATTTCGGTCTTGGCGTCCTTGGCGAACACCGCACGTTCGTATTCGGCGAAGTGGCGGTAACGACCAAAACTGCGGTACAGCGAATGGCGCAGGTTCTGTGCTTTGTCTTCAAAACAACCGTCGGCAGCGTAGTACACGTCCAGGCCGGGCATCTTGTTGAACCCGATCAAACGGTCCACCGGGCGCTTGGCCAGGTCGGCCTCCATCCAGGCACTGAGTTTTTCGTTGCGCCGATGGTTGAAGAACGCTTTGACCGGCGCCACCAGCACTTCAAAACCGGGCGGAATATCGCCCTCCCAGATCAGGGTGTAGACGCGAATCTGATGGCCGCGCCGCTGGCACTCCAGGGCGATGCGCATGAAGTCACGCTGCAGGCCGCCGAAGGGGAAGTATTTGTATAGAACAAAAGCCAGTTGCATCAGTGCAGTTCCTCAGCCAGTAACAACGTGCTCAGTCGGCTTGCCACACGCTCAGGGTTCAGGCGCGTGAAGCACAGGGGCGATTCGCGCGCGATGTCGAATCGACGCAGGTCGTCGGCCGTCGGTTGATAGGTACAGTGTTTTTGCAGGCACGGCGCGCAGGACCAATCGCTGGCCAGGTGAATCTGCGCCTTGCCGTAGGCGCCGGTCAGGCCCGGATTGGTGGGGCCGAACAGGGAGATGGTCGGCACATCCAGCGCCGCCGCCAGGTGCCCCAGGCCGGTATCCACCGCCACGCAAGCGCGGGCGCCGGCCAAAACGCGAGCCACGCCGGCCAGGTTCAACTTGGGCAATACTTCGGCGTTCGCCAGGCCTTGAGCCAGGCGTTCGGCGCGGGCTTTTTCCGTGGCGTTGCCCCAGGGCAGCTTCACGTCCACGCCCAGGCGCCCCATGCGTTCGGCCAGCTCGCGCCAGTAGGCTTCCGGCCAGTGCTTGGTGTCCCAAGTGGTGCCGTGCAGCAGTAGCACGAAGGGCTTTTTCGGTGGCAGGCCGAGCAACTTGTCGACGCTCAGGCCGTAGTCGCCCAAGCCTTTGGGCAAGTCATAACCCAGGGCCACGGCGAACAACTGACGCAAGCGTTCCACCGCGTGCTGCCCACGAGCCACGGCCAGACGTCGGGAGTAAAAACGCGCCGCGATGGGTTCACGGGCGGAGTTTTTATCAAAGCCGGCCACTGGCGCCCGTACGTAACGGGTCAGCCAGGCGCTTTTGAACAGGCCCTGAGCGTCAATCACCAAGTCATACTTGGTCGCCTGGATGCGCTGCTTGAAGCGCCGCCATTCACCGCTCTTGAAGGTTTGCCAGAGGTTCTTGCGCCAGCGGCGGATCGCCACCGGGATCACCTTGTCTACCGCTGGGTGCCAGGTGGGGATTTCGGCAAAGCCCTCTTCCACGACCCAGTCGAATTGAATGCCGGGGATCGCCCGCGCCGCATCGGTCAGTGCCGGCAAGGCGTGGATCACATCGCCCAGGGATGAGGTCTTGACTACCAGTACCCGCAACTCAGTGAACCTCGACCACGTCGCCCTGCAACCGCTGCAAGGCTTCGCTGACCGACTGCGGCAACAACTGGCGCAGGCAATTGTAGTGGCCGAAACGGCAGGTGCGCTCGAAACACGGGCTGCAATCGAGCCCCAGGCGCACCACTTCCACTTTGTCGGCCAACGGCGGGGTGAAGCCCGGCGAGGTGGACCCATACACCGCCACCAACGGGCGGTTCAGCGCCGCGGCCACGTGCATCAGGCCGGAGTCGTTGGACACCACCGCATCGGCGCAGGACAGCAGGTCGATCGCCTCGGCCAGCGAGGTGTCGCCGCTCAGATTCACCGCCTCTTCGCGCAGGCCCGGGATCAGACGCTGGCGGATGTCCTCGCCCACCGAGTGGTCGTTCTTCGAGCCGAACAACCACACTTGCCAGCCTTCGCGGATCTTCATCTCAGCGACCTTGGCGTAATGCTCCGAAGGCCAGCGCTTGGACTCGCCGAACTCGGCGCCGGGGCACAGCGCCAGCACCGGGCGATCCAGGCTAAGGCCGAACTTGGCCAGCGCCGCGTCGCGGGTGACCGGGTCGATCCGCAGGCTCGGGCGCGGATAGGGTTTGGGCAACTCGGCACCCGGCGCGTACGCCAGCGCCATAAAGCGTTCGATCATCAGCGGATAGCGGGTTTTGTCCAACGTGCGCACGTCGTTGAGCAGCACATAGCGAAATTCGCCGCGCCAGCCGGTGCGCTTGGGGATGCCGGCAAAGTACGGCACCAGCGCCGACTTGAGCGAATTGGGCAGCAGGATCGCCTGGTCGTACTCGCCGGCCATGGATTTGCCGATGCGACGACGGGTCGCCAGCTCCAGGGCGCCGTGGCCGAGCGGAAAGCTCAAGGCCTTGCGCACTTCGGGCATGCGCTCAAGGATCGGCCGGCTCCACTCAGGGGCGAGCACGTCGATCTGGCAATCTGGATGGCGAGCGCGCAGGCACTGGAACAGTGTCTGTGCCATCACCATGTCACCGACCCAACTGGGCCCAACGATCAGAATATTCATGTAGTTTCCACAAACGATGCGGGGAGGCTTATGCCTCCCCGCCCTAATAGTGTCTTCAGCTCAATCCCAGTTCCTGCCAGATTCGCATCACCTGGCGCCGCTCCTCGACGAACTGATCCCCGGCCACCGTACCGGCCTCGTTCTGCAAGGCCTGACGATGCGCGGCGGAACGGTAGGCTTTATACACCTCACGCAGCAGATGAGCATCGGCGGCGAGCATCAACCCCACCTGCTCCAGGCCTTCCAGAATGCGGATATTGTCGGTGTAGCGCAGCAACGATGGATGTTGCGCAGACCACGCCAAAGCCGCGTATTGCACCATAAATTCAATATCGACGATACCTCCGGCGTCCTGCTTGAGGTCGAACAGCGCCGTGGCTTCGAAGGCATTGGCGCCCGTGCCGGCCGCAGTGCTCTTGGTGCCCAGGTTGTCGCGCATCTTGGCGCGCATCTCGCTGACCTCCTGGCGCAGCGTCGCCAGGTCACGCTCGCGCCCCAGCACCCTGGCACGCACTTGCTCGAACGCCTGGCCAACGTCCTGGCTACCGACCAGCACGCGGGCGCGGACCAACGCCTGATGTTCCCAGGTCCAGGCTTCATTTTGTTGATAGCGGTCGAACGCCCCCAACGAACTCACCAACAGCCCGGATGCGCCAGACGGGCGCAGGCGCATGTCCACTTCATATAATTGGCCGGAGTTGGTCTGGGTCGTCAGCAAATGAATGATGCGCTGACCCAGGCGCGTAAAGAACTGCGCACCGTCGATCGGCTTGGCGCCATCGGTTTCGGCATGCGGGTCGCCGTCGTGGATAAACACCAGGTCCAAGTCGGAACCATGCCCCAGTTCGATGCCGCCGACTTTTCCATAACCGACAATGATGAACCCAGGATCGCACAAGGTGCCGTCCAGCCGTTGCGGCGAGCCGTGGCGCGCCACGGTCTGGCGCCAAGCCAGGGCGAGGACTTGTTCGAGGATCGCCTCGGCAAGCCAGGTCAGGTAATCGCTGACTTTCATCAACGGCAGGCTGCCGGCGATTTCCGAGGCGGCCACACGCAGGCGATGCGCCAACTTGAAATGGCGCAGGGCTTCCATCTGCTGTTCAAGGTCATCTTCGGGGATGCGTGTAAGGCGTTCGCGCAGTTCGGCGGCCAGTTCCGGCGCCAACGGCGGCTTGAACAGGCGCCCTTCATTGAGCAATTCATCCAGCAACAGCGGGAAACGCGTGATCTGCTCGGCGATCCAGGGGCTGGCGGCGCACAGGGTCAACAGGCGACGCAGGGCGTCAGGGTTTTCGGTGAGCAGCACCAGATATGCCGAACGCCGCGCGACGGCTTCGACCAGCGGCAACACGCGCTCCAGCACCAGGTCCGGGTTGGCATGCTCGACGGCCTGGGCCAGCAGGCGCGGAATAAACGCATCCAACCGTTCACGGCCCAGGCGCTGCATGGCGCGCAGTTGCGGGCTGCCGCGCAGGCTGGCCAGGGCTTTGAGTGCCTTGGGTGCATCGGTGAAACCGCCTTCGGCCAACTGCCGGCAGGCGGCGTCTTCGTCCTGGGACTCTTCCCACAGCGGCAACCACTCACCGCCTACCACCAGCTCGCTTTCTTCGCCTTCATCTTCATCCGGGTCGGCGATCACTTGGCGAAAGTGCCAGTCAATCCGGCCACGCCAATACATCAGGCGCTCATGGAACGCGGCCCAATCGGCAAAACCCAACATAAAGGCAATGCGCGCCTGATCCTGCGGACTGTCGGGGAGCATCTGGGTCTGGCGATCGGCAATCGCTTGGATCGCATGCTCGGTGTAACGCAGGAACTCATAACCGTTGCGCAACTCGGCGATCACCGCCGGCGGCAGGTAGCCCTGGCCCTCCAGAGTGCCGAGCACTTTAAGCAATGGGCGCTGCTGCAAGCTCAAGTCGCGGCCGCCGTGGATCAGCTGGAACGCCTGGGCGATGAATTCCACTTCGCGAATGCCGCCCGAGCCCAGCTTGATGTTGTCGGCCATGCCTTTGCGCCGCACTTCCTGCTGGATCAGTTGCTTCATGGTGCGCAGCGCTTCGATGGCGGAAAAATCCAGGTAACGCCGGTAAACGAACGGCCGCAGCATGTCGAGCAATTGCGCGCCCGCCACCTGATCGCCAGCCACCACCCGCGCCTTGATCATGGCGTAGCGCTCCCAGTCGCGGCCCTGGTCCTGGTAATACTGTTCCAGCGCATTGAAGCTCAGTACCAGCGCACCGGCCGAACCGTATGGGCGCAAACGCATATCAACGCGGAAGACAAAGCCGTCGACCGTCATCGGGTCGAGCGCCTTGATCAATTTTTGACCAAGGCGGATGAAAAATTCCTGGTTATCCAGCGCACGCTTCACCCCCACGGTTTCGCCGCCTTCGGGGTAGGCGAAGATCAGGTCGATGTCCGACGAGAGGTTCAGCTCAACCGCGCCGAGCTTGCCCATGCCGAGGATCACCATGTGCTGGGCCTCGCCGCTGCGGCGCCCGGTGGGCGTGCCGAATTGCACACAGTGGCGCTGGTACAGCCACTGGTAGGCCTGGTCGATGCTGGCATCGGCCATATCGGATAGGTCGCGGCAGGTTTGCACCAGATCGGCCTGGCGCGTCAGGTCACGCCAGATAATGCGCACTTGCTGGCGGGTACGCTGGCGACGCAGCACACGGCCCAGCTCATCTTCTGTTTCGGCTTGTTGCACCGCGCCAGCAATTTGCCCGCATAGCTCGCCAGGTGCGAAACCACGGTCCAGCTCGCCCCAGGCCGCCAGTTCGAGCAACATCAAAGGGTCACGAAGGCTCTGTTCAATAACGAAATCACTGGCGGCGCACACCCGGGCGAAGTCGGCCCAGCGTTGCGGCGTCCACTCAGAAAGGCCATGATCGTCATCCAGCGCGGCCACTGCGTCACGAAATGACTGCTCGGCCCGCTGGGCAGCTGGGAGCAGAATGGCCGGCAATTCGGCCAGCGTTGGAAGGCTCATGGTCTATCCTTGGTCGGCGCGTAAAAGGCTTGTAGCGAGACGTGCAGGCACCACGCTGAATGAAGGACTGTCGAACAAAAGTTAGAAATAGCTGAAAACACTTTAATTTTGGCAGGCAACATTAAACTTCTACCTTTTCTTGTTCGCAAAAGATCAACAATAACGATTATGCTCACCAGCCAGACCGAGCCATACGCTCAGTCTTGTGTAGTTTTACTACTCGTATATACATTCGAAAGGCTGA
>Ga0308164_10003901_pt1 | contig 13020 bp, 14 predicted proteins | sample PhyTR2_FD_201031 | JGI IMG/M metagenome (GOLD analysis project Ga0308164, IMG submission 201031) | Phyllosphere microbial communities from UC Gill Tract Community Farm, Albany, California, United States - DLSLT.R2 | ecosystem: Host-associated > Plants > Phyllosphere > Unclassified | place: USA... | reverse complement strand
GATTCGTCCTTTCGGGGATGCTTATCAACTGGTGGCCGGCGAACGCCGCTATCGCGCTGCAAAGAAAGTGAAGGGCGACGACTATGAAATCCCCGTGCTGGTCAAGGATATGACCGACGCCGAGGCCGACGAAGTCTCCCTGATCGAAAACGTGCAGCGCGCACAGATGTCGCCGACCGAAGAAGCTGTCGCAGCCGCCCGCGTGTTGGGAAGCTGTGCCGGTGACCATGACGAGGCAGCAAAGCGTCTGGGCTGGTCGCGTGCGACGCTGGTCAAGCGCCTGGCGCTGACCAACTGTTCGGAAGCGGTTCGCACCGCACTTAACGAGCGCAAGATCCAGCTGGGCCACGCCGAGTTGCTCGCGGCGGCCGAGAAGGCGGTTCAGGACAAGGCGCTATCGGCCATCCTCGAGCACAACCTGACGGTCGGCGCAGTCAAGCAGCAGCTGCAAAGCATCTCCAAGAGCATGGCGGCGGCGATTTTCGACAAGACCGACTGCGCTGGCTGCCAGCACAACTCGGACAACCAGCAGGCGCTTTTCGGCGAAGCGGTCGGAACAGGCTCCTGCACCAACGGTGTTTGTTACACCGAAAAGACGGAAGCCGAACTGATCAAAAGGAAGGAGTCGCTTGCCGACGAATTCCCCGAAGTCAGGATCGTTCGACCAGGTGATCAGTACACGATCATCAAGCTGGTGGCAGAAGGTGCGACCGGCGTGGGCGAAGAACAGGCCAATGCCTGCCGCGCCTGCAAGAACTACGGTGCTGCAGTGAGCGCCATACCGGACGCCATGGGGAAGATGTACAAGAACCAGTGCTTCGATACGGCCTGCAACAGCAAGATGGTGGCCAAGCGCATCAGCGCGGAAAAGGCGGCGGCTCCTGCAAAGGAAACGCAACCGGCAACCGGCGCCAAGCCCTCGGGCACTACGGCGAAGGCGGCAACCACGACCACGACGAAGACGACGGCACCGGTCACGGTGCAGGACTCTACGCGCGTCAAGGAATATCGGGTCAAGCAATGGCGCACCTTCACCAAGAAGGAGCTGATGCAGAATCCCGAGAAAAACCTGCTGGTGATGTTGTCGATGGCGGCGACCGGTGAATTCCGGCACGTCAACAGCGGCAAGCTCGCCGAAGGACTGGGCAAGCTGTCCGGCACCAACGCAACGTTTACCGGGACCGGGCTCACCAAGGCGATCGACGCGGCGGGGAAACTCACCGAGGACTATCGCAAGATGATGACCATGGGGATTACCACCTCCGCCATGGACGCCATCGAAGAACGTCGCCTGATTGAAATCATGCAGTTCCTGGAACTGGACCTGAAGGCTCACTGGCAATTGAACGCCGAGTTTCTGGACCTGCTCACCAAGAGCGAGATCGAAGTGCTGTGTGAAGAAATCGGACTCAAAGCCAAGCTTGGAAAGCAGTTCTCCAAGATCCTCGGCCAGAAGAAAGACGACATCATCAAGGCACTGCTGAAGGTGGACGGCTTCGAGTACAAGGGACTCGTTCCCCGCTCGATGCAATACGCCAAGTAACAACCGGGAACGGCATTCGCCGTTCTCCTCTTTTCTCCTAATGCCCGTTCGGGCGCTATCCACTTCAAAGGAAATCCCATGTTTGTCGCACTCCAGCAGCTGCTGTCCCAAAGCCCGTCCCTGTCCATGAGCATTACCGGACAAGGCAACAACCTGACCGTGGTCGTGATGCCCAAGCCTACCGCTGGCGATTCTGCAGCCCTGGCGCAGCCGTTGAAGCTCACCGGCACTGCCGAGGAACTCGATGCCGGCTTCGTGGAGGCGCTCACGCAGTTCTCAACCGCGCGTCTTTCGGTCGTGGAACAAGTGGAAGCCACCAAGGCAGTCCTGGAAGCGGGCCGCAAGGAATCCGCATCCAAGGCAACCGCCGCCATCAAGAAAGCCGGCAAGCCCAGCACCGCATCCTCGCCGGCGCCTTCCAGCGACGACGATGATGACCAGGGCGAAAGCGCAACGGGCAGCACCAGCAACGACGGCGCTCCCGCAGCAACGGCCGATGTCGGCCAATCCGCAATCAACATTTTTGCCTAATCAACCAAGGAAATCGAAATGGCTCTGCAAGTTCAAAGTCTGGCCCGTGTTTTTGCCTACAACGGTACCGAGCTGCCATGCCCGGGAAACAACCTCAGCGTCGACGAAGTGCGTGACATCTACAGTGCCACGTTTCCCGAACTGACCAACGCCACCGTGGAAGGACCTGAAGACAAGGGCAACAAGCTCCTCTACAAGTTCGTCAAGACGGCCGGCGCAAAAGGGTAAGCAACATGACCCCCATCGATGCTTGGGTTCGTCAGAAGCTTGACGATGCCAACAACGCGAAGGGGGGAAATTCTTCCCCCCTTTTTTCATTTGACCAGAAGGAAATGACACTATGTTCAAAGGCTACGAAAACAGTTTTGGCGTCCAACAAGGGACAGGTCCTGCAGGCAGCACCGCAGTTCCTGCCCCCTTTCTTCTAAGTCTCCCTAAGATTGCCCCCCAGGTGCCCGATTGCTTCACTCAGGCCACCCATGCGTCGATCGTCCTGCTGGCCAGCCAGTTGGGTCGTATCGGGGTGATTCGGGAGGACGATCTGCTTGCCGATGAAACGATCGAGGGCGTGATCAAGAAAGCGGTTAGCCGCGGGATTGATGAAGTTCTTGGCGAGCCGACCCTGTTCGAGCTGTCGGTCGATATCAACGACGGTGAGATCCAGGAATATGCGGAAATGCGGGAGGATCATGAAGCGAAACCGGCCGGCAGCCGATTCCACTTCACGGTCGATACCGGCGCCATTCCAACCGTCTTCATCGGCGAACGCATCCTCGCACTGGAAGCATTGTGTCCGGGGCTGGGAGAAACGGTGTGCGCCGCGCTGCAATGGGCCGGGTACGGGAGCATGCTCCTGTTCACGTTCAACCATGTGTTCGAAAACATTCCGTTCATGTACTACTTTGACGAACGAGGAGAGCAGGGCGAAAACGGGGACGACGAAGAGGAAGACCCGAACTTCGAAGGCCTGCCGACCAAGGAAACGCTGCTGGAAGGGGTGCCGAAGTGGGCAGGTTGCCCGCAACTGAAGCTCACGCCGCTGCAAGTGGAAGACATTATCAACAAAGTGTCGACGCCGGACTGGGCAAAGGAGGTGTTGCGATCAACGATGGCGCTTGCCGAAGCCTACAAGGACGGGGCGCACAAGCTGGGCGAGTTTAGCTACAGCGAACACGAACCGGTCTACACCCTGGCAGTCATCCGCTTCAGTTCCGAGGATCAGATGGGAATGATTCTGGATGACTTCTTTAACATGGCCAACAACTGCAGCGACAACTACACGCAGTCCTCGCATCTTGAGCTCGTCTACCAGGACGATACCGAGGCGTTTGGGGAATGGTGGAAAGGGATCCTGGACGGCTTCAGGCTGGTCAAAACGATCGAGACGCTACTTCTGCAACTCAGTAACGGCAATTACCGCCATGGATGCTAGCCGGCGCCGCGCTACCTGCGACGCCTGCCCCGGCATTCTTCTTCAACTCCAACCAGGCCCTCAGTTTCCGAACTGAGGGCTTTTTCATTTCGCATGGTGGAGAGGAGAGCCATGAGCGGTCTCGAAGACGAAGAACCGCCCTTAGCCTGTCTATGCCTACTTCATTCGCTGGCCAGGCGCAGCGTCTTTGCCGTGCGTCGAGGAATGCGCTTTATCGTGCGCATACCCGGAAGCGCCTGGCGCAGGGTCCGCGCTGCTGCCCGAGGAACTCGAAGTGCTCCTGCCGCTTGGGCTCGTCGCAGTCGCGCTGCTGCCGGTGCCGGTTGCGCTGGTGGCCGTGCCGCCCGTGCTGTTCTGCGTTCCGGCCGACGAGCCGCCCGTGCCTAGCGTCGAGGCGCTGACGCCGCTGCCAGCGGTTGCGCTGCCGCCGCTGCCGGATGTGCTGGAACTGCCGGCGGCGCTGCTTGTGCCGCCAGTGCTCACGCCGCTCGTGCTGGTCGTACTGCTGCTCTGTGCCTTGCGAACGCCGGTACTGCCATCCGCATGGCGGCCTGCAGCAAAGCCGCTGCTGTCAGTGGTGCTGGTACTGCCTGATGTGGTTCCCTGCGCGTACAGGGTCGTTGAAGCCGCAAGCGCCATGGCGCCGGCGAGCAGGCTCATGCCAAGTCTGGTCTTCATCATTATTCTCCTTGTGCCGCACACGGAAAACTTCCGTTGTGCGGCGCAGATTCATGTCATGAATGCCCCATCGGCGATGAGGCTATCGGAACACGCGACAAGCCGTTAGCAGCGGCCCTGTTTTTCCAGGCCCGGCGGGCAGTTTTTCCCGTTGTGCTCCTTGTGCTCCTTGTGGCCCTTTCTGCCGCCGTGATCGTCATCCATCATGGCGCTGCCGGATGCAGTGGTGCCTGATGCGGACGATCCAGAGGTGCGCGGGTTCATGCCACTATCGCGGGAATATCCGGCCGAGCTTCCTCCGGTTCCGACCGTGGACCCCGAGGAACCGGCCCCTGCGGTGCTGCCTCCCGTGCCAACGGTCGATCCAGTCGACCCCCTGCCTGCGCTGCTGCCGCCAGTGCCAATGGCCGATCCGGTCGAACCGTTACCAGCCGAGCTTGCGCCGGTGCCCAGAGTGCTGGAGCTACCCGAGGAACGGTCGCTACCGGCAGTACTGCCGCCCGTGCCGATGGCCGATCCGGTCGAGCCGTTACCTGCGGAGCTTGCGCCGGTGCCCAGCGTGCTGGAGCTGCCCGAGGAGCGGTTGCTACCGGCAGTACTGCCGCCCGTGCCAATGGCCGATCCGGTCGAGCCGTTGCCGGCCGAGCTTGCGCCCGTGCCCAGCGTGCTGGAACTGCCGGAATTGCCACCGCCCGCGGTGCTTGCCCCGGTGCCCAGCGTGGAGCTGGCGCTGCCGTTGCCGGCCGTACTGCCACCCGTGCCCAGCGTCGTGCTGGACTGGGCAAATGCCGTTGCAGAGGCTGCGGTGATAAAGGCCGCGATCAGGTAAGAGAATCGTTCGGTTTTGCGTCGCATGGATTTTCTCCTTGTAGTTCGTTGGTGTTTCTTGAAGCTGCGTACTTATCAGAAGCACCTTCAATTGAGTCCCTCCTTCCACCCAAGGTTCTATCCGGGTTGTAACAAATTGTCAGGATGAACATTTTTGCGCTGCGCAATCCCAGGGCATTTCCCGCATTCCTGCTTATTTCTCGGCGTTCGACATTTCTCCAGCACTAAGCCAATCCGCGCTCCCTGCGGAACTCCTCAATACCTCTTCCTGAAAGGTTCCTATGAACGTCAACCTGTATCAGTCCACCCCGTCCTATTCACTGCAACATGCCATCCTGATGTACGGGGCCAACCCGGACAGCGTCGACCTGGTCACGATTAATGCCGTGGTCCAGACCGCTGCCGGTCCTGTCATTGGCGAAGGGCGCGGCGCGACCAAGGCCGGCCTGCTCGACATGCTGGAATGCGTCAAAGAAGCCGTGCGCAAGCCGCTTGAACTGCTGCACCCGAACGTCATCGCGCTAACCGACGACTGCATGGTGTGGTGGGAAGAAGCCAAGTCCCGGCGCATTGCTTTCAAAAGCAAGGAACTGGGCAGGCGCGCAGCCATCGTGCCGCATCCCGCGCTGCTGTTCGTGGTGAAGGGCGCAAGCTGGTATGTCTTTGCTCTCGCAGGAAACAAGCGCCCAACCGCGGACACGGCCCTGTACGTTTCGCCGTACTTCAACGTCTGGTGCGGTGGCGCCATCTGTACCGGCTCCACGCGCACGCCAACCAAGGAAGCCGTCACCAACCCGGATGCATGGACGAAGGCCTTTTTCGAAAGTGCTTTTACCCATCCCAACATCCATGGACTGAACCAGTTGGTCCTCTGGGAACACGGCTGCTTTGCCTTCTGGCGCGACATGCTCGACGGGAAGTTCACCACTTTTCCCAATGAAGTCCTGGTGAGCACGAATGTCACCGTCCAAAAACTGATCCATAAACTCCAATAAGGAATGCTAACCATGCTTAACCGTATCGATGCTGTTTTGCAGTCAGCCACACCGACTGTCATGGTGCCTCGCCATGAACCGTTTGTCCCAATGGCGCATCATGGCCACCGCTTCCTTGCAGCGGCTGACGGCCTCTGGCTGGAAGCAAGCAGGGCCTGGCTTTATCTTCGCTGGAATCTGGCGAAGCAGGCGCAGGTTGCCATGCCTTACGGCCCGGTCGAACCCGTGGTGCAGGTGCAGAAAGTGCCGGGCCGGCTGGTCGAGGAGTTCATCTCTTTCGCCCGCGACGTCTGTCCGCTCGAATGTGCTGCCTGGATCATCTGGAACGATGAGACCGATCAGTGCAAGCTGGTCAAGATGGTCCCAACGTCCGTGTCCAACGCCTCGGTAGCGTTTAACCGGCCCGCGCTGGCTGACAACGAGCACCTGGTGGTCGACCTGCATTCCCATGGTCGCCTCCCGGCATTCTTCTCTTCCGAAGACAACCGTGATGACCGTGGCGAGTTCAAGGTCGCTGGCGTGTTTGGCAAGCTCGATGGCGACATCGAGTGCAGGTTTCGCCTGTGCGCCAATGGCCTGTACATCGACATGGGCAACATGTGGGAGGGACAATAATGGCAATCCATCAAATCCATCCCCAGCTTCTCAACAGGCAGGTGCAGGTTGCTGTCATCGGCGCCGGCGGCACCGGGTCGCAGTTGATGAACAACCTGGTACGGCTGCATCTTGCGCTGATCGCGCTCGGCCATCCTGGCGGCTTGCATGTCACGCTCTGGGATGACGATACCGTCAGCGAAGCCAACGTCGGCCGGCAGTCGTTCTATCCGGGCGATATCGGTTCGGCAAAGGCGGCAACGATCATCAATCGCATCAACCTGGCTTTCCAGTTGAACTGGTCGAGTCGGGTAGAGCGGATAGAGAGCAACAGCGTGCTGAAAGCGCAGATCGTCATTGGCTGCGTGGACAACCGCAAGGCACGTCTGGCAATTTTGCAGGCGGCGCAGCGCAACCGGGTGCATTACTGGCTCGATTGCGGCAATCGTCTCGGAGACGGACAGGTGGTGCTGGGCGAGGTCTGCCCATTGCTTGCCAAGGAACGCAAAGTGCCGCGGCTGCCCCATGCTGCAGACCTGTACCCGGAACTGATTGATCCGACCCAGGACGCCACAGACGACGTGCCCAGCTGCTCACTGGCTGACGCACTCGAAAAGCAGTCGCTGTTCATCAACACCTCGGTGGCGATGTTTGCCTGCAATATCCTGACGGAGCTTTTCCGGCATGGACAAATCGCGTACCACGGCATATTCGTGAACCTGAAGTCGGGGAGAACGTCCCCCCTGCAGGTCAGCGAAGAGGTCTGGAAGCGGTTCGGTTATGTCATTCCCGCAGAACCAGCGCCAGCAAAGAAGCCAAGGGCCTCCCGCGCCAGAAAGAAGCCACAGGAACAGCCAGTTGCGGCGTAACTGCCCTCGCCAGCTCCTTCGGTCCAACTTAACCCCCAAGCCCTCAGTTCGATTTTTCGACTGAGGGCTTTTTCTTTGCTCTCACTTTGACCGGTAAGAGCCAACGCCGGCGCCGCGGCCGTCGCATTCGGTGTTGCTCATTCCTTCTCGCACCTTAACCACCTTTCAAAGGCATTTTGATTCAACACAGGAGAGAGTAGTGACAACAGTAACGACCACAGAAGCAACCGAACATCCATGCAGCGTCAAGGGATGGACGGTCCTGTCGAGCCTGCCCGGTTCCGGCAATGCGTTTTTCTACTGGCGCAATGCGGCCGGAATAGTAAGCGAGGGCGGTTATGCCACTGCGGAGCAGGCGGATCAGGCGGCAGGGGAGGAAGCCCGCCGCGCCTGGCGCAATGTGTTTGGCGAGGATGCGGTACGGGAGGGTTGGGACATCTTTGATGTGGATGGCCGGCCGGACCTGCAGCGGTGCGATGAGGCCGCCGTGTTTCAAAACGACTTCGAGGCATGGTGCTTCGTGGTCGACCGGGCAGAGCGCCATCCTGTCTCGGCCGCGGCGCTTGCCCTGGCTGCCCTTCCTGTCCGGTATCGAAACCAGATCGTCCAGATCGTGAAAGACAACATGCCGCACGGTATCCCGCCTGTCACAACGGCCAACAAGCACCCTGCCGTTCTCCGGCAGGCATCCTGATTATCGTCTGGTGTACCGCATTTCTTTCATGCAATGACACGTCGAGAAACCGGCTTCATTGCTTCAAATGCAACATCAACTTTAGAGGAATCGATGGCAATGCGTTCAAAACGAAAGTTCAAATTCAGCGGGGACCACTTCCTTGCTGCTGGTAGGACTGCAGGAGCACTGCTAATGGGAAATGCCGCTTTAATCGGAGCGACCAAGCCTGAGCAATGGCAAGATGCCCTGAAGGTAGCCGCAGTAGGGCTTTTTTTTGGTTATACTGTGTTCAATAGTTACGTCCAAGGTGCCTGAAGTAACGGGCGCCGACCACAACCGAAAGGAGAAACCATGAGTCCACTTGACTATATGCTGATTGGCATAGCCGTGTTCTTCTCGATTGGGACTTATTTCGCACTCAGAGAAGAATAACCTCAGTTCCTGATTGAGACAGACAGTAACCGCAATACCAAAGCCTACCTGTTCGCACAGGTAGGCTTTTCCTTTTCTGCGAGTCAAACATCTTTGGACTAAACTGGGTCTGATGCATCCATCAGGAGAAATTATGAGTCCGCTTGACTACATACTGCTGCTCATTGGCGGTTTTTTCGCGGTGGGGGTGTTTCTGTCCTTGCGGGGCAAGTGATCGTGCACCTGGCCTGGTAACCTGAACAGTGAGTTAGGCAGCAAACACGTTCAAGCCCATGTTTGCACTTGTGCGCTCATTCCCTGATGCGACGGATGCCGGCTGAGCCTTGGGATAGGGCAGGCCAGGTCCCATGCGGGTGCTGACAAGACGGCGTTCCAGCTTGTTCCCGCATCCCATGCCATAGACATAATTGCCCGGATGCCGGATTCTCGTGAACGCGTCCGAACTAAGCGCGCGCCGCACATAGTCACCCGGCTCTTCGCCCCATTCCCGTTCCGGAGCGCCGGCGGCCAGCAACTGCCGATACGCATAGGCAGCGCCGCTTTCCCCTGCGCGAATCTTCGACAGTGCCCGTTCACTGATCACTTGCCCACTGCGCGAAAGAACCAGCGTGCGGGGGGAGGACCGACCAAGCAGCTTCGCCGAGACGGCCTGATAAATCGTGCCGAGGTGCCCAAATTTTGTGATGTTGCCGAATTCATCCACGCGTGGCACCGGATCACAGTAGCTCACGATTGACCGGATTTTGGTTTCCCGTTGCAGCAGACGGCAAGCGGCGCGAATCAGCCATGATTCGCCATTGCCTTCAACGGCTTCCGTGCAGACGAAGCGGCCCAACTCTGCCCCGGTCTCCATGTCAGCCTTGAGATACTTTTCCAGCACCGCATTCTGCATGGGGACACTGAACACCGCGAGGCCGACAAGCGCATCCGACGAAAACGCCATCTTGCGCATGAGGCCGACTCGCAGCCGTGCTGGCGGCATGGCTGAAGCGTAATGGTGAGCGGCACAGAAAGCCTTGGCATCGGTGTCATTGAGCAAAACGACTTCATGCCGGTCAGGATTGAACAGTTCCCCGGCTGGCCTGAAACTCATTCGGCGCCGGGTCCAGCGCTGGCATGCCGGCGCTGGACCGTAGGGAAAACTGGCATTCATTGAAATACCTCTGGGGCCAGATCGCCTGCAGGCAGGTCGGTCGTCGGCTCAGGGATCGGATTAAGGTCGAACAGCGAATTTAGGTGGCCCATAGAAATCAACGCCTGGTGAATGCGATTAAGGAAGCGGTCAGTATATCGATAATACGTATACAGTCAATAAAAATACCGGTTGTATTATAAGATTTCAGCGGCTGCACAGTTCTCAGGCAAGCAGGGCTTTTCACTCGCCATTCGTCGTTCGACCGAGGGCAATCCGCATTTCCATTCCGATGTGACTCATCACTAGCACCAGGCCTATCCCGATAAACCGGGAAGCAGCCATGGGCAATCAACTCAGTGAACGCGCCCCGCAAGGACGTACCAGACCAGGGAGAAACACATGAAGGCAATGCAGGTAGTCGCGACGACGAGCATCCAGACGGATTTGTTCGGCGGATCGTTCGTGGAAAGGAAGAAGGTCAGGGCAGTAGAAGCACCGGTGCGCTTGCAGAAAACCCTCCCGTTCATCACGGGCGGGCTGTTTGCGCTGAAGGACACCATTAGTCCCGAGCGCTTCAGTGCGGTGTTTCATTCCGGCGCCAGCGCTTATTTTGATTCGCTTGGACTGACCATGGCAGGAAAGGATGTCGGGGTCGTTGCAGACCTCATCCGGCCACGCGTCATGCATCTGCTTAAAAGCTACCTGTCACGCGGGGGCAAAGTTTTTGTCGATAGTGGGGCCTATGGACGGTTTTCCAAGTGGAAGGAAGGGAAAGCAGAAACGCCGCTTGCCGACTTCCAGAAGGTGTTTGCCGTCTACGACGACCTGGTGGACGGAACGCCTGTCGCCTATCGTCATAACCTGCATCTGGTCATGCCGGACGTGCTGGCGCATCCCGAATGGTCGCTGGCGCTACTGCAGGAACATCGCAGCAAGATCCTCGGCTTTGTCGGTGCCGGCGTCAGTGTCATCGTCCCGCTGCAAAAGGGACCGACGCCTGCTGGCGTAACGGCGGAACATGTCGCCACCATTCTTGGTACCCGGGAGATCACCCTCGGCATTCCAAGCGCGGCCGCGGCGATGTCGCTATCTGATGTGGCGACAATCCGGGGCTTCGGGCGATTCCACATACTCGGCCGTGCTTCCATGGGGCTGCCGCTATTCAAAATCGCGTATACCTTCCTTGAGAACTGTCCCGGTGCCAAGGTCACCTGTGACGCTAACCAGCTTCGGAGCAACACCACATCGATCGGCCATGAGCATGCGAGGCTGATCGAGGCGCATTCGGATCAGGCTTGGGATGGGTCATTCGACCAGACCGAGATGATTTCAGAAGTGGTGTGCGGGCAAGCCTGGATGTCGGAGCGGTACGTCAAGGCGATTGCCGGTTTCTACGGGGTCACCGATGCCAAACGGCTGAAGGAGTGGGTCAGGCAGCACCGGACCGGCGAAGAAGGCCTCAAGGAACTCATCGAGGACGTCGATCCGGAATGGGGCTTGCTCTGGACCTGCGGCTTGAATCAGGTATTCGGCGAAGCGGCATTGAAGGCATTGTCGGCGCGCATGAGGGCAGTTGCAGTGGCCACCGTGTTCGAAGGCAGCGCCGTTGATGCTGACAAGCTGGCGCTGGCCGCATAAGGAGGAACGATGAAGATTTCCATCATCACTTCCTGCACCGGTCAAAAGACAGTCTCGGTTCCAAACCAGCTTACGCAGGAGGACTTCCAGAAAGGCGCAAGCCATGTCCGCTGCCGGGAAGCCGAACTGGTCAACTCCATGAGGCCTGCCGGCTTGCTGTACTCGGGTGAGCAACACGTCCGCCTGATGAAGGGGGTGCAAGCAGCCAGGGAGCAGGGCGCAAAGGTCAGCGTATCGATCCTGAGCGCCGGGTATGGTGTCGTGGAAGAGGGGCAGTTGATCGCTCCCTATGAAATGACGTTCAACACGATGAAGAAGAAGGAAAGCCAGTCATGGGCAACCATGCTGGGTATCCAGGAAGGCGTCCGGGAAGTTCTGGATGCTCCATCGGATATGACCCTGATTCTTCTGGGCGATCGCTACCTGCAGGCGTGTGAACTTACTTGCGTCACGTCGCTGCACTCGCCTACATGGGCGCTGTGCGGCAAGGGGTCCGTCAAACGGTTTTCGCCGGCGTTCCAGCTGGTGCTGCTCAGGCAAAGCCATACCGGGCAGTTTGGTGCGGCAATGACCAATCTGAAAGGCCGTGTCGCGGCCCGGATATTGGAAAACGTCCACCTCGGGCCCGCCGAAGCAATCCGGCAGGCGTTCATGCAAACGCTGGCGCCGGCAGTCGCCGAGTCACTTTTTTAACCGCAGTTTCGCCTCCGATCTTTCACAGATCGGGGGTTTCTTATTGGCGGATGTGCTTGCGCGCCAGTGTTACGCATTTCATTCAGCAAAAGCTAATCCGGCCTACCCGGAAACCTCTCAACGCCACCACACAACAAGGGATCTATGAATACGCAATATACCGTCGCACAAATCGAAGCAAACGGCGTACAGGCCAGCGGCACGTTCTACGGCACTCATCGCCAAGGCTGGATCATGGACATGGTTCATTTCGTGGACTACGCCGGGTATGCCCAACTGGTCATTCCGGTGGAAGAAGCCACTGACCTGGTGCTGGGCGACTGGTCGCAACGCACTACCGAAATCGACATGTTGCATGCGGTTATCCAGTTCAACCGTGGAGTTCAGTTTCCGCGATTCGCCATGAAGCAGGGCGAGAAATGGGGATTCGTCGTGTTCAGGAAATGGGCCGATGCCGTCAAAGCTATTCAGGCGGGAGAGCGGTTTGCTTTCGCCGGCGGCCAGTGTCTGGCAGAAGACGTTGATCTGGTCTATCTCGGCCCAGGCAACGAGGAATATTCCCGGGCGGCCGGCTATATCCAGTAACCGCACACACGACGCCACATTCCCATAAATGTAGTCCATCGCCCACGGTCTTCGGATCGTGGGCTTTTCTTATTAACGTAATGCAATATGTGTGGTTAGCTCGACCCCGAGCGAAAGACCGAGTTCGGCCAAGAGCGGGCATTCGACCTGTCGGGTAAAGTGACAGCTTAAAGACCGAAAGCAGCCATTTGGTGGTGTAGTACCTCGTCAAAATTAATTTTTTCCCGTTGATTCAGTGACGAACCTGGCGAATTCGGGCATGCCTTGCAAGTCGAATCCCATGCGCCGTGCTTCTGCAAAGGTACGCTCCGCCGTCCAGTGGTGCTTCTTTGCCTCTGCCAGTGCCAGAAGCATGGCGGCACGGGCTCCGCTGGCACAATGAAACAAATAA
>Ga0308164_10003898_pt1 | contig 13034 bp, 10 predicted proteins | sample PhyTR2_FD_201031 | JGI IMG/M metagenome (GOLD analysis project Ga0308164, IMG submission 201031) | Phyllosphere microbial communities from UC Gill Tract Community Farm, Albany, California, United States - DLSLT.R2 | ecosystem: Host-associated > Plants > Phyllosphere > Unclassified | place: USA... | reverse complement strand
GACGCTCTGGGCCAGCCAGTCATGGCGCTGTATCGCTTCGACCTGGGCCCAGATGAAGACGGCAAACCGAGGAAGGTCTTTGCACCGCTGACCTGGTGCAAGCGCTCCGATGGGCAAACCACACAATGGCGCTGGCAAGGGTTGCCGGAACCTCGGCCATTGCTGCGCTTGAATGAGCTGGCACAGCGTGCCGACGCGCCTGTGGTGCTGTGCGAAGGCGAAAAGGCTGCTGACGCCGCTGCTGAACTGATGCCGGACTATGTAGCCACCTGCTGGCCGAACGGCTCCAACTCTTGGCACAAGGCCGATTTGACGCCACTCAAAGGGCGCACGGTGGTGCTGTGGCCGGATAACGATGCCAGCGGCAAGAGCTGCATGGACGCCATCGAGCTCAAGCTGGTTGAGCTGGGCGCGGCGTCAGTACCACGAATCTCGCTCGACGTGTTCAAGCTCAAGCCCAGCAGCAAAGGCGGCCAGCCGACACTCGTCAAAGGTGGAAAATGGGCAGACGGCGACGATGCAGCGGATGCGTTATCCAAAGGCTGGACCGCTGACCACGTCGCCGCGCTGGTGCGCAGCGGCGAGTTTTTCGGCAATGTTGCTGAGCCCACTGAGCCTCAACAACCGAAGGGCAAGGCGCCCGCCAAACGTCCTGCGAAATCAAAAAATGACCTGTTGCCGGGCGGCTTTCGCCTGACGCCTGAAGGGGTGTTTTATTCCGGCGATGATGGCGAGGCGCGTCCCGTGTGTTCGCCTCTCGAAATCATCGCTCGCACTCGCGACGACAAGGGCCACAACTGGGGTTTGTTGGTCGAATTCGACGACCCGGACGGCGCCAAAAAACGCTGGAACATTCCAGCCCGAACCATGACCGGCGACTTCGGCAAGGATGTGCTTGGCCCGCTGGTAGACATGGGTCTGCGCCTTGCCGGGAGCCGATCAGGACGCAACGCACGCAATGACCTGCAGAGTTATCTCGGCGGCTTCGACAGCGCCCAGCGCGCACGATTGGTGACGCGCCTGGGCTGGCACGACAACGCCTTCCTTCTGCCCGAACAACAGATCGGCTCGCATGCCGAACATCTGCATTTTTATGAAGCCGGTGCCCAGCTGCCACCGATCAGCGAGGCGGGTTCTCTGGAGCAATGGCAGCAGCAAATCGGCGCGCTGTGCGTTGGTAATCACCGCTTGGCGTTTGTCGTCTCTGTGGCCTTTGCGGGGCCTCTCCTGAACCTGCTTGGGCATGAGTCGGGCGGCTTCCACCTCTACGGCGACAGCTCCGGCGGCAAGACCACCCACTTGCAGGTCGCTGCCTCGGTCTATGGCGGGCCGCGTCTGGTACGTTCGTGGCGCTCCACGGATAACGCTCTGGAGTCCATCGCCGCCGCACATTCAGACGGCCTCCTGGTGCTGGATGAAATCGGCATGTGTGACCCCCGCATTATTGGTGAGACGGTCTACATGCTCGGCAACGGCACCGGTAAAGCCCGGGCGAATGATCGAGGACAAGCGGGCCGACAGGTGCAGGAGTGGCGCTTGCTGTTTCTCTCGACCGGCGAGAAGACGTTGGCGCAGCACATGGCGGATGCCAATAAGGAGCTGAAAGCCGGTATGGAGGTGCGCATGCTCGCTGTCCCAGCCGATGCCAGCAAAGGCCTCGGCATGTTCGATGTACTGAACGGTTTTGAGGATGCTGCTGCCCTCTCCGATGCGCTCAAGGCCCGTGTAGCGAAATACTACGGCACCCCCCTCACCGCCTTCCTGCACGCACTGTGCGCGCCAGGAGAAATGCTCAGATGGACGGTGATCATTCGCCGCACGGTGGAGCAGTTCATCACCCAAAACCTACCTGCATCGGCCAGTGGGCAAGCCCAACGTGCCGCCCTTCGCTTTGGTCTCGCAGCAGCGGCCGGAGAGTTGGCCACCGCGTTCGGCGTCACTGGCTGGCCGGATGGCACGGCCACGACCGCCGCACGTGTGTGTCTGCATGCGTGGCTAGCCGAGCGTGGCGGCGCCGGAAACTTCGAGGGCGATGCGATTTTGGCGCGGCTGAGACAGGTCATCGAGCGCTTTGGAGAAAGTCGCTTTACCCGCTGGGAATCTGCCGCCGCCAAGATCGATGAGCACGGCCCACGCACGATTGATCGGCTGGGCTTTCGCAAGACGATGGAACACGGCATGGGCGATGCCCTGCACACCACCAACACCTACTACGTGCTGCCGGAAGCATGGCGCTCCGAAATCTTCCGAGGCATGAACCTGAGTGCGGTTAACAAAGAGCTCCTACGACGAGGCGTTTTAGAGCCTGGAAAGGATGGCAAAGCTTCGACCGCAGTGCGACTACCGGGGCTGGGCTTGCAGCGCTGCTATGTAGTTGTGGCAGTGCCAGAACAAGGTGATCACGGCGCCCAGGCAGCGTAATAACGGCCTCGCCATGAGGAATGCAGGCTCACCTTGGCCTGGCCCGCCAACGAGAAAAAACCAATCAACCTTTCGCCTTTAGGAACGCAACATGAACCAGCTAAAACAGCAACAAGCTGCCTTGAATCAAGAACTGGAAATATTGGAACAAAGCCTTCCACAGTTGGAAGCCGAGTGGCGCAATGCACCCAGCGGATTCAGTGCGAATGGCAACGTAATTGGAAGCCCCGAGAGCCGCGAGGCAATGGAGAAAGCTTCAAGCGTCGAAGCCCGCATACGAGCAATTCCAGGCGAGCTTGCGTCAATTGATCGGAAAATTCAGCACTTGGAGCGGCTGGAAAAAATTGATCAGATCAAAGCTGACGCGATTCAAGCAATGACCGATGCAAACGTTGAAGTCGAAGCGCTGGAGCGGAAAAAAACGCACCTGAGCGAGCGGTTTCAGACAATTCAATCAGAAGCCGATCAAGCCCTGGAAAAGGCGCAACAAGCCGAGCGCGATGCTGCAACGTCCTACGCCAAATGCCTCGCAAGCGGTGATGCCGAAGGGGAAAAATCAGCAAGCGGCGAAATGCAAAAGGCCGCAAAGCAGCTGGCAACAACGGACGAGCAGGTCAGGAGGCAAGACCTGATCCTCGGTGCTCTGCAAGTCGAGCTTGATACTCTTGAGGCACAAATCACGAATGCTCGCCAACGTGGAGATGAATCCAAGACAGCCGCATTGAGCGCGATTAGATTTGCATTGGATGAGGAGTGGAACGCGGTGACCGAGCAACTGCTCGCTGTAGGCGCACGGATACTTGCCATCAGCTACCAAAAAGGCGGAATGGGAGATGGATTGTCTGAACTTGAGGTCCCTCGCTTCGGCCCCTTCCATTCGAGGCTTGAACGCTCCGATTTGGCTGCGGCCGCTCGTAATATCTCCTTGGCAGAGCTGCTAACTGCGTAACCCCGAATCAGCCCGCACTCGCGGGCTGTTTACTGTCCAAATCCCGTATGACCTAGCCTAGACTCAGCTTCAACATGGTCAAATGCACCTCTAAGCTCCAACGGAGAATCACCTACTTAAACCGTTCACGGTTGGTCAAAAGCGAACTGCCACACTTGTAATTGGGTAGTCCTGCTATTTGCTATACGTCATTTGAGGCTAGGAGTGCTTCCGCCTGGTCGAGAAATGCAGCGAGTTCTCCCGGCTTACCAGTGCCGTCCGACCGCCATTCGCCCATCGGCCTGACCATCGCAAGCTTGCGGGCACCACTTGATAGTTCCTCCAGGTCGCGGTTACTCATGTCCCGCTCGCTCAGGTAGTACTGACACCATCGCGTGAAAGCAAAGATCCACATCGAGACTAATAGGGCATCGTTCCAGCGAGTCCAGTCGGAGGTGCTAGCGAGGGGCTGTTGCACGATCCGCTGCTGTCGTCGCAAAACCGCCTGCATCGATTTTACGATGGATTTCTGGTGCTCGAGGCTGCTGTAGGCGAAGAGAAACGCGGCGATGCCGGTCGTCTGGCCTTGACGCGCTCGCTCAAACAGCCGTGACTGGTGCTTCAGTTCTGGCCCCAGCAAAGCAATAAGCTCATTAGCCCAGATATTGCTAGCATCATTGATATTGACTTGGTCATTGCTCAACAGGGGAAAGAGTACGTCTCGAAACAACCATGGCTCAGCCCAGGCCAATTGCCGCATGTGCCCTCGCATCGAATCAACCAAGTGCGTCAAATCCTCAGCAGTAATGGTCGAAGGCAGCGCATCTTGTAAAGCAGTTACGAGGCTTTTGTATATTTCTAATGTTGTCGGATTGCCTGCGGCATGATTAATCATCCAACCCAAGGCGCGCACTCGCTCCGAATAACTAAATGTGGCAACCACCTGCAGCACTTTGTCAAACCCTCGAGGTTGGTCCAGCTGCATTTCAAGCGCATTGAGCCCCATCCATTGAAAAAGACCGTTGCGGCTGTGAATGAGACGCCCCCGCTGCATTTCGCTGAGGTCGAACTGCATCGAAAGCGCGATCTCGCTGACAATCTGGCTCAATAGGGAAAGCCGCATTACGTCCGACTCTTGAGGATCCGTTGGGACCTTGAGCATCTGACCTTCGGCAATCTCTATCACCACATCTGAGGCATGCCAGCACATAAATTTGATAGCGAAGTACTCAGGCCACGTTAAGGCTGCATACTTTGTCGAATGGAATAAGTGGTGCGGGCGATAAGAGCTGCGTAGCAGGTCCTCGAGCGGCGCCCGAAAGAACCACGCATCTATTACGGCTAATTCTTTGCACACATCGTGAGGTGCGCGGCTGAACGATACTTCGAGAAAGCTCGCTAGGAATGCCAGAAAGCCACACTCGGATTCAAGCTCGCGAAGTCCATGATCCCCTGTTCGGGAGTGCGCGAGCACTTCGCCGAGCACATCCCAGGTCGCCGTGAAGTTCGCGAAGTCGCCCGCCTGTTGTTCCAGGCAATTGTGCAAGCCGTCCGTCTCGGGCAATTGGAGCGAATCACCTTTGAGCAGGTCCAAGGCCGCCATACGCACCTTCAGAGGTCCGCCGCTCAAGCCTTTAAGCGACGGCTCGGCGGTCCATACGCTCAGCACTTCACCGGCCTGTGCCTTCTCAAGAAAGAGCAGTGGTTCATAGCGCCGCAGTGCCCTCGGTGAAACAGTGGAGTCGAATAGAAGCCGCATAGAGGGGTTCTCAGTCTCTTCTGTGGACTGCACGGCCAGGGCCTCTTGTATCAGCCCAGACTTGTATTGCTCCACCTTCAATAGGACATCCGCAGGGATCGGGGTGACCAACAACGGTTGGTATTGGGCAGCGGCCTGAAGCGAGTTGGAAAGGTTGAAGCCCGCGACCGGTAAATTGTCCGGTGCCATGATCAAGATGTAGCGATCGTGCAGTCGGCCTTCCTTTAGGCCGTAAATGCGCAGCTTTATACGCTCCAGTAGGTGGCTGCTTTGCTCGCAGTTGGCCAGCAGGTTGTTAATCCCTTCGTTGGCTTTTTTGTCAGATCTTCGACGCAGAGGTTTACCTTCGTTAACAGGCTTTGGCAGGGACCTGAAGACGATGTAATCGGCAGTTGAGACTGCACAAAGCGCTACCAACCCCAGACCTGCTCCGTCAAAATAGGGATCGAAAATGATGACCTGATGCTGCTGGTATTTGGCTAGAAGCGCCCTGAACCACTCAACAAATTGCAGGCGTCCATCGCCATCGCCCTCTCCCCAGCGTAGGAAGAACCGTCCCTCCGACTTTGGGGGATGGAGCCGCGCAAAAAGGGAGACGAAATCGTGATTGACCGGAACCCAAGGATCCGCCTCGCGCCCGCCAATGCGGCTGGTGAACCCATGAACACCACGGGTGATTGTTAGTGCCGTCTTTACCCGCGCTGAAACGGACGGTCGAGTAGTTCTTTCCAACCAGTCGAATTTGACTGCACCGCGCCCCTGACCAACCACATGACCCTGAATGTTGATTTCCCGAAAGTATCCAATTCGCCACCGACAACATAGTGTGCTTTCGCTGGAATGTTCGCCATGGAAACCAAATATTTCCAGTTCGGTACTGTCGATCCTAGCGTGCAACTGATCGTTAAGCGCGAACCTACACTCGAATATGTCTTCCGAATTGCGTTCAGCTAGGACGATGCTGGAGTAAACGATTTGACCGTCGTTTGCGATGCACAGGCGAAAATGGAAGCCGTTGAAATGCGGCACTTGCACTGGATCGAAGCGAGCTATCAGGTATCTAGGGGCGTCGGTCCAGCTTACGGTGAGTAATCTACGCTCCAAGTCATCCAGCGCGGGAAAGACTAGCAACTCGAGATCGCCTAAACGGGGGGCATCTACTCTACCGAAGTCCAATCCTGTATCCGCGTTGAGTTGCTTGATCACTAATGCCGTCAAGGCGATGTCGTAGTCTTGGCCCAATAGGAACAACGATCCCTTTTCGGACTGGGTAATCGAAGCGCTGAAAGCCCCTGCACCGCCATGCGGGCTAGAGGCCGATTGTTGGTCATGGGCGTCGCGATTTAGCAGGTAGCTAACGGGGCGGTAGACCAAGTCACCGGAGGCGAAGGTAGTAGTGCCGAACTTAGATCTCAGCCGGTCAGAAAGAATAAGATTCAGATCTTGGCTAACCTCCTCGACGGTTCGGCTGGCGCACAGTTGTCGCAAGATGTCTGCGCAGTGAACACTTCCGACATACAAGTTAAGCTGGATGACTTGAGCCTGGACTTGCTTGATGGTATGGAGGTTCTCGTCGTCACTTGAGTACCAATAGTTACTGGAGTGGCTGTAGGGAAGCAGGCGACCGTATACAACACGATTTTCAATCAGTTGCTCAGATTTAATCTGCAAGATCCACAACTGCAAAGCGCAGTGACGAGAATCCTTTGAGAATAGACGCTCCAACCGTCCATCATTGAGCAGAGACTCTAACGAAGGTGCCGTAGTTTCTTTAAGAGCACTATTGTTTATTTTCACTTTGGCACCAATAGCGTTATTCGCCTTTCTGGAAGTAAGCCAGGATCGAAGAACTCCGATTCATCCGACACCAAACCAACAAATAAAGAGAGTAGCTGAACTATTCACCCGCTTTTTCGGCAAAGACTGAATGAAAACACCGTCAAATCTCAGCCACTCTCCCAGTAGCAATAACCTGCGTATTAACTAGAAAACTAAGGATCCGGACTTGAAGACCGATGAGTCGCATTTTGGATACTAAAGTAACTAGACAATGCTTCATCCTGAGCTACCCCTAAAGAACTCACAGATGAGGCCGAGTCTAAATTATTTACAACAGGATCCTTATTCCATCTTCTAGCTAGTGCATATTGCGCCACAACAAACTCTTCAGGCGTTTTACCCTGCGCGGTGAGTACATTATCAAAAAAAGTACTCCGCAACTCATGTATAACGACATCCTTCTTCGAAACTATCGCTTTTAAAGCCGCTATTTCAGAGTCTTTATCTTTGAGCTTTTTGTCCCATTCTTTCTCGGTAATCTTATCCTTAAAGAAACTGATCAGAAACGCCAAAAACACAACTATCGCACAGAGAACAGGCAAAGCAATATGCTTATCCTCATAAAGCTTATTTGCAGCAGTGAGCAAATAGAAATATGCAATAGACGTAAAAAATACGTAAACAGCCGACCAGAACTTGATCATTATTATTTCTTCAAGGCAAGCGTTATTCCATGACGCCCAAAAGTACCTTTAAGCAAACTACCACTTGAAGAAAGTACTCTAACCACCGAATCAACGACAGATAAATTTATAATCTCATCAGGGCATATAAACTCCATACTGAAATTAACACTAAACCCTTTGTCTGAATTATTTTTCAGGGATGCTTTTATAGCAGGCCTTGATTCATTGAAGGAGTTCAACGTTTCTAAAAGCTTAAGCTTTTGTTGCTTTTTGCTGGTCGGATACACGAAAGAAACGTTCAGCATATTCATTGTAAGATTAGCACTTACAATTTGCTGATAAGTCATTATCAAGTCCCGGAACTTAAACTTACCGTTATATCCTTGAACCCCCTCATCTTCCGGGACGGGAGAGCTGACTATACATTCAAAATCGGTCACACCTTCGAGAGATTTCAATTTATCTGTGAAATTTGATGCCATTATAAAATTCGCCTCTTTGAAAATTTGTATTCTAGTAAACCACGCTTTCCGTTTACGACGGCCTCGCGAGCAACGCTCCTATCTTACCTGACGGTACTTAGCCGAGCGTAGTGTATTTTTTACCAACCCAAAGCTCGAAAAGCACACAGACTGTCTGGGGACATTCCAGCGGCTGCTCCCACCGAAGCCCGCAGGCCAAAAAAGACCTTCGAAGGGGCACATCAAAATCAGGACCAACGAATAAGTTTTATCAAATAGGGTGCCGACTACGTGAAATTTCGTAACCACCACATGAAGATTTACACCAAAATTATAGTCTTCATCCTCACTAGGTTCGAGGAATTGAACCCAAAAAAACTTTAGCGCTAGACCGCTAAATAAGATCTTTCAACGAATACTGCATTAAAACTAGATCACCAAAAGACTTCCCCCATCACCATAACTTCAGAGATCATTGACCGAGCCGAATATGTTCTAACAGAGCGCTATTTAGTACACACTTCTCACAATTTTATATAACGACATCCTATCGAAATCCATTCACACACCTAGCCCTGGCTAATCCATACCTCTCATTTAAAACTGAGATCGCAACCAAACCAGAGATTTACTTGAAGAAAATACCTGACAAAACCTATGTGTTCAACCTGACCCGCCCGCTATATAATCTCTCAGTTCACTTGCCTTTTTTGTGCTTATGCACATCTAAGTCTGGATGCTTTGGCTTATTCTCTTCAGTAACGCGACGGCGCTGATCTTTTTTTCCAGTAGATTCAGCTATCGGCTTTGGTCCGGGCTTGATACTCATTTTTATCTCCTTCGATTTATAGGAACCTGTAGGTTCTCAACTCAATAGACATGTCTATACCGACAATCCACTTAATACATGTGCAAAAAAAACTACAGGGCAACCAGCTCGGCTAGCTTCGTAGCAATGTTAGCCAGCGTGTCTTCTGCAGTGCTTAGACCGCTTCTCGAGCCAAGCAGTGGGCTGACTTCACGAAGAGATTCGTACGTCGTGTCGTGAACAATGGGGACGAGTAGATCGCGGGCAAGGAGTGCTGAAAGCTCTTTGTCGGCAATACCTTCCCCTGCTACGCGGCGTAACAACGCTGGGGTAACAAGCACGATCCCTACTCGCGACTTCGCTAACCCCTTATCAATCTCACGGAGCAATGAAGTACCTAAGAGAACATCTTTCTCACTGAACCAAACGGAGACACCAAGAGACTCAAGCAGATCATGCAGCTCCTTTGCTGACCCTTTTCGATCGTCCCAAGCGTGACAAAGAAAGACATCCCTAAGCTCGGGCACGGTCGCTCTTTTCTCGACGTTGTCGCGGATCGGCGTAAGCGTCCGTACCTCGGACGGCGTATATACAACCGCTGAACCGGGACGCGACCAGCGGGGCCTTCCGCTGCCTACAGGACCAGCGCTACTTCGACCACCTCCACTGCCAGCTGGTGAGGAATAGGATGAAGAGTAGGACGATGGGGAATAAGAGCGCGCTCCGTAAATGCTATAGCCGCTGCTACATGCGGGGCATGCTGCTCTGGCGCTCGCTGAACGATGGCCTTGTACCGGTGCTGTGCATCTAGACATGTGGTCATTCCCTTCGTAACTGCTCGTTAGCCTGTTGGCTAGGCAGCCGCTGGTACAGAATCATCAGCTTTCGCTGTCCGGCGTACCATTACCTTCCTGCTCTCATTTGAATTTGTGTTTATCAAGCATGATTCCAATATGCTGGCAAACGATAGCCCATCGTTAGGATTCCGCTAGCGGATAAATCCCTAACGTCCGCTTGCGACCAAATGCTTTCCCACGATTAGCTCTCCCAGAAGCTAGATATGCTTTAGGTATGACGGGCTTGAATACGACTTCGCACCCCAAAGCCGGCTATGCTGGGTTGGTGAAGGAAATTCTAGTGAGAGGCTTATGAATATCATCCCGCTTACAGATACGATCGTCCACGCAGTGGCTCAGCTCGTAGACGACTCTGGAAATAACGGTAGCTATCGGGAACCATCTCACGCTGATATTGAGTTCCAAGTGAACACCGTAGGTCTTTCGAAGCATGATCCAAAGCAACAAGGGCAGACCATTGGCAAAGCGAAACGAGTTCGTGCGGTGCTCTACAGTGCTATGGAAATGCATCCTGAGGCAGGTTCTCGTTTCGTCTCAGGGCTTCTATCCAAGATCCGGGCATGCGGGGGGTTTCGCGAAACATCTACGAACTATGTCGGACAGGAGGCTGTAGAAAACGCTAGGGGTGCTTTCGACGCAGAGGGTTTTGATCTAGCGCCGGATGGGACAATATCTCCGAAAGTCTTAACCGCGCTTGTAGGTGCTGAATTGACTGATGCTTTGTGGGCATATGCTGTTCGTGCTCAAAAGGGCGCTGAGGATGCGGCTCTTTTGTCGGGCACTGGAAAAGATTTGGTAGAGGCTACGGCAGCCCACGTTCTTATGAGCCTTGAAGGGCGTTATCCTGAGAAAGCGAACTTTCAGGGACTTTTGGGTATGGCCTTCATCGCGCTTGATTTAGCAGTTCCTGAGCTTCTTGAGCAGCCTGGCGAACCTGCTGTTAAATCTATGGAGCGTGGGCTTTTCATCGCCGCTGTCGGCGCTAATAGAGTTCGTAACAAGCAGGGGGTTGGTCATGGAAGGCCGTGGGTGCCCACTCTTTCTTCAGAGGAAGCTAAAGCAGCTATTGAGATTATGGGAACTATTTCTGCGTACCTGCTCCGAAAGCTGTCGAAACGTGAGCGACGACAAGCCGATAGGCCAAGCTCATAATAACCGAGGGCCGTTTTGACCGAAAGACGCCTCATATCTACAAATACTAGAAAGAATTAGTTCGCGTACCACCAAAAAATATAGCACCTTGTAACATTTCACTGTGTGGGCAAACCACAGAGATGCAACATTATAAAAACTTAGAAATTAATAATATAAATCTTAGCGCCTAATTATCCCCTAGCCCTTTGATTGAATAAACCTTCAGCGATACGATTCCCTAGTCAGCACTCTCTCACTTAAAAAATACAGCCCCACTTAATTTATTTGACTAAGCACGAAGTAAGAAACCCGCGCGTTCGCGTTAGCGGCTGGATTTTTAAGTTGGTTGACCCCGTGCATGTGTTCACTATCAGCAATAGATACAGCCACCTTTACCGAAGCTGTAACGATGCCCCTTTTTCTTCAAGATCGTTTAAATTTCAACGATTGAAATTTCAGTAACTTCCAACGCCTCCCACTAACTCGATCCCGCGGGTTTCATGCCCCGTGTGAAGCTGAAGCTCTCAGGGTCCCCAGCGTGATTTCCTCTCATCGAAAGGCGGAGCCCGCGAATTTCGCTTGGTAGGCTCGAGCGCAACGCGCCTGCCCACAACACCCGGATGCTGACTTTAGCGTTACACGCAGGGGCAGCGTTACATCGGGGGTACGCTATGTCGCTCAACTGTGTAACAGGCCTGAAGGCCAATGAAGCCGGGCGCTTGGTGAAGGGCGTTACACTCGTAACACCGGTTACACCAGTTTTGGTGGGGGCTGGATATGTGCTCTCATACTGCCTTTCCAAATTGGCCCTACACCACATTGTTCGCCTCTGGCCGGATTCAACCGGTCGGCGCAACAGATTGGCTGAATCGTTCAGCGGGGCATTTTCAATGCATTCACAACGATGCAAAAAAGCAGCTTGATATCGGTAGTTTCGGTTTGGAGTTCGTGTTCATTTTGCGACAGGGTCATGGAGGCTTTGGCCCAGCTATACGCCTCTGATGAAGAAAGCGCTGACGTGTCAGTGGTGCCTTGGTTCATGTCTGAATGTCCCAACCTGCCATCTGGGTAGAGTAACCATCCCTCCCACCCCATCAGGATGGCGCCGGTTGCCTCCAGGAGTTGCAAAGCTGTAATCGCGTGAGGATAAGGAAGAACCAGTTCGCTTTGAGATACTGATAGCCGTTGCAAGTCAGCTAGGGTCATCGGGATATCCTTGTGTCATGCGTTCGGTTTTGGGTGTTGAGCCTGATTAGCTTAAGAGAAAAGTCCTAGCCGGCTGAGCGCGTATACAGACTATCAATGCATCAACGATTTGGTGTTGCTTTGCCCCACGGGGATGCCACGAAAAAGTGGCCAGAAGGAAGCGCCGTGTATGCCCACGTGTATGCCTAACCGAAGCACCACCAAGCAAACCCAATGAATACGGGCCTCTTACTGTCCAGTTCAAACGACGCCGGGGCCACACACGATAAAAAAAGCCCCAGCTCAAACGACCTAGGGCTTTTTTTGTACGCAGCGATTCAACGCTTCTGCAACGCCTCCAACAGCGCCGGCAAATCTTCCCCGGGAAAGCGCTTGTGCAACGCCAGCAGCTTCTCATCCGCCGCCTTGCTTTCCCCAGCCGCACGCAACCGCACAATCTCCTGCAACCCCTCCTCCAACTCCGGCAACGCCACCGGCGCGCGCTTGCTGAGCTTGGCGGTTGATTCATCTGCCATCGAGCCCAGGACTTGCGCGTTCTCTGCCTGGGGTGCGATGGCCGATCGGGCCACGGGGGCCGGTGCAGACATTGCTGGTGGCGCGGGGCGCGCGGCTTCCTCATGGAGCGCGGAGAAGGTCGCGGTGGCGATTTGGGGTTGTGGCACAGGCTCGCGGATGACCACGCCGATCATCAGCGCCAAGCCTGCGACGGTGGCGAATGCCATTTGCCAGCGTGGCCGTTGGCAGGCTTGCAGCCAGCGTTGCCACAGGCTCGGTTGCGGGGCCGGGGCTTCGCGGCGGGCGGTGGCGAGGATGAAGGCGTCGAGGGACGTGGGCGGTTCGCCGGTGCTGTGTTGACGCATGTGCTGGAGCAGCATGTCGTCGGGGTCCGGGATGTGTCGGGAGTCGGTCATGCGGGTATCTCCTCGGCCAGCAGGCGGCGCAGTTTCTGCTGGGCGTATCGCAGGCGGCTTTTGACGGTTTCCAGCGGGGCACCC
>Ga0308164_10003897_pt1 | contig 13036 bp, 8 predicted proteins | sample PhyTR2_FD_201031 | JGI IMG/M metagenome (GOLD analysis project Ga0308164, IMG submission 201031) | Phyllosphere microbial communities from UC Gill Tract Community Farm, Albany, California, United States - DLSLT.R2 | ecosystem: Host-associated > Plants > Phyllosphere > Unclassified | place: USA... | reverse complement strand
GTTTTTACTTTCTGCCATCACTTGTATTTTTAAAGATTAATAATCTGTCAAATCTAATTAATTAATCAACACGTGATGAATATTTAACTTATTTTTAAAATTTAGGTTTATTTAAAATCAGAATAAAGGCAAAAAGCCTTATCAAATGAATAAAATTATGTACTTAATACATATTGATTTGTTGTTATATTGATTTAATTTTAAAATATTGATAATCATAAACTATTACTAATTCTCAATTAGGAGATTTTGCAATTAGTTAAAAAAAGTTAAATTAGCAAGAAGTAATAATAAAACACAAATCATGAAAAAACTCTACACGAGTGCATTACTTGTATGTACAGCTGCTGTATTCTATTCTCAGGAAGTGATATGGCAGAAAGACATTAAATCTTCTACTCAGGATTTTCTCTCACAAGTCACCACAACAGTCGATCAGCAATATCTTATCACAGGGAGCAGTATTCAGGCAGCAGGTAAAACTGCAGTGTCATCGGTAGCTTCAAAGCAGAATAACGGCTACGATTTTCATCTCGTAAAACTTAATCAACAAGGGGAAGAAGTCTGGGAAAAATATTTCTCAGGACAGAATCACGATTTTTTATCGGCAACAGTTGCTACGCAGGAAGGTGGATTTCTTTTGGCGGGAACGTCGTATTCCGGAAAAGGTTTAGATAAAAAAGATGCTTCTAAAGGTGGCTCCGATATCTGGCTGATCAGAATCAACGAATTCGGAGATGAACTATGGCAGAAAACTCTGGGAACTTCGCAGGATGAAGAAGCAAGATCTGTGATTCAGACCGCTGATTTTGGTTTTATGGTAGCTGGGAATGTTCAGAATTCAGCCAACGGATTCGGCTCTAAAGATGTGACCGTAACAAGGCTCGATAAAAATGGAAAAGTTCTTTCAGAATTAATTTTAGGTGGAAGAGGTTTGGATGAAGTAGAAAAGATGATTCCTACACCTGATGGAGGAGCGCTGCTGGGAATATACTCGAGAAGTGGAAAGTTTATTAATGATAAGAGATCAATGATCAATGACAAACCGTCGGGTAATAAAATCAACGATCAATTATCATCTATCAATTATTCCAAGTCTACTGAGAACTTTGGTGAAGGCGATTACTGGGTGATCAAACTAAGCAAAGACAACAAAATAGAATGGGAAAAGAATTTTGGAGGCAAGGGTGATGATCATTTAAGAACCATGGTTTTTACTTCATCCGGATATATTATCGGTGGAGAATCAAGGTCGGAAAGATCGGGAAACAAAACCGTAGGAATTGAAGAAGGAACTGATGTTTGGCTGATTTCTTTAAACACAAAAGGGGAAGAACAGTGGCAGAAATCTTACAATTTTAAGAACCGTGATATTCTGATGGGAATGAATGTGATTAATAAGAGTCAGGATAAAAGAGAAAAGAACCAAGACCTGACCAAAGGAATATTGTTGGGTGGATATACGCAGGCAGAAGGAAGAATTGAAGCCGATGATGAGACATTCTGGATGCTTTACATCGACAATAATGGAAACGAGCAGTGGCGAAAACATGTAAAAGGAGAATCCAGAAAAAAAGAAGAAAGACTTTCTGATCTGAAGATGAATAAGGATGGTTCTATCGTACTGGCTGGAACAAGCGCCGAAGAACTAGGAAAAGAGAACTGGAAGATTGTAAAATTGGGAGACAGTCAGATTGATCAGCTAATTGAAAAACAGAATATTAAGATCTATCCTAATCCTGTATCGGATTATGCTTACGTTGAAATTGGATTTGACTCTTCGACAGGCTCAGAGCAAGGCTTTAAGGAAGCGGATATCATTCTTTATGATATGGGTGGAAGACAGCTTCAGAGTTTAAAAACAAAGAATAAAGTGACTAAAATCAATACGCAGAATTTGATTCAGGGAGCTTATTTGATTGTTGTGAAAACGGATACTGAGAAGACGGCTAATGCTAAATTGATTAAAAAATAAAAACACAATGAAATACCTAATCTTTTTTTTAACGATATTTTGTATAAAAATATCGGCACAAGAAACTACGGTGGATGTTTTCAAACCGATCCCTACAGTTTCTTATCTGTCTACCTATATTGATACACCGGTTGAGATTTCTACAGGCGTTCCAAAAGTAGATTTGCCGGGATTTAGTCTTCCTACCCGAAACAAAAATATCAATGTGAATGTTAGCATGTCTTATCATTCTAAAAATGCGGTGAGATTTCAGCAGTCTTCGGATGTTGGCTTGGGATGGAGTCTTATGAATAGTAATAATGTTATTTCCAAAGTGGTGATTGGTGGTCCTGATGAAAAAAATGCCAACAACCCTCTTATGGATATGGATATTTTTCAGTTTAATGATGTCTATTACTTCAATGCATTTGGGATGTCAGGTAAATTTGTTTTCAGAAAAATGGATAATAATACGATTACAATTCAGAATTTAGGCACCTCAAAAGAGAAAATAGAATTTACCAATTCTGCCACCGAGTATTTTGATATTTTAAATTTTAAAATTACCGATGAGTTTGGAAATCAATATTTTTTTGATAAAGCTAATAAAGTTTGGGATAGGACACACGGTTACATCCATAAAGGAGCCTATTATCTGAGTAAAATATTAGATGCTCAAAACCTGGAAATCGTTACTATTGAATATGCCGAGTACCACTATACAGATGAGCAATTACCTTTTGTAGATTACAAGCCCAAAAGAATTATTTCAAAAGGATATGGTGAGATTAATTTGGAATATGATTATTATTCTCAAAACAGATATAAATCTAACTCCACTCACATGTCTGACTGTTATCTTGTGAAAAAGGCAGAGCTTAAAGATAAAGAAAACAGGCTTATGCAACAGATTGATTTTAATTATAGTGGACTAACCTATTTCAAATATATACTTAATGTTGTTTCATATGATACAACAGTTCTTGAGAAAGTAAGCAGAAAAAACAGCCAGGGAAATGAAATAGAATCGTATTCATTTACCTACAACAGCGCTGGTACAGACAAAAATTATGGTCCAACCTCTAATTTTGGGCTAGACGTATGCCCTTCACATTCTAATCCTGTTAGAGAATGGATAGATAATCCAAAATACTCAACCATCGGAACCCTTTCAAAAATGATACTGCCTACAAAAGGATATGTGAAATTTAATTTCGAGTCTAGCCAGTATTACTTTAAAAGAACTTGGGTTTATTACGAGCCGCTTACCGGATTGACTACTCAATATGCCCACGATAAAGAAACACAATACTATAAGCCCATCACCTCTTTCAATTTTAATACAAAATTCAATAATACATTTACTTTCAATGTAACACCAGGCTCTACGAATGTACCAGACAGCAGAATGCTTGTCATTTGTTTTGAGGTGATTGGATATCATCCCAATCCACTGCTTGACCCTGATGCAATACCCAACATAACACTTCTGTTTGACAACGAGCCTGTGCAACAGACCGCAGATGGTTACGGGAGAATAATGGTGTCCGGAACACCAGGACAACATACCATTACAATCACCGGAAACACTACGGGTGTAGGAAATTTTTCAATATCTGAACTCACTGATATTGATGTAACCAATCATAATTATAAAAGTAAATATGGTACAAGAATAAAGAGCATAGAATATTTTGATTCAGAGGTGTCAACATTGCCTTCAAAGTCTAAGAATTATTTTTATGAAAGGTTCTCGGATAATGCAACCTCCAGCGGTACTCTTTCACCGTTTATAAGTTTATCAAAAAGGTCAGATTTCATTACCATGTACGGAGATACTGAGCTTAATAAAAACATTATTTATAAAAATGTAAAAGAAATGGATGCTGATGGTGGATACACCAAATATACATTTATAGGACTGGATGACTGGTATCCCAGCCATACTTCTGCTATGACCTATCTTGAAGATATTAATAACAGAGGTCTATTATTTAATAAAGAAATGTATAATTCTTCTCATCAGAAAGTTGCTTCTGAAAACCATGAATATACTTATGATAATCTTGATGTTAATCCTTTTATCATCGAGGATATTTATGGTTATACAACACTTATTCCTATATATGTAAAAAAGCATAAAATAATTAACACTGTTTTTTTTCCACAAAATAGGTCAGTAACAACCTTTAAGGAAACTCTTGTGAATAAAAATGATTTTAATATAGAATACACCAAAGAGTCAAATGATCACGGGGATATCAGTGAAACATATTTTTCTTATCCTTACAGTAAACAGCTCACAAAACTGTTAAACAAGAATATGTTTAAGGAGCTTATTGAGACCTATACCAAACTGAATGATAATCTTGTTTCAAAAACAGAAATTAAATATGATAATCCTTCCCACTTATTCCCTACTTCTGTTTTGTCACAAAATCTACAAACTTCAGCAATGTCTGCGGAACTTACCTACGATCAATATGATACTGACGGTAAACTTTTGCAATACACGACAAAAGACAATATTCCTACAACAATCATCTGGGGCTACAACTCTACCCGACCTATTGCAAAAGTAACGGGAATATCATATTCTGTAGTAAGCGGATTGGCAGCAGAAATTATCACAGCTTCCGATGCTGACATTAATGCAGGTACTGAGCAAACTTTAATTGATAAATTGGATACATTCAGAAAAAACACAGCATTACAAAATGCTCAAGTTATGACCTACACCTACGATCCACTGATTGGAGTAACGAGTATTACCCCGCCATCAGGAATCAGAGAAATTTACAAATACGATTCTGCAAACAGGTTGGAAAGCATCAAGGATGTCAACGGTAAAATTATAAAAGAATTCCTATACAACTACAAACACTAAAAACCAGATATGAAAAAAATAATCCTTCCGATCAGTGCATTGTTTGTAGTGGGTCTTTCCCACGGTCAGACTTTGAACCTGAGCACAAATGAAAACTATGTTTATTCTAAAACCTATTTAGATTATAATGGAGCCAGTGCCTCAAAGACAGCAGAAACCGTCCAGTATTTTGACGGTTTAGGCAGAGCTAAACAGGTGGTGAATGTAAAAGCATCACCTACCGGAAAAGATGTGGTGAGCCATATTGAATATGACGGTTTCGGAAGACAGGTCGATTCCTGGCTTCCTGCCCCGATGAATACCTTGAATGGCGGCATTCAAGCAGGAGTAAAATCTTCAGCCACGACGTATTATGGTGATAATTTTGCCTTTGGTCACTCCAATCTCGAAGCATCACCTCTTGACAGGGTTTTATCTCAGGTACAGCCCGGCACAGACTGGCAAGCCCATCCTGTCACATTTAATTACGATGCTAATGTTGACGGAGAGGTGAAAAAGTTTACTGCCACATTTAACTATACCACTTTCGAATCGAAACTTAGTGTATCACCTTCGTATGGTAGTGCCCAGTTGTACAAAAATACGGCAACGGATGAAGACGGAAATACGACCATTGAATACAAAAATGGTCAGGGCCAGGTTTTAATGGTAAGAAAGGCAATCAGTGCCACAGAAAATGCCGATACTTATTATGTTTACAATGATTATGACCAACTGGCTTATGTCATTCCACCTTTAGCAGCAGAAGCCGTTAAAAACTTAACTGCCGGTGTATTTCCTGATCTCACATTAAATAATCTTTGCTATCAGTACAAGTATGACGGCAGAAACCGTCTTGTTGAGAAGAAACTTCCGGGAAAAGATTGGGAATACATGGTGTATGACAAAGCAGACCGATTAATAATGACCCGGGATGCCAATTTGGGACAACAGGGAAAATGGCTCATTACCAAATACGATCAATTTGGCAGAGTTGCTTATACGGGTATTATTGCAGGAGACAGCAGAGAAGGCATGCAAAGCCAGGCAGGATTATATATTATTACAGAAACTAGAAATAGTAGCGGATTTAGCCGAAACGGAATGCAAATCTACTATACCAATAATTGGTTTCTGGATGTTGAAACCATATTATCTGTCAATTATTACGACACTTACCCTAACGGAACACCGGGGTTTACTCCTGAATTTCCTAGTAATACGCTTCTAACTGACGATTCAAGTTCAAACATCAGTACCAAAAGTTTACCGGTAGCTTCTTATGTAAAAAACATTGAAGACGACAACTGGACAAAGAATTACACTTGGTATGATCAGAAAGGAAGAGCGGTCGGAAGTCATTCCATTAACCATTTGGGAGGTTATACCAAAACAGAAACAGAGCTTGATTTCTCGGGAACACCGCAAAAAGTATACACTTATCACCTGAGAAAAGAAGGTGAATCAGGAATAGCCGTAAAAGAACGGTTTGTGTATGATGCCCAAAACAGGCTTTTGCAGCATTTTCATCAGGTAGACAACAATACAGAAGAACTGCTTGCCGAAAACACCTACAACGAGCTGTCCCAGCTAGCCAATAAAAAGGTAGGAAACAATCTTCAAAGCATCGATTATACCTACAATATCCGTGGCTGGATGACCCATATCAATAAAGACCAGATGGCTTTGGGCAATTTGGGAGGTAAACTGTTTTCTTATAACATAAAATATACTCAAAAAGAAGGAATCGAAAATCCCAGCTCTACCCAATTTCCGGGAAAAGATGTAAAAGCGAAATACAACGGAAACATTGCCGAGGTAGATTGGAGAGCTGTGGAAACATTAGGCGTTAACCCTTCTTCTACACCAAAAAGATATGGTTATGCCTATGATAATTTGAACAGATTAACAGCAGGATATTACCAAAATCCGGATAATCCGTACAGCAAAGAGAATACAGAATCTTTAGATTATGATCTGAATGGTAACATTACCAATCTATACAGAACTTCGGTAATAAGCTACGGAAACAATAAGGCAACGGTGATTGATGATCTGAGCTATACCTATAATGGAAACCAAGCAATTAATATCAATGACCTGTCCAACAACTTCGCAGGCTATGAAGGTGGAGGAAGACTGATTGATTACGACCTGAATGGAAATATGAAAAGTATGCGTGACAAACGAATTGTGGGAATAACTTACAACTACTTGAATTTACCCACATCTATCACTCATGGTGCCGAGTTTGATGTCAGCCATCTTTATCGTGCAGACGGCATTAAATTAAATAAAACAGTTTTAGAGACCGCTGCTGGAATTAATGGAACTGTTTCCATTACGACCAAAACGGATTATTTGGATGGTTTTCAGTACAGCCGTAAGATAGAGTCAGGAGGGACAGGTTCTCCCGGAGGTGGAGGAGTTCTTGATGAAGATGAAGAGTCATCAGATTTTGCAACCTCTCCTACGAGAAGGGCAATGGAGATGGAGGCCTTCTATTTTGAGTTTCCCGTTGAGCCTGCAGATCCGGGAATAATCAATCCTATTGGTGGAATTGCTGCCATTTTGAAAACACAGGACTTGCAGTTTTTCCCAACGGCAGAAGGTTTTTACGATTACCAGAAAGATCAGTATATTTACAAGTATAAAGATCATTTGGGGAATGCAAGGGTGAGCTTTGGTAGAAACAGCGCAGGTGTTCTTGAGATTACAGATGCTAATGATTATTATCCTTTTGGGATGAATCATTTGAAAACAGGAAATGCTTTCTTTGGCGGTTCGTATAAAGCTTATAAGTACAACGGCAAGGAACTCCAGGAAACGGGAATGTATGATTATGGAGCGAGATTTTATATGCCGGATATCGGGAGATGGGGTGTGGTTGATCCTAAAGCGGAGCTTTTAGAAAGTTCCTCACCTTATGTTTATGCACTCAATAGTCCTATACTTTATATTGATAAAGATGGGGAGTTGCCAATATTAATTAATGGTAGGGTTGCAGATGGAGATTTGGATAGAGCTAATCCGAGTTATTGGACTCAGTCAATAATTAATACAATAAAAGGTTCAGGTGTTCCTAATCCAGGTGGTCAGTTTCATTATGTAGACGGAGATAGGTATGCAGCTCAAAGTTTCTTCGGCGATTGGAGCGTAAAAAAAGGTGGATATTTAGGAGGTAATACTCCAACAAATAGAATGCAAGCAGGAAGGATGGCTATGGATGATACTGAATTTAATTCAATTCTTTCAAAGCTTGCAAGAGATCCTAAAACAGGTAAAATAATTGAAAAAATTCAAATATATACTCATAGCAGAGGAGCTGCCTTTGGTGCGGGTTATACTGAACGTTTATTACAAAAGATTAAAGAGCATGCAAGTGAATTTGCTGATTCAAATAATGTTGTGGATTTTGTTTTCAATATGGCACCACACCAATCTAACTCTATTAAAGCGCCTGATGGAGTGGATAGTTATTCAATAGATCATAAATGGGACGGTTTATCAGGGAATGATATGCAAGGATTAGAAGGAGCGTTTAGATCTAATGAAAAAGTAAAAGGAGCATTTGGTTCTCATTCTATAAATTCTTTTCAAAAAGATATACAAGGTTTTACATCAGCAATTTTGAAAGGTGGGAGTAGTAGTCAGGTTATTAATAATTTTATTCAAGAAATGAAGAAAAAGTATAACATAACAGTTTCTGTTATTCAATAAATAATTAATATGAAGTCAATACTTAAATATATTTTTGTTGATATGCTACTAATGCTAATCTTCATTTTCGTTTGGTACTTTTCCTGCTTTTTATTAGGCTATACAAGTAATAGTGAGAGATATCAGTATAAAATTTGGTTACTTTATTCTATAATTATTTTATTGCATTTTATTTTATCAATAATACTATTAAAAAGAAATAATTTAAGTTTTTTTTATGTATTTATTAATTTATTGGTATATATTCTTATAACAATATATTTATATAATTACACTTAAATAGAGTTCCCCCCCCCCGGATTGTGCGAGCGTCTCGCTCGTTCCGTTGAAGATAAAAACCTCGCATTTTGCGAGGTTACGCTGAGAAAAGAGGGTGAATCAGGAATAGCCGTAAAAGAACGATTTGTGTATGATGCTCAAAACAGGCTTTTGCAGCATTATCATAAAGTAGACAACAATACAGAAGTGCTGCTTGCCGAAAACAGTTACAACGAGCTATCCCAGCTAGCCAATAAAAAGATAGGGAACAATCTTCAAAGCATCGATTATACCTACAATATCCGTGGCTGGATGACCCATATCAATAAAGCCCAGATGACTTTGGGCAATTTGGGAGGCAAGCTGTTTTCTTATAACATAAAATACAATCAAAAAGAAGGAATCGAAAATCCTGATCAGGTTCAGTTTTCAGGAAAGAATGTAAAAGCGAAATACAACGGAAACATTGCCGAGGTAGATTGGAGAGCTGTGGAAACATTAGGCGTTAACCCTTCTTCTACACCAAAAAGATATGGTTATGCCTATGATAATTTGAACAGATTAACAGCAGGATATTACCAAAACCCGAATAATCCCAACAGCAAAGAAAATACAGAATCTTTAGACTATGATCTGAATGGTAACATTACCAATCTATACAGAACCTCGGTAATAAGCTACGGAACCAATACGGCGACGGTGATTGATAATCTGAGCTATGCTTACGCTGAAGGAGGAAACAAGCTTACGGGAATTACCGACAGTTCGCAAAACCAGACAGGATATGAGAATTATCCTCCGACTTATCCTATTAATTATGATCTGAACGGAAATATGCTCAGCATGTACGGAAAAGGTATTTCATCAATACACTACAACTTTCTGAACCTTCCCAATGAGATCTATATGGGGTTTTATTCTCCTTTTTATGTCAGCCATATGTATCGTGCAGACGGCTCAAAGCTTAGGAAAAATACGGTGAGTACAGTAACGGGATTCGTTAATTCCACTGTTACCACTGAGGTTACCGATTATCTCGACGGATTCCAATACAGGAATACAAAAGTGGAAACATTGGGCGGCGGTGGCGGTCCGGGAGATGTAGAATTATTACTTGCAGCACCTGTAGAAACCAGGAGAGCAATGGAGGTGGAGGCCTTCAGTCTTGAGGATCTTATTGAGCCTTCAGATCCGGGAATAATCAATCCTATTGATGGAATTGCTGCCATTTTGAAAACACAGGACTTGCAGTTTTTCCCGACGGCAGAAGGTTTTTACGATTACCAGAAAGATCAGTATATTTACCAGTATAAAGATCATTTGGGAAATGCTCGGGTTTCTTACGGAAGAAATAGCTTAGGTGTTCTTGAGATAACCGATGCCAATGATTATTATCCTTTTGGGATGAATCATATGAAAACAGGGAATGCTTTCTATGGCGGTTCGTATAAATCTTATAAGTACAATGGAAAGGAACTTCAGGAGTCTGGAATGTATGATTATGGCGCAAGATTTTATATGCCGGATATCGGTAGATGGGGTGTTGTGGATCCGTTGGCGGAATTAGACACACAATGGTCAACTTATCGATATGCATATAATAATCCTATTCGTTTCATCGACCCAGATGGAAGAAATGAAGACATCTATGAAATGGATAAAAATGGAAATTTGGAGTGGAGAGAAGATTCTAAAACAGATGTTATCTATACATCCAAAAATTTCGAAGGAGAAGGAAACGACAGAAAGTTAAAAGAAAGTAATGATGGAGGATATGAGATTGGAGAAAAAGGCTATGTGTCTAAAAATCAACACAAATACAATCAGGAAGGTGATAAATATATGGATTTTGGACAGAATGAAGCAAAAGGATTGGAATATTTTAATAAAGTAGGTGATTGGATGAAGGCAGGAGATATTGAATCCGAATTTGGTATCCAGACTGCTGATATTGGAAGTACGGACAATACAGTGGTTTATACATCCGGAAATGAATCTTCTGTATCCCCTGTATATGGTGGCGATAATGTCAAATTGGATGGACATTTACATCCAGGGACATGGAGCCCCGCACAAGTTTCGGGACCTTTAAATCCTAGTGGGTTTAGGATGTCAAAATTTCCAACAAAAGAAAATGGTTACACTTTTAAGGTAATGAATAAGACAAATGTAGGAGATAGAGTTTCTGCTGAATCTGCTCCTAAAGCTATCAATTTCATATATGTTCCGGCGCATAATACAACTATCATATATAATAACTCTCAAATAATTAAAGCTTATGAAGGAAAATTTAAAAAAGATTAAACTAGGTGCCTTATTATGTATTTTTTTATTGAGCTTTGGATGTTCTGCTCAGAATCATCAAAAGGAAGAATTTTACAATTATATAGAAAAGATAATTGCCGAAAAAAAATTTGTTTTTTTTGAATTAAGCTTAATTAAAAGATGTGACAGTCAATATCTGTTTGGCTTTGCAAAAATGGATTACAACGATAATCTATCTAAGAGAATTAAGATTTACAATTATAAAGGATCTTTAATAATATTTGATTTGGGTGAAGAAAAAGATAAGCAAATTATTGATTTTTTTGATTCATTTTTTGAGAAAGCAGATCAAAATATATCTAATATTGAAAGAGGAAGGCAGTCAATAATTGATGAAAGAGCGCTTTATTTTGTGGATAAAAAATTTATTAAAGATTTAAATAAAACCCAAATTTTTATGGAAAGCGATTGTGATAAAAACAAATGAATATTCCCCTTGCTCCCACAATTGTATCGTGTGGCAGATAAGAATTAGTTTGCAAAAAACAGCGCAGGTGTTCTTGAAATAACAGATGCTAATGATTATTATCCGTTTGGGATGAACCATTTGAAAACAGGAAATGCTTTCTTTGGCGGTTCGTATAAAGCTTATAAGTATCAAGGACAAGAGTTGCAGGAAACTGGTTTTTACTCCTTCAAATGGAGAAACTATATGCCTGATGTTGGTAGGTTTTTTAATATCGATGTTCTTGCCCAGGATTACGAATATCAAACCCCATATGCTTTTTCTGAAAACAAAGTCACCAATCATATTGAACTTGAAGGATTAGAATCTGTTCGTATTGGTGTTGGAGGTGTTCCTGTTACCCCATCATCGCCATCATACGGGAGTAACACGACAGGATTTCATCCTGTAGGAACAGGTGCTTGGACGGAGTTAAAAGGCATGTTTGTTAATAATTGGAATTTTTGGACAAAGCAAGCGGCAATTAATTATGGTGTTATAACTTCGGTTGGTTCGGTAGCCTCTTCAATAGTTTTAAATAGTGAAGGAGAGAGTAAAAAGGAAAGTGAAAATGATGGTAAAAAGGTTAAAAATCCCCATGGTGCAAAAGGTAAACCTGATCATCAAGCAAAGGTTAAGGAATTAGAAGAGAAAGCTAAAACTGAAAACCCAGACATGGATGTAGTGACGGAGAAAAAGATAAAAAAAGAAGGCTCTAATAGAAGACCTGATGTACAAGTTGTCAATCCTCAAACAGGCGAGACAGAAAAGGTTTATGAAGCTGAAAGAAAACCTAATAGTACAAGAAATAAAAAACGAGAGGAGGAGTATAAAAATTTAAAAATTCCAAACGAAACGCATTCTGTAGGAAATCAATAGTAAAATAGATAAAATTTATGAATTATAACGAATTTATTTCTAATCAAGAATGGCTTAAATTTACCTATCCTTCTAACTTAATAAATATTGAGGAAGAAGAAGGAACTTATCTATTTTACACGGAGGAAACAGGAAGTTTTAGGGTTACTCCTTTAAAACTAGAAGGAAATGGCAACTTTAATTCTGAAAAATATCTTATAGATTTATCTGATGAAAATAAGGGTAAGATTTTAGAAAACAAAAGAGGCAATAAATATGTATATTATATTTCATATTCTTTAGATGAAGAGGATGATTTAACTATTTTTAACTGGGTTTTTGCAGTAGATAACAAAATTGTTTATTGCAGTTACACAATTGATACCGATAGTATAAATGATAATAATATAATGTCAGAGAAAAATGAAATTAGTAAAATAATTGAAATGCTAATAATTCAATAAACTTACATTACAGCACGATTTTATCGTGTGCAGATAAACAACCAACCTTGCAATTTGTGAGTTATGATCTGAATGGAAACATACCAATCTATACAGAATTCGGTAATAAGCTACGGAACCAATACGGCGACTGTGATTGATGATCT
>Ga0308164_10003895_pt1 | contig 13038 bp, 13 predicted proteins | sample PhyTR2_FD_201031 | JGI IMG/M metagenome (GOLD analysis project Ga0308164, IMG submission 201031) | Phyllosphere microbial communities from UC Gill Tract Community Farm, Albany, California, United States - DLSLT.R2 | ecosystem: Host-associated > Plants > Phyllosphere > Unclassified | place: USA... | reverse complement strand
CGGGCTGCTATGCGGCCCGTTCGGTCGGAGCGTAGCGCAGCCTGGTAGCGCACCACACTGGGGGTGTGGGGGTCGCAGGTTCGAATCCTGTCGCTCCGACCATTTTCTTACATCGATGAAAAGACGCAGCGCTGCTGGCCAAGCCGCGCGCGTTGGTTCGTGAACCACGCTCGCCCCGCCCATAACCGCGCTCCCCTCCCTGAAAGGGAGGGGCTGGGGGTGGGTAGGCCGGCTCGAGCCCCACCGGTCCGAACAGGCGGAAGCCGACCCACCCCCAACCCCTCCCTGCCAGGGAGGGGGGCAAAAGAAGGTTTACGCCGTCTCGCTCACCGTCGCCGCATGACCCACGGCCACTGCGCTCAAGTTAACGATCCCCCGCGCCGTCACGCTCGGCACCATCATCTGCAACGGCTTGGCAAGCCCCAGCAGCATCGGCCCCAGCGGCAACGACTCGGTCGATGCCGACAGCAGCGACACAGCAATGTTCGCCGCATCGATGTTCGGCATCACCAGCAAGTTCGCCGATCCGGTCAGCGGGCTGTCCGCAACCAACCGCCGACGCAGCGCCTCCGACAGCGCCGCATCGCCGTGCATCTCGCCATCGAACTCGAACTCGGGCGCCGCCGCCTTCAGCAAAGCATGCCCCGCGCGCATCTTCTGCGCCGAGGGCGACCGCGACGCGCCAAAGCTCGAATGCGACAGCAACGCCGCCTTCGGCTCGATCGCGAACGCGCGCACCGCTTCGGCCGCCAGCAACGTCATCTCGGCGATCTGCTCGGCGGTCGGATCGACCGTCACGTGCGTATCGCAGAAGAAAAGACTGCCGGTCCGCAGGATTACCGCCGACATCGCGTACAGACGCGAGACGCCCGGCATCCGCGGGATCAGCGGCATGACGTACGTCATCTGCGTCCACCAGTCGCCGATGCCGCCACACAAGGCTGCGTCGACGCGACCCTCGCGCAGCAGCATTGCCGCCGCCACGCTCGGCCGAGTCCGCAGCGCCCGCTCGGCACTATCGGGCGGCGATCCACGACGGCCGACCAGCGCATTGTACCCGGCAAGCAACGGATCGAACACTTCGCGGTCGGTCCCCGGATCGAGCACTTCGACGTCGGTGCCGATCGCCATCCGCAACCCGCTCGACTGGATCTTCTCGGCGATCACCTCGCGCCGACCGATCAGCACCGGCCGCCCGATCCCTTCGTCGATCACCGTCTGCACCGCGCGCAGCGTGCGGTCGTCCTCGCCCTCGCCATACGCGATCGAGCGCCCCGCCTGCTTGGCGCGCGCGAAAATCGGCCGCATCAGCTGGCCCGAGCGGTACACGAACACTTCGAGGTCACGCAGGTACGCGTCGAAATCCTCGATCGGCCGCGTCGCCACGCCCGAGTCCATCGCCGCCTTCGCCACCGCCGGCGCGACGTGCAGGATCAGCCGCGGATCGAACGGCTTCGGGATGATGTAGGTCGGCCCGAACACCGGCGTCGCGCCGCCGTAAGCCGTGACCACCACATCGGAAGCCGTCGCGCGTGCGAGGGCCGCGATCGCATCGACCGCCGCCACCTTCATCGCCTCGTTGATCTCGGTCGCGCCAACGTCGAGCGCCCCGCGGAAGATGAAAGGGAAGCACAGCACGTTGTTGACCTGGTTCGGAAAATCCGAGCGGCCCGTGGCGATGATCGCGTCGGGCCGCGTCGCATGCACCAGTGCCGGCTGGATCTCCGGCTCGGGGTTCGCCAGCGCCAGGATCAGCGGATCGGGCGCGAGCAGATGCAGCCATTCCTGCTTCAGCACGCGCGGCGCCGACAGCCCGAGGAAGATGTCCGCCCCCTCCAGCACGTCCGGCAAGGTCCGCGCATTCGTGGTGCGCGCGTACCGCGCCATGTTCGGCGGCATCACGTCGCCGCGATCCTTGTGCACGACGCCGGCGATATCGGTCAGCGTCACGTTCTCGGGATTGAGCCCCATCGACACCAGCAGATCGACCGTCGCCAGCGCCGCCGCGCCTGCACCCGACGTCACCAGCTTCATCTGGTCGAGCCGCTTGCCGCGCAGTTCGAGCACGTTGCGGACCGCCGCCGCACACACGATCGCGGTGCCGTGCTGGTCGTCGTGGAACACCGGGATGTTCATCAGTTCGCGCAGCTTCGTCTCGATCTCGAAGCACTCGGGTGCCTTGATGTCTTCGAGATTGATCCCGCCGAACGTCGGCTCGAGCACGCGGACCGCTTCGATAAAGGCCTGCGGATCGAGCTGGTCGATTTCGATATCGAAACAGTCGATCCCGGCGAATTTCTTGAAGAGCACCGCCTTGCCCTCCATCACCGGCTTCGACGCCAGCGCACCGATCGCGCCGAGCCCGAGCACCGCGGTGCCGTTGGTGATGACCGCAACGAGATTTCCGCGAGCCGTGTAATCCCGAGCCTTGTCGGGATCGGCGGCGATTTCCTCGCACGCAGCGGCGACGCCCGGCGAGTAAGCAAGCGCCAGATCTCGCTGCGTCGCCATCCGCTTGGTCGCTTCGACCGAGAGTTTCCCGGGCTTTGGATAGCGGTGATAATCGAGCGCGGCTTTGCGGAAATCGTCTTCCATGGTCTTCCTAACCTGTCGGCCGCGGCGGCGACCGGGTTGAGCGCGCAGACAGAGCCCGCGGCGAATGTTCAAGGGAGCGCATAGCCTTAGGGGCACCGATCCGCCAACCCCGCGCCGACGTAGCGTCGGTTTGGGCTGGTGGGGGGCGACCGCGACCCGGCACCCCACACCACAGCACCACCCCGGCCCAGCACCACCCCGGCGAAGGCCGGGGCCCAATTGGAACGTCGGACATAACGAAGCGCGGTCCTTCGTCAGCACCGTCCCCCAATTGGACTCGGCCTCCGCCGGGGAGGTGCAGAGGATGAAAAGCACTTCTCGCCCCCCTCCCTGGAAGGGAGGGGCCGGGGGTGGGTCGGCTTCCGCATACAAACCCGTCGCAACCCAAGCAGGCCAACCCACCCCCAACCCCTCCCTTCCAGGGAGGGGAGCAAGAAAGGCCAAGTGCGACGCGCCAAATTCCCCTGTCCTACAACGAACCAATATGGTTCGCTCCACCCCCAAACAGGGCGGGACCCACATCATGACCATCGACCACCTCATCGACGCCGTCATCGACCGCGAAGGCGGCTACTCGAACCACCCCGCAGACCGAGGCGGCCCCACCCGCTACGGCATCACGGAAAGCGTAGCCCGCACCAACGGCTACCCCGGAGACATGCGCAATTTCCCCCGCGACCAGGCGGAAACCATCTATCACCGCCTCTACTGGACCCGCCCGGCCTTCGAGAAGATCGCCACCCGCGCGCCCAAAATCGCCGAAGAACTCTTCGACACCGGCATCAACATGGGCCCCGCAGTCGCCGCCACCTTCCTCCAACGCGCGCTCAACGCGCTCAACCGCGGCGCCACCGACTACCCGGACATGATCCTGGACGGCCGCATCGGCCCCGCGACCCTCACCGCACTCGAAGCCTTCCTCGCCCGCCGCAAACCCGGCGGAGAAACCGTGCTGCTGAAAGCGATCGAGGCGCTCCAAGGCGAACGCTACGTCGCGCTCGCCGAGACCCGCCCGGCGAACGAAGCCTTCCTCTACGGCTGGCTCGCGAACCGCGTCTAAGGCCCCTGCGAAAACGCTCCCAGCGTGTGAACTTTGTGCACTTCCAGATTCCCGGAGACAGCCAATGACCCCGCAACCCCTTGATCCAGCACCAGACCCCTGGATCACCCGAGCCCGCCCGACTTTCCTCTACGTGATGTACACATTGCTGCTCGGCGCGATCCCCGCAGGCCTGATCGCCGCTGTCCGCCCGCAGATGGCGCAGGCCATCGCGGCGGGCATGGCGGCGTACCTCAACGCGATCCCCGAACCGCTCTACGCGCTCTTCGGCACGGGCTATCTAGGCTACACGGTGGCCCGGGAATGGGGGAAGGGGCGCTGACTCCCCTCTTCCGTCATCCTGACGAAAGTCAGGATCCAGAGCCAACAGCGTAGGTGCCTGTTACCCTGGATCCTGACTTTCGTCAGGATGACGGCAGCAGGGGAAACGCGGACCAACCGTAGACGTGTCCGTAAGCAGCGGCGCCAACGCCCGCCCGTTGCACCCCCAAAACCAAACCCTACATCGCTGTCATGAGCAACGACCCCCACGCCATGCCGACATGGCACGGCACCACGATCCTCTCGGTCCGCCGCGGCGGCAAGGTCGTCGTGATCGGCGACGGCCAGGTCTCGATGGGCCAGACCGTCATGAAACCCAACGCGCGCAAGGTCCGCCGCCTAGGCGACGGCAGCGTCATCGGTGGATTCGCCGGCGCCACAGCCGACGCCTTCACGCTGTTCGAACGCCTCGAACGCAAGCTCGAAGCACACCAGGGCCAGCTGCTGCGCGCCGCGGTCGAGCTCGCCAAGGACTGGCGCACCGACAAGTTCCTCCGCAACCTCGAAGCGATGATGATCGTCGCCGACAAGGACGTGACGCTGATCCTCACCGGCAACGGCGACGTCCTCGAACCCGAGAACGGCGTCGCGGCGATCGGCTCCGGCGGCAACTACGCCCTCGCCGCGGCCCGAGCGCTGGTAGAATACGAAACCGATGCCGAAGTCCTCTGCCGCAAGGCGATGGGCATAGCGTCGGAGCTCTGCGTCTACACCAATGACCGCCTCACGGTCGAAACGATGGACAGCGCCACGTAATCCCCCTCCCGCTTGCGGGAGGGGTTAGGGGGAGGGGCTGAAATACACCCCACCCACGCCTTCTGCTGCGGCCACGCCCTCTCCCGACCCCTCCCAAGCGGGAGGGGAGAAGGTAACAAAATGAACGACCAGCTCACCCCCAAGGCAATCGTCGCCGCGCTCGACGCCCACATCATCGGCCAGGCCGCCGCGAAACGCGCGGTCGCGGTCGCGATGCGCAACCGCTGGCGCCGCCAGCAGCTCAGCGAAGACCTCCGCGACGAGGTCACGCCCAAGAACATCCTGATGATCGGACCGACCGGCTGCGGCAAGACCGAGATCAGCCGCCGTCTGGCCAAGCTCGCCGACGCACCGTTCGTGAAGGTCGAGGCGACCAAGTTCACCGAGGTCGGCTATGTCGGCCGCGACGTCGAACAGATCGCCCGCGACCTCGTCGAGGAAGCCATTCGCCTCGAAAAGGAACGGCGCCGTATTGCCGTCAAGGACAAGGCCGAAGAGGCGGCGATGGGTCGCCTGCTCGACGCGCTCGTCGGCAAGGATTCGAGCACCGCGACGCGCGAAAGCTTCAAGCAGCGCTTCCTCGACGGCCATCTGAACTCCGCCGAAGTCGAGATCGAAGTCGAACAGGCACCGACCACGCCGTTCGAAATTCCCGGCGGCGCGCCGCAGATGATCAATCTCGGCGAGATGATGAAGTCGTTCGGCGGCGGTCAGCAACTCAAGCGCCGGAAGCTCACCGTCCACGCGGCGTGGGACAAGCTCGTCGAGGAAGAGGCCGACAAGCGCCTCGACCAGGATGAGGTCAGCCGTGCGGCCTTGGCCGACGCCGAAGCAAACGGCATCGTCTTTCTCGACGAGATCGACAAGATCGCGGTCTCCGACGGCCGCGGCGGTTCGATCAGCCGCGAAGGCGTCCAGCGCGACCTGTTGCCGCTGATCGAGGGCACCACCGTCGCGACCAAGTACGGCCCGATGAAGACCGACCACATCCTCTTCATCGCCTCGGGCGCGTTCCATGTCGCCAAGCCAAGCGACCTGCTCCCCGAATTGCAGGGCCGCCTGCCGATCCGCGTCGAACTGAAAGGCCTCACCGAAGCCGATTTCGTCGCGATCCTGTCTGACACGAAGGCCTCGCTGCCGCTGCAATACAAGGCGCTGATCGCCACCGAAGGCGTCGGCATCGAGTTCACCGAAGACGGCATCGCCGCGATCGCGCGCATCGCCGCCGAGGTGAACTCGGAGATCGAGAACATCGGCGCCCGGCGGCTCCAGACGGTGATGGAAAAGCTCCTCGAAGAAGTAAGCTACAACGCCGAAGACCGCGGCGGCTCGAACCTCGTCATCGACGGCGCCTATGTCGACAGCCAGCTGAAGGAAATCGCCCGCAACACCGACCTTAGCCGGTTCGTGCTGTAACTAATGGGGGGAAGGCAAACTTTCCCCCATCCGTTCGTGCTGAGCGAAGTCGAAGCACCCTGAGTCTCATGCCCTTCGACTTCGCTCAGGGCGAACGGGGTGGGGGTGTTTAGGAGAAACCATGGACGTGACCGAAGCCATAGCCGCTCGCCGCTCCGTCCGCGGCTTCCTCGACACTCCCGTCGATCCCGCACTCCTCCGCGACCTCGCGATAAAAGCATCCCGAGCAGCAACCGGCGGCAACCTCCAGCCCTGGCACATCGCCATCGTCCAAGGCGAAGCCCTCGCCCGCCTCAAGGCGACGATGGCTGAAAAGATCGCCACCGGCGCGATCGAAACCCCAGCCTACGACGTCTACCCGCGAGACCTCGCCGCCCCCTACCGAGACCGCCGCTACGCCGTCGGCGAAGCGATGTACGCCCACCTCGGCATCCCCCGCGACGACAAGCCCGCTCGCCGGGAGTAGTTCGCCCGAAACTTCCAGTTCTTCGGCGCCCCCGCCGCCTATTTCTGCACGGTCGACCGCCGCATGGGGCCACCGCAATGGTCGGACCTCGGCATGTACCTGCAGAACCTGATGCTGCTCGCGGTCGAAGCGGGCCTCGCCACCTGCCCACAGGAATGCTGGGCGATGTATCCGGAAACGGTCGGAAGGGTCTTGAATCTGTCTGACGATCGCACGCTCTTCTGCGGCATGGCGATCGGGTATGAGGACAGGGACGCGCCGGCCAATGCGTTGCACACGGAGCGCGCGGACGAAGCCGAATGGCTTACGACGATCCGCTGATTCAATCCGTCATCGCAAACAGAGTACCACCCCGGCGAAGGCCGGGGCCCAATTGGGTGACAAGTGTAACTGGCGGAAGCGCTTCGTTACCCCGGCCTTCCCAATTGGGCCCCGGCCTTCGCCGGGGTGGTGACGTATGCGGCAATGTTCACCCGCGAAGGCGGGTGCCCAGACTGGGTCCCCGCCTTCGCGGGGAAACAAGTTCTTAGAGGACCACCGTCACCGGCTTGGCGCCCTTGATCCCAGCGAGGATCATGGCTTCCCAGACCGCTAGATCACCCGCCGCAGCCATCGCCTTATCCGGTTCGCGCAATGTCTTCAGCACCGCCAGCGCGTCGGGCAGATAATCCGCCCACGCCGCATCGATCAGGCGCGACGCCGATTCGGCATCGCCGCCGGCATTCGCGCTGATCCGCTGTCCCGCCAGCACGCGCGCGACGCGTTCGGCGACAGGTGTAGTGGAAACGTCCATGAGCATTCTCCTCGCGGGACCGGTCTACACCAAACCCGCGAGGCGAACGAATGCTCCTTAGCGTGCCGGGCCCGAACCCGCGCCACGTGCAGGACCACGGCCGCCGCCACCAGCCGGACGACCACCGCCGCCCTGCCCGCCGGGACGACCACCGCCCTGCGGACGACCTCCGCCACCTTGGCCGCCGCCGCCACCCTGGCCACCACGGCTCGCACCCGCATAGTTGCGACCAGTCGTCCCGGTAGCCCGCGGCGAATGCGTCGCACGCGGACGTGCCGGATCGCGCGGACGGTCGATCCGGACTTCGGGGTCGGCACCCATCGTCTTCACGCGCGTCTGCTTGATCTGGTTCGACAGGTTGACGAAATCGTCCGGCAGCGACCGGACCTGGACCTTCTGGCGAGTGATCCGCTCGATGTCGCGCAGGTAGGCCTTCTCGTCATCCGCGCAGAACGCGACGGCGATGCCGCTGGCGCCCGCACGCGCGGTACGGCCGATGCGGTGGACATACTGCTCCGCGACGTTCGGCAGCTCGAAGTTGATGACGTGCGAAACGCCCGAGACGTCGATGCCGCGCGCGGCGATGTCGGTCGCGATCAGGACCTTGACCTTGCCCTGCTTGAATTCGCCAAGCGCCCGCTCGCGCTGGCCCTGGCTCTTGTTGCCGTGGATCGCGTTCGAGGCGATGCCGTTACCCGCGAGCAGCTTCACGACGCGGTCGGCGCCATGCTTGGTGCGCGTGAACACGAGCGCGCGGTCGATCGCCGGATCGGCCAGCGTGATCGTCAGCAGCGCCTGCTTCTCCGACTGGTTGCAGAACGTGACATACTGGTCGACGCGCTCGGCAGTCGTCGCGGCCGGCTTCACCGACACCGTCTTCGGGTCGAGCAGGAACTGGCTGGCGAGCTCACGGATCGCGACCGGCATCGTCGCCGAGAAGAACAGCGTCTGGCGCTTCTTCGGCAGCATGCGAACGATCTTCTTCAGCGCGTGGATGAAGCCGAGGTCCATCATCTGGTCGGCTTCGTCGAGCACGAGGATCTCGATCATCGACAGGTTGCAGAAGCCCTGCTCGATCAGGTCGATCAGGCGGCCCGGCGTGGCGACGAGGATGTCGACGCCGCGGCTCAGGTCCTGGCGGTTCTTGTTGATGCTGGTGCCGCCGAACACGGTGGTCACCGACATCTTGCTGAACTGGCCGTAGGCGCGGGCGCTGTCGGCGATCTGGCTGGCGAGTTCGCGCGTCGGCGCGAGCACCAGCATGCGGCAATGCGTCGGCAGGACGCGCTTCTGGGTTTCGGTCAGGCGCTGGATCGACGGCAGCACGAACGCCGCGGTCTTGCCGGTGCCGGTCTGCGCGATGCCGAGCAGATCGCCGCCCTCGAGGAGGATCGGGATCGACTGTGCCTGGATCGGCGTCGGCTCGGTATAGCCCTTGGCTTCGAGCGCACGGACGAGCGGCTCGGCAAGGCCGAGGTTTGCAAATGACATGAATAGTCTCTCAAATAGATGCCGGGCTCGCGAATCCACACAAGGACGCGCGAGGGGCGGTGGTGTTTTGACACCCCGCGTGAAAAGGGAAGCCCGTTGAAAACGACCGAGGCGGAGCTAAGACCGGCTAGGGTCCAATCACGCTGCATTACGCCTCGATGAGCGCCATTTGGCGAACTACGGTCGAAAAGTCAACCTTGCGCCCCTTTTCGCACCCACGACAGGGTCAGCGCCGAACCTGACCGAGATGTAGATAGCGCTCGTTGAACTCGGCGGCATCGCGCAGGCGGGGCCAATCGATAACGCTCACCTGGCGCTTCTTGCGCGCGATCAGGCCGTCGGTCTCGAGCGATTTCAACACGCGATTGACGTGGACGGGGGTGAGGCCGAGCGCATCGCCCAGCTGCTCCTGCGTCATCGGCAACTCATACGCCATCGCATCGGCGAGCGTCGATTTCTGGAACCGCACCGAAAATTCACAGAGCAGATGCGCCAGCCGGCTCCGCGCATTGCGCCGCCCGACATTCAACAGCCACTCGCGGTGGATCGACGACTCGACCAGCGCGTCGATCCACAAGGCCTGACCGGCCGCCGGGCAAGCCTCGATAAAAAGACGCAGCGCCGCTATCGGCACTTCGGCGAGCGTCAGCCGCGTCAGTGCCTGGATGTCATGATCGGATTCATCGAGGAACAGGTTCTGCAGATCGACGAACTCGCCCGGCATCAGGATCGACACGATCTCGCGCTCGCCGTTGGGCGTTAGCTTCTGTCGATAGGCCAGGCCGTCCAGAATGAACGCGCAGCGCGTCGGACGCTGGCCCTCGCGCAGCATATAGGTCGACGCATCGATCGTCCGCACCTTGAACGGCAAGGCTGCGATCTGCGCGCGATCGTCCGCACCCATCGCCATCCGCGATTCGAACTTCCGTAACACCTTCTCAGTCACGGTGGAGATATCCACGTGCACTCTCCGCATCCAGTGCAGGAGCACTCGTTTCTCGCTGTCACCCTCTCTGGAATAGCGCGTTGCAACAATACGCACCTTATCCCAGGATTGACCGGGCCGACAAAACCCATGTTATGACATTTATGCGCCCGATTGCCGGGACTGTGGCGAAAAACGAGGCCAGCCGTTCGGCTAGCTCGTTTCGTCGATCGTCACCGTGACCGTCAGCAGAACGCTACCCGCCTCGTTCCGTACGGCGACGCTGAACCGAGCGCCGTCGCGTGCGATCCCCGGATGATCGCTGAGATAATCACCCGCGAAGATCACCGCCTGGACGCGCGCTTCCTCGTCGTCCGCCAGGTTCGTGCCCTCGTCGTCGTTCACGTGTTTATGGTTGTCGATATCGAAGAAGTATCTGGGCATGCTCACCTTCCTCGACCGTTACGCAAGTTCGAACCTATCAGGTCGACATTGGCTCCGCTCTTACCAAAATCAGGTTTGCTACGCGCTGGATGCTCGACTTGAACTCCGTCACGGGCGTAGGATGCGTGCAAACATATAGAGGATCCGCCCCATGAAACTGGCCAGCCTGAAGCATCCCGACACCACCCGTGGACGAGACGGCAAGCTCGTGGTCGTCTCCAACGACCTCGCATGGTATGCCGATGCGAGCCACATCGCGCCGACGCTGCAGGCCGCGCTCGACGATTGGGACCGGCTTTCGATCGACCTCAAGAACCTGTCGACCGATCTCGAGCACGAGATGATCCCGATGCGCCGCTTCCACGAGCACGACGCCGAGTCGCCTCTGCCGCGTGCGTATCAATGGGCAGATGGTTCTGCGTACGTGAATCATGTTGCGCTGGTGCGACAGGCGCGCGCGGCCGAGATGCCCGACAGCTTCTGGCACGATCCGCTGATGTACCAAGGTGGCTCGGACGGGTTCCTCGGGCCCCGCGATTCAATCCCGCTCGCCGACGAGTCCTGGGGTTGCGACATGGAGGGCGAGGTGGTCGTCGTCACCGGCGACGTGCCGCTCGGTGCGAGTCGCGACGAGGCGCTGGCGGCGATCCTGCTGGTCGGGCTGACCAACGACGTGAGCTTGCGCAACCTGATCCCCGGCGAACTTGGCAAGGGCTTCGGCTTCTTCCAGTCGAAGCCGGCTAGCGCATTCTCGCCCGTCTTCGTCACCCCCGACTCGCTCGGCGACTGGTGGAAGGACGGCAAGCTGCACCGCAAACTGATGGTCGACCTCAACGGCCAGCCGCTCGGTCGCGCCGAGGCCGGCGAGGACATGACGTTCGATTTCGGTACGCTCGTCGCGCATGCCGCCAAGACCCGGAAGCTGGGCGCGGGAACGATCGTGGGCTCGGGCACCGTCTCGAACCGCGGCCCCGATGGCGGTCCGGGCAAGTCGGTTGCCGAGGGCGGCGTCGGCTATTCCTGCCTCGCCGAAGTGCGGACGATCGAAACCATCCAGGGCGGCAAGCCCGTCACGCCGTTCCTCAAGCAGGGCGACGTCGTCCGCATCTGGGCTGAGGACGACAAGCGCCATCCGATCTTCGGCGTGATCGAACAGACCGTCGGCGGCTGAATTCCGCGGAGGGGGAGAAAAAATCCGCGCGGCACATCGTGAATGCGCAACTCCCCCTCGCAATCTGCGTTGAAATTTAATAACAAGCCTCGGTAAGAGTGTTCCGCGGTCACAGCGGCCTCATGGAGATGGAATGACGATGGCAAGCGAGCATCCGCGCGCCAATTTGCAGCCACTTACGCTGCATATCCCCGAGCCGAAGTTCCGCCCCGGCGACGCGGTGGACTTCGCCGAAGTCGACGTGCCGCCCGCCGGCGAGGCACGCCGTCCCGATACCGCGGATAAGGCGTCCGACTTCATCGATCTCGCCTATACGCTGGTCCGCGTGCTCGACGACGACGGCAACGCGGTCGGCCCCTGGGACCCCAAGCTTTCGCCCGACGTGATGCGCCGCATGTTGCGCAGCATGGCGCTGCTCCGCGCGTTCGACGAACGCATGTTCCGCGCCCAGCGGCAGGGCAAGACCAGCTTCTACATGAAGGCGCTCGGCGAGGAGGCGGTCGCGGTCGCGGCGGCCTATGCGCTCGATTACGAGGACATGTGCTTCCCCTCGTATCGCCAGCAGGGGCTGTTGATCGCGCGGGGCTGGAGCCTCGTCGACATGATGAACCAGATCTATTCGAATACTGCGGATCGGCTTGGCGGCAAGCAGCTGCCGATCATGTATTCGGTCAAGGAAGCCGGGTTCTTCTCGATCTCGGGCAACCTCACGACACAGTATCCGCAGGCGGTCGGCTGGGCGATGGCCTCCGCTGCCAAGGGCGACACGCGGATCGCCGCGACGTGGTGCGGCGAGGGCTCGACCGCGGAGGGCGACTTCCACTCGGCCTGCACGTTCGCCGCGGTCTACCGCGCGCCGGTGATTTTCAACGTCGTCAACAACCAGTGGGCGATCTCCAGCTTCTCCGGGTTCGCCGGCGCCGAGGCGACGACCTTCGCGGCGCGCGCGGTCGGCTACGGCATCGCCGGGCTGCGGGTCGACGGCAACGACGCGCTGGCAGTCTATGCAGCGACCGAATGGGCTGCCGAGCGCGCGCGCACCAACCAGGGCCCGACGCTGATCGAGCACTTCACCTACCGCGCGGAAGGTCATTCGACCTCCGACGATCCCGGCCAGTATCGGAGCGAAGGCGAACCCAACGCCTGGCCGCTCGGCGATCCGATCAAGCGCCTCAAGGACCATCTCATCGCGATCGGCGAATGGGACGAGGAGCGCCACGCGGCACAGGACAAGGAACTCGCCGAGCAGGTCAAGGCCGCGCAGAAGGAGGCCGAGAAGAATGGCATCCTCGGCCACGGCCTGCACCAGCCGCTCGAGTCGCTGTTCGACGGCGTGTTCGAGGAACTGCCGTGGCATCTGAAGGAGCAGCGTCAGCAGATGCTCGACGAGGAAACGGCCAGCGGCCGCCCATGGGATCGCAAGGCATGAGCGACATGATCGAGGCACCCGAGTCCGAGGCAACGGACGCCGAACCCACCACCCGCATGAACATGATCCAGGCGATCAACTCCGCCATGGACATCATGATGGAGCGCGACCCCGACGTGATCGTCATGGGCGAGGACGTCGGCTATTTCGGCGGCGTCTTCCGCGCGACCG
>Ga0308164_10003894_pt1 | contig 13040 bp, 9 predicted proteins | sample PhyTR2_FD_201031 | JGI IMG/M metagenome (GOLD analysis project Ga0308164, IMG submission 201031) | Phyllosphere microbial communities from UC Gill Tract Community Farm, Albany, California, United States - DLSLT.R2 | ecosystem: Host-associated > Plants > Phyllosphere > Unclassified | place: USA... | reverse complement strand
GAAGCTGACTGAAAGGTTTGCCTCGCAGCTCTGCCAGCTCCTGGATCACCTCGCGATAGAGCAGTGCCAGGCTGTCAAATATGCAGCGGGCCAGCGCGGCGGCAGATTGTGGCACCGGCATTCCCTGCTCTGCGCAGGCGTTCTGAATCTCGTTAACCATGCTGTCGGGATTGATGAAGCGCGCATCGTTGGGACTAATCAGTGAAACACAGGCGGGCTGGCGTGCCGTCTGATCAATCAATGCGCTGAGATCGTCAATCTGCAGTTCGCCGCAGATGCGCTGCAACAGCCATAAGCCCATGATGTTTTTCAGTACGCGGTAGCCTTCTGCGCCACCCTCATTGGTGATATTGGCGCGTAACGCGGCATCGCAGGCATAAGGCTGCAAACTTTCAAAGCCCATCAGCGACCAGGTTCCGGAACTAAGATAGGCCGCATCGTCCTGCATCAGCGGCGTTGCCAGAACCGCGCTGGCGGTGTCGTGAGTGGCGACAGCAATCACCGGGACCGGCACACCCGCGCTATTGACCCAGTGGCCGACGGTGTTGCCCGGTGCCTGCGGCTGACCGAACCATTCAGGAGCAACCCCCGCCCAGGCGAGCAGATCACGATCCCATTCGCCGCTGTGGATATTGAGCATTTGCGTGGTGGTGGCGTTAGTGTATTCCCAGTTGAGATTGCCGGTCAGCCGATAATGCAGGTAGTCCGGCATCATCAGCGCATGCGCCACGCGGGCCTGCCAGTCCGGCTGCTGCTGGTGCAGGGCGCGCATCTGATAGAGCGTATTGAATGGCAGAAACTGAATGCCGGTTCGGGCGTAGATGGCACTGCGGCTCAGTTCGTGCTGCGCCTGCTCCATCAGGCCGTGGGTGCGCGCATCGCGGTAGCTGACCGCCTCACCCACCGGCTCGCCCTCTGCATCCAGCAGCACCATATCAACGCCCCAGGTGTCGATACCGATACTGTCTGGCACGATCTTCTCTTCATCTAACTGAGCCAGCCCGGCGCGTATCTCCTGCTCAAGCATCGTCAGATCCCAGCAGTCATAACCGGCACGACGCTGGCGCTTATTTTTAAAGCGCCGGACCTCACGAAGCGCGAGCTGGCGCTGCGCAGCATCCCAGCTTGCGAGCATGACCCGCCCGCTGGATGCCCCGAGATCAATAGCAACAATGTTTCTCCTGGTCATGGCGACTTTTCCCTGTGATTGAGTGGTCACAGAGTAAAAACCTGGCCGGTTAAAGACCTTCCCCGGAGTGCCAGCGGCTGATAAGCCCTGGCAGACTTGCAAAGAACTTCGTGAGAGAGATCACAGAGGCGAAAGGCAGGAGGATGTGACCCCTGCCGCAAATCTGTTAACTGCTGAGGATTTCTTGAAAAATCAGCATGATTCCTGCTGAGTCAGGCTGAAAATTCAAGGTAAGGTTAGAGCGTGCTGATTAGACTGCGTTACGGTTTTGTTAAGCAGCGAGAGATGACCATGACCATATTGCACAGTGCGGATTTTTTCCCCGAAGGCGATTACGCCATTGCGATTGAACCCCGCGTACCCCAGGCCGCCTTCCCGGAACATCATCATGATTTCCATGAAATTGTGCTGGTTGAGCAAGGCTCTGGCATTCATGTGTTTAATGGTCAGCCACAAACGCTGTGCGCCGGTTGCGTCTGCTTTGTGCGCGATCACGATCGTCATCTTTATGAGCAGACCGACAACCTTTGTCTGACCAACGTGCTTTATCGCAGCCCCGGCGCGTTTCGCTTTCTCTCCGGGTTACAGGCTTTACTGCCCTGCGATCAGGACGGGCAATATGCTTCCCACTGGCGCATCAATCAAAAAGTGATGACGCAGGCGCTGAGTGTGGCGGCGCAGATGCAGCCGGATGATACCTGGTCGATGGAAAAACAGGCGCGTCAGGAACAGCTCTTTTTACAGTTGCTGGTGCTGTTGCGTGAGGCGTGCATTGATGGACAGAGTCAGGATCAGGAGGCGCGGCTGCATCGTCTGCTCGACTGGCTGGGTGAGCATTACAGTGATGAGATTATCTGGGATGAACTGGCTGATCGCTTCTCCCTGTCGCTGCGTACCCTGCATCGGCAAATGAAGCAGCAAACCGGCAGCACGCCGCAGCGCTACCTGAACCGTGTGCGGCTGTTGCAGGCCCGTCATCTGCTGCGTCACAGTGATATGCGAATTACCGATATCGCCTTCCAGTGTGGATTTGGTGACAGCAACCATTTCTCAACCCTGTTCAGGCGCGAATTTGGCTGCGCACCGCGAGCGGAGCGCCAGCAGATGATGTAAAGGAGCCAATCATGGCATTGATACTCAGTCGGGATGACTATTTTCCCGCCACTACTCTACCGGTGGCGGTCGCCGAAAGGATGCCACAACCCTCTTTCCCGCCGCATCGACACGAGTTCAGTGAAATCGTGATTGTCTGGCGCGGCAATGGCCTGCACGTCCTCAACGATCGGCCCTGGCTGATTACCTGTGGCGACGTTTTTTATATCCGCGACAGTGACTGCCACAGCTACGACAGCGTTAACGATCTGGTGCTGGATAACATCCTCTACTGTCGGGATCGCTTTGGTCTTGCCCTTGACTGGAATCAGCTGCTGCCGCAACAGGGACCGGATGCGCCAGGCGGCTGGCGGCTGACCACGCGAGGGATGGCGCTGGCCCGGGGAGTGATCAGCCAGCTGGAGCGTGAAAGCCGCAAAAGCGACCCCCTTTCAGTTCAGCTCTCGGAGGCGCTGTTTTTACAGCTGGCGCTGATTCTGCGCCGCCACGGCTACGCGGCCGACCGCCCCTGGGCGTTGCCGGAGGGGGAACAGCTCGATCTGCTGATGTCAGCGTTACAGGGTGCGATTGCCCGCCCCTTTGATCTCGCGGAGTTTTGTCAGCAGAACCAGCTCAGCGAACGGGCGCTGAGGCAGCTTTTCCGTCAGCAGACCGGGATGACCATCGGTCATTACCTGCGTCAGCTGCAGCTCTGTCAGGCAAAATATCTGCTGCGCACCCAGGATTGTCTGATTAGTGAGGTTGCCGCCCGCTGCGGCTTTGATGACAGTAACTATTTTTCGGTGGTCTTTACCCGTGACACCGGTTTACCTCCCAGCGCCTGGCGACAGCAATTTATCGCGCCACGCCAGGCGCTGAAAAGTGCCGCGTCTTAATAAAACGGGCCTTCATTGAACGCTGTCGAGCAATTTACTGCATAAAAGTAGCAATAAATCAGCTAAAAGGCGCAGAGAACACGCTCACAAGAGGAAAGCGTCACGCACCATGGACAAAAACACCGGGAGCGTTTTTGAACAACGCTACGCGTTGGCCCGGCTACAGGCGCACCTCAGGGGTGAGGTCCGTAATCGTGCGGGCCGGGCATGCCATGGATGGCGGCTTTTGCGTCTTTCCGATCTGACCGGGTTCCCTGAGCGGGCACGATCTGACCGCCATTCTGCTAACGCTAAGGGCCTGCATAGCAGGCCCGTTCTGTATTAAGACAGCGTCTCTGTATTCGCAATCAGGCTGCCATACCCAGACCAACAATATTGGCGGCAATGATAATCACCACACAGCCGATTGATAACACGCTGACCGGTCGGCGCCCCGCAGACTTCCACTCCTTCATCAGCAGCCCCACCAGACCACCACACAGGACATAAAGACTCATGTGCAGCATCCAGCTGACATAGTCATACTGCGCCGGGATTCTGGCATGGCCCCAGGCATAGAAGAAGAACTGCAGATACCACATGGTGCCGCCGAGCACCGCAAACGCGGTATTAGCAATCAGCAGCGACTTCCCGACCGAGAAGTCTTTACGCACCGACAGCTCTGGCCGGGTGGCCAGCCGCCAGAAACAGAAGGCCAGATTAACCAGAGCGCCGCCGCCCATAATGATTACGTAGCTGGGCAGAGCTACATACAGCGGATCGATGCCCAGATTAGCGGCGGCCTGATGCATGGGTTTAGCCGCATCCATGGCAAAGGACATACCCGCCGAGAAGATGCCGCACATCACCGCCAGCACCAGTCCTTTTCTGAGATTAAACTCTTCTGCGTTAATCCCCAGCGCCCGCTCCTTTAACAGCCCGGCACGCGACACAATCCCGACGCCAATCAGTGCCACCAGTACGCCCAGCAAGGTTAACCGGCCACCCGCCGACGCGAAGAGCTCACCAAAGCGCCCCTGCAGAAGCGGTGTCATCAGCGTGCCGACCACCAGGGTAATGCCAATCGCGATACCGATTCCCATCGACATGCCGAGATAACGCATGGTCAGGCCGTAGTTGATATTGCCTATGCCCCACATCGCGCCAAACAGAAATACCGGCGTCAGTTGCGAAAGCGAGAAGCTGCTGTAATAGGCCATAAAATCTGGCAGTAAAATGGCACTTACCGCCCACGGCAGGATCAGCCACGACATCAGGCCACCGATCGACCACATGGTTTCCCATGACCATCTTTTCACCTGTTTAAAAGGCGCGTAGAAACACGCGGCGCTGGCAGCTCCGACAAAATGCCAGAAGATACCCGCAATAATGGCACTGTTCATTGTTATTCCCCGGTTAGGTTGAGGCCTGTCGGAAACCTGTCTGCTTCCGCTCAGCAGGCAGTCTACGTTCAGCAGGAATTCCTCAGCCTTTGGATAAATGCCGGAAGCCACAGTGAAGTGGCAATATTTACCCGTTGTGCCCATCAGGGATCACAATTTCACCGTTGTCAGAAAACCGGACGATCAATTAAGTAAGTAACTTATTATTCAATGTTTTTTTCATTTTTGCTGTGTGGCGCAGCACAATTCTGATCTGACTGCCATTCACAAAGGAAGGTTGGCAAATGTGCAAAGAAGCCTTTCATTAACGCGGGCAAGGCCGTATAAACTGGGGAAAATTGATCGGATCAGGGAATGGGATGACGACGAAGTGGTTAACACTGTTTCTTTCGCAGTCAGTCAGCCAGGTAATGCTGGATGATCTGCGCGCGATATTACCTGCAGATGCGATAAAGGTGTTTGTGAATGGCCTGGATGAAACCCACTATGCCACCCTTGAGTGTGTGCAGGCGGATCAGCATTGCGCCCTGATCGCCTCAGCGATAGTGGTCTGGCGTCAGCTCGGGCATGTCCACCATATTCTCTATAAAAAAGGTGAGGTGTTGCGGGAGGAAAATGATGCAACGCAGTTCCAGCTGTTCACTCTGCTGAAAACCCACCGCGCCGTATTGCAGATCTCATGATAAGATCGCAGCCCCTGAAATCGCTGTTTGCAGCAGGTAAATTATGAGAATTGGAATTCTGTTTCCGATCGCCATCATTGTGGCGGGCGTGGGCTTTCTGGCGTGGTTTATTGGCAGTGGCCTGGCGATGCCAGGCTCCTGAAGGTCAGCGCAACTGACTGTCTTTACTGCCCCGACGGTTATATAAACTGCTGGTCTGCTGCTGCTTGTCGATTTTTTCCTGACACGCCACACAATAGTGCACGCCTTTAAGCGCCTGACGACGCGCTTCGGGAATCGGCTCGCCGCAGAGCTCACATTCGGTGGCGCTTTCGCCCTGTCCGATCGACTGTCTTACCCGCTCAATGCCGTCATTGACGGTGCTATCGATCTGTTCCTGTACTGCGCCTTCTGACGCCCATCCATTTGCCATGATTTAACCCCTTTATTACCACTTCACTCCTTTAAATCTACAACATATTGACGTTTTTGCCGCAGAACTCACCGATATCTGTGATTGGCTGCCAGCCGCTCCCGGCAGCTGGCAATCAGCTAAAGGTAGCCCTGAGCAATCTGTTTCACCCTGCTATCACATTACTGCAACGTATCGATAGCGGAGAGCTAAGCGAATGACAACACATCATCAACATTTCATTAATGGCGAATTTGTAGCCCATCAGGGTGACCGTTGGATTGAAGTGATCAATCCGTCCACGGAGGCGTTGCTGTCCCGTATTCCCCAGGGCAGTCGTCAGGATGCCAGCCTTGCCATCAGCGCCGCAGAAGTGGCTCAGCCTGGATGGGAAGCGCTGCCTGCAGTAGAGCGCGGCATCTGGCTGCACAAAATTGCCACCGCCATCCGCCAGCGTGAGCCTGAACTGACGTCAACCATTGTGGCTGAGGGTGGAAAAACCCAGGGACTGGCGAAGACCGAAGTGATGTTCACTGCCGACTACCTCGACTACATGGCGGAGTGGGCGCGGCGCTATGAAGGTGAGATCATCAACAGTGACCGCCCCAACGAAAACATCTTCCTGTTTAAAAAAGCGATCGGCGTCACTACCGGAATACTGCCGTGGAATTTCCCCTTCTTCCTCATTGCCCGCAAAGCGGCGCCGGCCCTGATCACCGGAAACACCATCGTGATCAAACCCAGTGAACTGACACCGAATAATGCGGCACTTTTTGCCGACATCATACAAACGCTGGGCCTGCCTGCTGGCGTCATTAACTTTGTTTATGGCCTGGGACCGGAAGTAGGACAGGAGCTGGCGGCAAATCCCAGGGTCGGTCTGGTGAGTCTGACCGGAAGCGTCGGTGCGGGCATTGCCACCATGGAAGCCGCGGCTAAAAATGTCACCAAAGTGTCGCTGGAACTGGGTGGCAAAGCCCCCGCCATCGTGATGGATGATGCCGATCTCGAGCTGGCTGTGCGGGCGGTCGTCAGCTCGCGGATCATTAACAGCGGCCAGGTCTGCAATTGCGTGGAGCGGCTCTATGTGCAGGAAGGCATTTACGATCGTTTTATCAGCGCACTGACCGCCGCGTTTCAGCAGGTGACATTTGGCGATCCGGCCAAACGTAATGATATCGATATGGGTCCGCTGATTAATGCCGCAGCACGCGATCGGGTGGAGCAGAAAGTAGCAGAGGCCGTCGCCGCAGGGGCAAAAGTGGCGCTGGGCGGCAAGCGCGCCGGAGATAAAGGCTTCTTCTTTCAACCCACCTTGCTGACTGAGGTGCGCCAGGAGATGGCGATTATGCAGGAGGAGATTTTTGGCCCGGTTCTGCCGGTGATGAGTTTTAAAACGCTGGATGAGGCGATTACGCTGGCCAACGACTGCGAGTATGGGCTGACCTCCTCGATTTATACGCAGAATCTGAATACTACCATGACCGCGCTGCGAAAGCTGAAGTTCGGCGAAACCTATGTTAACCGTGAAAACTTCGAAGCGATGCAGGGATTTCATGCCGGGTGGCGTAAATCGGGTGTCGGCGGTGCCGATGGAAAACATGGTCTGGAGGAGTATCTGCAGACCCATGTTACCTATTTACAGTTCAGTTAAAGAACGGGTCGGTTTAACGATCTGTTGAGATTGATAACGCAGGCTGGTTCGTTTCGCGGTTGAGATCGCGCCTGCGCAGGAAACAGGGTCAGATCGGAAAGTCGCAAAATCCGCCATCCCTGGCATGCTCTGCCCGCGCAATTACGCACCTCATCTCTGAGATGCGCCCGTTGCCGGGCCAACGCTTCGCGTTGTTCAAAAACGCTCCCGGTGTTTTTGTCCATGGCGCGGGACGCTTTCCTCTTCTGACCCTGTTCCCTGCACTTTGAGCTTTTTTGTTGCTGCCAGAGCCTGATTTGACTATGTCAGCTGCCTGAAAAGGCCAATGAACTGGCCTAATCTGTTATGCCACCCGCTTACTGCAGCGCAGCAGCGCGATGCCACTCAGCACGGCTACGGCCATCAGGTAGTATCCAGGCGCCAGACTGCTGCCGGTGGCGGCAATCAGCATGCTGCAAATCAGCGGTGCAAACCCGCCAAATACCGTCACGGCCACGTTGTAGCTGATCGCCATGCCGCTGGCGCGCGTGGTCGCCGGGAAGAGATCGGCCATCACCGACGGCACCGTGGAGAAATAGACCGATTTGAGTAGCGCCATCCACGCCACCAGCAGGATCAGTGTGGTGGGCGTAGTGTGATCGACCATCCATTTGAAGGCGGGATAGATCGTGACCATCAACAGCAGCAACGATCCCCACATCAGCGGCAATCGGCCTATCCGCTCCGCCCACAATCCCATTATGGGCGTCACCACCGTCAGGATAATCCCTGCGACCAGCGTGGCGGTAAAGGCTACCGACCCTGGCAGATGCAGCGTTTTGGTGGCGTAGGTCGGAATGTAATTGAGCATGTAGTTGACGGCGGTCGAGATCACCATCACCCCAATCGCCAGGGTGATCAGCGCTTTCTGCCGCCCGAACAGCGTTTTCAGCGGTGCGGCTTCCTTCTCCTGCGTCGCAAAGCTGGCGGGCTCCTGCACGTGACGGCGAATGTAGATCCCCAGCGGCCCAATCAGTAAGCCGAAGGCAAACGGGATACGCCAGCCCCACGCCTGAATCTCGCTTTCGCTCAGCCAGTGTGTCAGCCCGAGGCCGAACGCCGATGCCATCAGAGTACTGGCGCCCTGTGTAGCGAACTGCCAGCTGGCGATAAAGGCTTTGCGCTCGGGAAAATGCTCTACCAGGAAAGCGGTGGAACTGCCAAACTCGCCCCCGGCAGAGAAGCCCTGAATCAGACGCGCCAGAATAATCAGCAGCGGCGCCGCCAGACCAATAGTGGCGTAACCCGGCATAAAGGTAATGATCGCCCCGCCCAGCATCATCAGATTGATTGAGAGCAGCAGCGCTTTTTTACGGCCATGACGGTCGGCATAGTTGCCCAGCACGATGGCACCCAGCGGACGGATCAGGAATGAGATGCCGAAGCTGCCGAAGGTCAGCAGTAGCGACACCGACGGATCGCTGACCGGAAAGAAGACGTGCGCGATGTAGCTGGCGAAGAAGCCATACACCGCGATGTCGAACCACTCCAGCGCGTTACCAATGCAGGTAGCGAACAGCGTTTTGTGCAGGCTCGGTTTCACCTGCGGAGTACTCTGCGCGATGCTGCTCATTGTTCACCTCTCCGCCACTGATGGTGGCGCGACATCAGTTGTTCGCCCTCTTCACCCAGTTGCCAGAAAAGGCGGGTCATGATCGCCAGCCCTTCACGTGCAACAGAGGTGAGCATGTGTTCGTTAACGCCGTGCTGGCCGCAGGCCGGATAGGAATGGGGCACCCACAGCGTCGGGAGGCCGAGGATATTGGCAAATACCTCATTGGGCAGTGAACCGCCGAGATTGGGCAACAGCGCCGGTTTTTTACCGCTGCTGCGGGCCAGCGTGTCCAGCGCCCAGGCCACCAGCGGATCCTGCGGATCGAGCCGTGTTGCAGGTGAACCGCGCATAAATTCCACGCTGACGTTATCGAAGCCGTGCTGATGCAGGTGACTTTCGACATGCCGGACCAGATTTTCCCAGTCGGTGCCGACCACAAATCGCAGCTGACACACCGCCGTGGCGCTGCCGGGAATGGCGTTCATCGGACGTGCCGGGTTACCGGTTTCAAACGCCAGCACCTCCAGCGTGTTCCAGCCATAAAGACGCTCCGCAGGCGTCAGGCCCGGTTCTCCCCAGCCGTCGGCCAGCGCCGGATCGCCCGGCATTCCGCCCACCTCGATATCACTGAGGATGGCGCGCACCGCATCGGTCAGGGAGTCCGGTTTCAGCGCGGCGACCTGCAATACACCCTGTGCATTCACCAGGCAGGCGAGCGCATTCGCCAGCTGGGTGCCGGGATTACTCAGCAGTCCGCCCCAGTTGCCGGAGTGATAGGCGTTGTCGCGCGCCCTGATAGTCAGACGAAAGTTCGCCGCGCCACGCGAACCCAGGAACAGTGTCGGCCGCACCGCGTTCAGTCGCGGGCCATCAGAGGCGATAAAGAGGTCGGCCTGTAACAGCGCCCGCTGCTGCTGGCAAATCTCCGCCAGCCCCGGTGAACTGATCTCTTCACCCATTTCAAACAAAATTTTGCAGTTGAAGCCCAGTGCGCCACCGCGTGCCTGCCACACCTGCTCCAGCGCCGCGAGATTGATGCAGTGCTGGCCTTTGTTGTCCGCGCTGCCGCGTCCATACAGGCGGTCATCTTCAGCCGTGAGTCGCCACGGTGATAAACCGTCGCGCCAGTTCTCATCGTCGCCGAACACCACATCGCCGTGGCCATAGCAGAGCAGCGTCGGCCTGGAGGGATCTTCAATAAGCGTGGCAATCAGAAACGGCGGGCTGCCGGGCTGCGGATTCTCAAACGGGTGCAGTGTAAAGCCCATCGCCGCCAGCTGCGGGCCAATCTCCTGCTGCAGATAGTTCTCCAGCTCCGCCTGCCTGCTGGCGTGCTGGCTTTCGGTCACGCAGGAAATTCGTCGTGCCAGCAGTTGCTGAAACTCGCCACTGTCGAAATAGTGCATCGCCTGGTCAACGGTCTGTTGCTCTGTCATGTTTGCCCTGTCTGTTCTTTTTATCGTGCTTTATCTTTGACAAACTTCGCTCTTTGCCACAATTATTAATTTATCGAGTGAGCCTTGCTTTTAAAGCAAGCCACGCCTGCCCTTTTATGATGCGTTTTGCCGGAGTTACCATGTTAAGCAGTGAGATCCGCTATTTCCTGGCGGTCGTACAGTGCGGATCGCTCAGCGCCGCCAGCGAGCAACTCTTTGTGGCGGTGTCGGCGATTAGTCGCCAGATCCAGCGTCTGGAGACGCAGGTCGGAGTGCCGCTGTTTGAGCGGCATGCACGCGGTATGGTATTGAACGAAGCGGGTGAAATATTTGCGCATCATGTGCGCAAGAGTCAGCTCGATATGGAATATGCGCTGGCGGAGATTAAGGGTCTGAAAGCAATACGGCGCAGCCTGATCCGCATCGCCTGCACCGACGGAATGGCGTTCAGTCTGCTGCCGGGTCTGCTGGCGGAGTTCCGTCAGGCCAACCCCGGCGTGCTGTTTGCGCTTAATGTGACGCACTCGCAGGGCGTGGCGGCATGCGTCAGGGCTGGTGAATGCGATGTTGCGCTGCAGTTCAGTCTGCAACCGGAGCGCAGCGTTGAAGTGCTCGGCTCGTGGCCGGCACCGGTGTTACTGGCGATGCATCAGTCGCATCCGCTGGCGTCGCGTCAGGTGACGCTGGCCGATCTGCATGGCTGGCCACTGGCGTTGCCAGGTCAGCATACTACCGTGCGGCAGTTGTTTGACCTCTCCTGTCAGATGAACGACTGCGTGGTCGAGCCGGTGCTGACCTGCGACTATTTCGCTACGCTCTACCACTTTTTGCTGCATACCCCGCAGGCAGTAACCATTTGCAGTGCGTTTACCCTGTTGTTTGAGCGCGACACGCAAAATCTGGTGTTGCGTTCGATGGGGGTGGATCAGCTGAGTCAGCGAACGTTGCAGCTTCAGACGGTGTCCGGCCGCCAGCGGAATGCGGCGCTGACGCTGTTTCTGCAGTTTTTGCAACAGCGGCTAACGGAAATGGATCAGCAGGTGAGGATGGGATGAGGGGTACAGGGTTGTGGGTTAACCAGCTCGGTACCAGATTGCCATGTGATTCAGGTTGCTAAGGGAATATGGGTTAACGTCCTGGCTGCTTCCGTGAGAGGGTGCTGGCTAAGGAACACGGGTTACGTCTGCACCGATTCGCTGTGAGAGGGTGCCGGCGAAGAAAACACGACCAGATCGGAAAGTCGCAACAGCCGCCATCCATGGCATGCTCGGCCCGCGCCGTCCTGGCGCGGGACGCTTTCCTCCTCTGCTCGTGTTCCCTTCGCGTTGAGCTTTATCATTGCGGTCATATAAACCCTGACATTAGTGCAGCTTTATCGTTGATGTCATATATTCCCTGGCTTTAGGGCATAAGCTTAGCCCCACTCGTAAGTGGGGCTCTGGCTTTAGCAGCAATCACTTACTGTTTAATATCAACCTGATAGAAAATATGTTTGCCGAACGGATCGACCTGATAGCCGCTGACCGATTTGCGCACCGGCTCAAAGATGGTGGAGTGCGCAATCATCACCGCAGGCATCTGGTCATGCATCATATGCTGTGCCTGCAGATAGAGCGCGGTGCGTTTGCCCTGATCCGGCTCTGCGCGGGCTTCGGTGATTAACTTCTCGAATGGCTGATAGCACCATTTTGAGGAGTTGGAACCGCCCTGTGCCGAGGTACAGCTGTAAAGCGGGCCAAAGAAGTTGTCCGGATCGCCGGTGGCGGTGGTCCAGCCCATCAGCGCCGCCTGATGCTCGCCGCTGCGCACGCGTTTCAGGTATTCGCCCCACTCATAGCTGACGATATTGGCTTTGATGCCGACTTTAGCCCAGTCCGACTGAATCATCTCCGCCATGCGGCGCGCATTCGGATTGTAAGGCCGCTGAACCGGCATCGCCCAGAGCGCAATTTCGGTACCCGGTTTCACACCCGCCTGTTGCAGCAGGGCTTTGGCCTTCTCTGGATCGTAGTCGTAATCTTTAAGATCTTTGTCGGCGCTCCAGACGCCCGGTGGCAGGATATTTTTCGCAACCGTGCCGGTGCCTTTAAAAATCGCATCAATGATCGCCGGTTTGTTGATCGCCATCGCCAGCGCCTGGCGCACTTTGACGTTATCGGTTGGCGCTTTGGTGGTGTTAAACGCCAGGAAGCCGGTATTCAGACCCGCCTTCTGTTCCAGGGTGATATCCGGGTTAGCGCGCATCTTTTCAAGATCGGCGGGATTAGGGAATGGCATTACCTGACACTCATTCTTCTCCAGCTTGGCATAACGCACGGAGGCATCCGGCGTGATGCTGAACACCAGCCGATCGAGCTTCGCCTTGCCCTGCCAGTAGTCCGGGAACGCTTTGTAGAGAATGCGGGAATCTTTCTGATACTGCACCAGCTCAAACGGGCCGGTGCCGATCGGGTTCATATCGACCTTCTCCGGCGTCCCCGCTTTCAGCATCGCGTCTGCATATTCCGCCGAGTGGATCGAGGCGAAGTACCAGGCGAGATCGGCAAGGAACGGCGCTTCCGGGTGTGACAGCGTAAAACGCACGGTGTGGTCATCAACCCGGTCGATACTTTTAATCAGCGTGGAGAGCTCCAGGCTTTCGAAGTTGGAATAGGTGCCGCCAGAGACATTGTGGTAGGGATTTTTCGGGTCCATCTGGCGCATAAACGAGAAGATCACATCGT
>Ga0308164_10003893_pt1 | contig 13043 bp, 13 predicted proteins | sample PhyTR2_FD_201031 | JGI IMG/M metagenome (GOLD analysis project Ga0308164, IMG submission 201031) | Phyllosphere microbial communities from UC Gill Tract Community Farm, Albany, California, United States - DLSLT.R2 | ecosystem: Host-associated > Plants > Phyllosphere > Unclassified | place: USA... | reverse complement strand
CGATACACTTACCAGCCGGGCGGAGATAACAATGTTGGCCAAGTGCTTCGACAATGAAGTGGTTGCTTTGATCGGCCTGGGCGGTACCGGCAGTTACCTTCTCGACTTACTTGTGAAAAGCCCGGTCAAGGAAATTCACGCGTTCGACTGCGACGGTTATCACGTACACAATGCGTTCCGTTCACCTGGACGTCTGTCCGAAAATGAGCTTGGGCTGTCGAAGGCCGAGGTCTACCAAAACCGCTACGAAAATTTTCGACATGGACTGCGCGTCGAAAACAAATTTATCGATGAGTCTTGCACAGTCGATATGGGTGGTGTCACCTTTGCGTTTGTCTGTGTCGACAAAGGATCTGCGCGAGCAGCGATTTTCAACCTGTTGATCTCATTAGAGATCCCTTTCATTGACGTGGGGATGGGACTGACTCAGAAAGATAGAGGACTTACCGGAATGGCGAGGGTAACGTACTACTCGCCGGAACGCGCGCTAGCACTGCGGGAGCTAAACCTTGCTGAGATGAACGATACCCCGGATAACGTTTACCGCGCGAACATCCAAGTCGGGGAGATGAATGCGCTGAATGCTAGCTTGGCGCTGATTCGTTACAAGCAACTGATGGGCTTCTATGGGCAGGATGGCGCGCAAGTGAACACGGTCTTCAATATTAGTGATCTCGATCTGACCGGAGATTCCTACGATGAGGTATAGGTCTGAAAACGTTCACTTCATGCCCAAGCAGATGCAGCTAGGAGTGTTGTACGTCTCCGAGGAATTCAGTACCGCAGCCCACCTTTGTGCCTGCGGATGCGGCACAAAAATCCGTACTCCCCTAGGTCCTACAGAGTGGAAAATAACCGAGTCGCATAAAGGTCCAACACTATGGCCATCGGTAGGAAACTGGCAGCAGCGATGCCGGTCTCACTATGTAATCAGGCATGGAGAAGTTTTGTGGGCTGGACAGTGGACGGAGGCAGAGATAACTGCCGGAAGAGCTCGGGAAAATTACCGACGTCACGTTTATTACCAAGAACAATCGGATCGTTACAAAGATAAACCCGGCGTCATCGCATGGCTAAAGCGAATCTTGAGATGGTAGTACAGCCGAAGTGAATGCTCAGTAGCGCGAGAAAACTGAACAAAGCGACCTAACTGCCTCATCCGGCAACATTAATTAAACCGGCCGAGTAGTAAATGTCAGACAATGACGGTGATGGATCATTTGTTCCACTTTTCTTAGCGACGGAATATGACCGCTTCCGCCGTATTGCAGACAATATTGGCCGCTCAATTGTTAGAAGGGGAGCAGGGCCGAAAACCGGGTTGGCTTACGACGTAATAGAAAAAACATAGCCATAGGGATGTTTTCATCTTGCTAATGCGACGCGCAGAAATTCTAAAGCGATCGTCAAGCATATAGCCAGATACATTAATAATCTAACCACTTCGCAAATAGTGAGGGCCGGACACCGGCGTTGGCCAAGTGTGGATCTAAGGCAACACATCACTTTCAATATGGATAGGTGTGTATATAATAAGTCGGACTTGTTTTACTGATCCAAGGCAATTTTATGTCGTACTCTGGCTATGTCATTAAGAACTGCAGCGCAAAAGATCTCGAGTCTGCTTGCCCCAAGCGCTGGGATTCCCTGAAGCCAGCATTTTCAGATATGGTGCGTCACTGCGACCATTGCAACAAGAAAGTTTACCTCTGCGAAACGGACGAGCAAATCAAGTTCTACAGCTCAGTGAAGTTCTGTATCGCAGTCGCTGAACAGGAAGGGCTCTCGAACGTGGAAGGAATTCCCCCCTCCGGTACTGCTTCGACATTCCACGCCGTAGATCCTGCAGTCCAACTAGGGGATGGACCCGTGGGGAGCATCAATCGTCCCTTACCGAACGTGTGGCGCAGACCTTCATCGCCCGGACTACAAGATGAAGTTCAGCATGACGATAATGCTTCCTTACTTCGAATGCAGCAGGTCCCTGACGACAGCGACATTCCGGCCTTCCTGCGAAAACGAAGTAAATAATCGACCTCATAAATACGGCTACCAATCTGGCAATGAGCTACCGCATCTACCTGCAAATACCGAATGGCAGTGCGTTCGAGAGGACCGAAACTGGATCGCGGTCGATCGCAGAATCTGTTTTTAGGGCATTCCTCGAACGTGACGAGCTGAATAACAAGGAAGTCAGCCTGCACCTCGTGTATCAACGCACTACGTTGGCCGTACATCGGTTCGATGCAATGCCGGGTACGACAAATAACTGGCAGGGAAGGGTAGACGAGATTGCCTGGCCTGAAGGGCATGGGCAGGTCGGGCGACCCACCGAACTGGAAGGCGGTGGGCGACGTAACGTCTATCTTGATGCGGTAAGCATTGCCCGAGCCAGGAAGCTGGGCAAGGGCAATATCAGTGAAGGCATCCGGATTGCCCTGAGCAGAGTTTGAGCGTCGATGGCGAAACTATCCAAAGGCAGCTAGCTATTCGGTAGCAGTTGCTGCTTCTTTGGCTTCGTTAGCCTGTACTTCGCTCGCTGCGCTCTGGTTCGCAGATCCGATTTCGTATTGCTGTGAATCGCCTACCATCCAGAATGGACGCCGTCCGCGGCCAGACCAGGTCTTCTCTGAGTTCGGATCCTTGAATTTTGCCTCTGGCGTTGCCTTCGATTTTCCTCCCTTGGCCTTCTTCGGTTTTGCCGCTTTCGCATCTGTAATCTGTTCTGCACGGGCAGTGCTGCGTTCGGCAAGCTTACGGCTGCGTTTCGAAGCGATATCCAAGTCGGCTTTGCTTGCTTTCGACGCAACCGCACCGTCGGCAATTTTTGGTTTGCGGCCGCGCTTTTTCCCTTCTTTCGGCGCTGCCGGTTTTTCAAGTGTCAAAGCCTGAGTACTTGAACTCCGATATTCCACCCGCAATGCGTCACGTGATGTACCGACAGCATCGATCTGTTCGAGTGCGCGCTCCAGTTCACTGACCTGATGGGCCCAGAGATCGAGTACTTGGCGAGCGTGATCCAGATCAGCCTGTACAAGTGATCGTGCTGTATTTAGGTTACTCATGATTTGTCCTTCGCTGACGTTATTGAGGATGAACTATCCTAGTTTTAAGGCCAACTAGCCTTTAAGCAAAGGATAGCAAATTAAACAACAGAGTTCACGGCCTCTAATGCTTTGTATTAAAAGAAATCACTGCAGTGCCAGAGATTAGGCTGTTCCCTGTATAAGCTCACCAGTCGTATTGGCGTTTACATGATGGATAAAAGATCGTTGGATAAGGTATTCAATATCAAATTCAGTGCCAAAATTCCAGAGAGTCAAGCGCATCGATTCAAAGTTGGCCTCCTTTCGAGCCAAGATGGCATTGAACGGCCGTGCCGGGTAAAAATTCGATTGTTGGATCTGAACGGCTGTCCTGTAAGAAGGGTGCTCTCGTGCTGGATGAACAATTTGCAGAAAATGCATTTTGCAGATCAGGCTGGCATTTGAGTGCTCCACAAGTTCATTAAACTGCGCTTAAAGGTTCCGAGTAGTCATGAAGCTCGCCAAATGGGATGCTCATCTGTTATTGGCATTCTCTAGCCGTTGTTCACCTTTGACGCTTCCTGACCAACGCTAGAAAGCCCTAATTAAGTGTGTATATAAATACGAGGTGATTTCTGCTGTTCTGCATCACCATAGTTGCTCCAGAATTGGTCTGATAAGTGCAGAGAGCCTCGGTTCGGCATGCTCAGCAAGCGCTGTTTATTGAAGCTAAGATTTGGCGCATTTTTTGAACAGACTTTGAATGACACCGATCCGCATTTGAGCGACTCAGGTCCAAGCCAATGGATATATCTATGTGTTTGAAGACGACGAAGAAGCAGATGACTTTCAGGCGTGCATTTCTGGGGCGGATGTGGCTTATTGCGAGTTAAAACATGCGGTGATTCCTAAGTTGACCATAGTAGCTCATCATTCTTATCGGCAATAAATTCGACCTGATACGACGAGATCGTACCTACGCAATAGAAGGAAGGTGGGAGCGCCTTAGTCATGCACCGCGGAACGTGTAAGTTTAAGTATAATATTAGATGGCACCTGATTTTACATAAAAACAATTATGCAATTTTTCTTCCAAGAAATTTATATCCGATTTTCTATTTATTAATTGCATTGTTCATGCTAATTTCCAACACGTTTAGATGCGAACGGAAAATTTCTTGCTAGACGGACTCCAATCCATAGCGCGTTAGTGAGAACACGACCTACTATCGATCGAGTTACTCCTCTACATGTCACACTTTGTAGTGTCGTTCAAGACAAGCACGTTCATAGGATTTCCGTCCCCGCTACATGGTTTCCTAAAGACGGTTGTTTTTGGTGCTGCCCTACAGATACTTTGTCGTTCAGCCTTGCAATCAATGCCGATCAGTGCCATTTTCAAGTCATGATTGCCGAGAAACTATGCTATTTCTATACTGTCTCAAATAATAAGTGCACAAGCCGATATCGGAGCGCTTTTCTTGAGGAAATATCGTAAAATTCTCGGTCGAACTAGGAGCGGAATGGACTTAACTGGAATTGGCCTATACACGCTGAAAGAAGCGGAGCACCTCACCGGCGCGCAGGCGCGCGAGGTGAGCCGGTGGCTATTTGGCTACAAGTTCAAAGATCGCACAAGCCCTCCCCTTTGGCGCACTCAGCTCGCTGGCCTAGAGGAAGAAGGCAAGTTCATTGGATTTCGCGATTTGTTAGAGGTGCGAGTGGTGAAGGCATTTATCCAGCACAATGTACCCTTGCGGGTCATTCGGGCCGCGCTTCACAACGCCGCTGACATGTTCTCGACGGAGTATCCATTCACAACGCATCGTTTTCTAACTGATGGAAAATCGATTTTTCGGGAAGCGGTGCAAGAGCAAGGTGACGTGGAACTGATTGACTTAGTTAAGCGCCAAAAGGTATTTGAACACGTTATCCGCCCGGAACTGTATGCCGGGATTCAGTTTGGGTCCAACGGGATTGCCACGCGGTGGTATCCATTAAAGAACAGCGAGAAAGTTGTCTTGGATCCGCAGATCGCGTTCGGAAAGCCAGTCCTTTCAGACTTCGGCATCCGGACAGACGTAATTGCTGCTGCTTTTGCTGCGGAGAAAGATAAGAAAGCGGTTGCTGCGCAGTTTGAAATCACAGTTGACGCTGTCAACGCTGCACTCCGCTACGAGCGGCTAGCAGCGTGAGATACTTTTTTGATAATAATTTACCGACGCATCTTGCCCACGCCATAAGAGAACTGTGTAAGTCGGACACACGTGTATTGGAAGTAGTTCATCTACGCGATAAGTACGTCGCGAACGCCAAAGACCACGAATGGATCAGCGACTTGGGCAAGTCAGGGCGCTGGATTGTTATCTCGCAGGACGGCTTCCGCAAAAACGACTTGGAACGCGAAGCACTTCGAAAATCCGGGCTAATTGTCTTTGTTCTCTCGAAGCAATGGTCCAGTCATCAGTTTTGGATAAAGGCACACAACTTAGTGAAGTGGTGGCCTGACATCATGGATCAAGTCGAGAGAATAAGTGGCGGAGCAGCGTACCGAGTAGGTTGGCAGCATACGAAAAGATTTGAACAAATCAAAATCTAGACTCATTGCCGCCCACCGCAAAGCGGGATGCGAAACATGGTTTTTATTATGGACAGTTAACAACTCCGGCGAAGCCATCACGGTGTACAAAGACCCGAACTGCGGCTGCGGTACTGCCTGGGTCAACCATGTACGGGAAAACCGCTACAAAGTGAAATCGGTCAACTCCGAGGATATGGCAGCAATCAAAAAACGGCTTGGCTTGCCCGAAACCCTGCAGTCTTGCCACCCGAGCGTCGTTGAAGCGTCCAGGCAGGTATTTGAAGGGCATGTACCCGTTGCTGCGTTGGCCAAGCTCATTGCATAGCCGTCAGTTAAGGGCGTTGCCATGCCAGGCATGCCTGCGAATTCACCGGGCATGGGTAAGATGGATGGCAACCTTGTCACCGTCGATTTCTCGGGCAAGCAATTTTTCAATAATTAACAGGTCGAAACGGGACAAGCGGCATGAAGCGGCTTGGCTTGTACCCGTACTTCGTCCACTCGGTTTTCTTTACTTCAGGAACTCAGCATGAAACCCCAATTCTCTTCGACGGTACTGGCAACCGCCACCCTGGTGGCGACTACTTTGGCAGGGTGCGCGGGTAGCCCTGCCCCACAACAGTCTCGACCTCAAGGGGCAATAAGCACGATGGGGTCGGGAGGGCATTCCGGCCCGCAGGGTGCGATGAACATGTCGGACGCCGACATGATGACCATGTGCCGCAATATGCGTACCCACATGCTGAGCGCAAAGACGCCTGAGGAAAGGCAATTGATGATGGCCGAGCACAGGAAACATATGTCACCGGAAATGATGCAGCACTGTTCGATGATGCGAGGTCAGCAAGGCCCCCAACCGTCGTCGAGATGAAGCTAGCAAGGCCAGATTTGCCCGCTGGCTATGTCTGGCGGCCTTAATCTAGTCATCTAGGGAAACTTTTATGCTCAATAAGCGAATGTGCACTTGCCTTATAGTCATGCCAGCAGTAGTTTCGGGATACCGGGGGAGTTTTGCACAACAGTCAACTGCACTGGGACTGCAAAGTCAGTTCGGCAACGTTATATCGAGTTCGAAAGAAGGAGAATTGCTCGACGTTGATGTTTCATGCTTTTACTCCTTCAGGTTGTGGTCGTGATTCCAGATAGGTTTCTGCGCGCCGATTCGCTTGGCGCAACTTATATTCCTGGAGAAGGCGCCAGGCCGCCGGGATGACAAACAGAGAAAGCAACGGCGCAGTGAGCATGCCCCCGACCATTGGGGCGCCGAGTCGTGACATCGCCTCGTGGCCCGCGCCATGTCCCAGCATTAGCGGAATGAGGCCGGCCAGGATGACAGCCACTGTCATCGCTTTCGGACGGACGCGCTGCACCGCGCCTTCGCGTATCGCCTCCAGAATGAGTTCCTTAGTCAACGGACGTCCAGCATCGAGGCGCTGTTGGAGCGAATTGCGCAGGTAGACCAGCATGACGACGCCAAACTCGGCGGCGAGGCCGGCTAATGCGATGAATCCGACCGCGGTGGCAACCGAGACAGCATGGCCAAGTAGCCAGATAAACCAGAAGCCCCCGACAAGGGCAAAAGGCACGGTCAGCATCAGCAACAGAGCTTCGGAAGCAGACCGAAAGGCCAGGTACAGTAGGAAAAAAATGACCACAAGCGTCATTGGTATGACGGCCTGCAGTTTTGCAGCCGCCCGTTCCATACTTTCAAATTGGCCCGACCAGGCAACCGAATAACCGGCAGGCACTTTTACCTCTTTGGCGACGGAAGCCTGCATCGCCTTTACGGCAGAGAACAAGTCGGTGCCACGGACATCGACATAGACCCAACCGGAAAGGCGCGCATTTTCGCTACGTATCATGGGCGGACCATCAGTGATGGTGATCTTGGCAACATCGCCCAAGCGAATCTGGGCACCCTTTTCGGTCACAACGGGAAACTCGCGTAAGGACTGCACCGAGTCCCGATACTGCTGCGGGTAGCGCACGTTGATAGGGAAGCGCTGGCGGCCCTCGATAACCTCGCCAACGTTCTCGCCGCCGATAGCAGACGAGACGACCGACTGCACATCCGTCACTGAAAGCCCATACCGTGCCGCCCTGCCCCGGTCAATATCCACGTCGATATACCGCCCGCCGCTGAGCCGTTCCGCAAGTGCGGACGTCACGCCAGGTACGTTCTTCACGGCCGCCTCAATCTGAGAGGCTATCTGGTCGATCTGCGCCAGTTCAGCGCCGGACACCTTCACGCCAACCGGGGTTTTTATTCCAGTAGAGAGCATATCGATACGATTGCGGATAGGTGCCACGAAAACGTTCGACAGCCCCGGCACCTTCACCACGCGGTCCAGCTCCTTAACCAGCTTCTCCGCTGTCATTCCCGCGCTCCACTGGTCTTTCGGCTTGAACTGGATGGTTGTCTCGAACATTTCCATCGGCGCCGGGTCCGTAGCTGACTCCGCGCGCCCGGCCTTGCCAAACACTGTGGCAACCTCAGGCACCGTCTTGATGAGCCGGTCAGTCTGCTGCAAAAGCTCACTCGCTTTGGATGCAGAAAGCCCGGGCAACGCTGACGGCATGTAGAGCAGGTCGCCCTCGTCGAGGGCCGGCATAAACTCGCCGCCTAGCTGCGAAATCGGTATGGCAGTCAACGCCAGTGCGACCATTGCGATTGCAATCGTCCAGGCCGGGCGACGGATGCTGGCCTCGAGCAGTGGCCGGTATGCCCGAACCAGTACCCGATTAATCGGGTTCGAGGCCTCGCTTGGAATGCGGCCACGGATGAAATAGCCCATCAGCACCGGAACCAGGGTAACTGCCAAGCCTGCGGCAGCTGCCAGCGTGTAGGTCTTCGTGTAGGCCAACGGCGCAAATAGCTTGCCCTCTTGCGCTTCCAGGGCAAAGACCGGGAGGAACGAGAGTGCGACAATGAGTAGCGAAAAAAACAAGGCAGGTCCGACCTCGATCGAGGCTTGCGTGACCAACTCCCAGCGCCTCTTATCGGTTATTCTCTGGTCCGGGTGAGCGTGGGTATAGCTTTCCAGGTGCTTGTGAACACTCTCCACGAGGACGACGGCGGCGTCCGTCGCAGCACCCACGGCGATGGCTATCCCCGAGAGTGACATAACATTCGCGTTGACACCCTGATAGCGCATCACAATGAAAGCGGCAAGGACGGCGACCGGAAGCGAAAGGATAGCCACCAGCGAACTGCGGAAATGGAACAGGAACAGCGCGCAAACGATAGCGACGGCGATGAACTCTTCGACGAGCTTGCTGCGCAGGTTATCGACCGCAGCGTTGATCAGGTTCGAACGATCGTAGGTCGTCACGATTTCGACGCCCTTGGGGAGCGAACCTTTCAGCGCCTCCAGTCGGGCCTTGACCGCTTTGATGGTCTCGAGTGCATTTTTCCCGGAACGCATGACGACAACGCCGCCGGCTACCTCGCCTTCACCGTTGAGCTCGGCGATGCCTCGGCGCATTTCTGGTCCAAGCCGTACTGTCGCCACATCCCGCAAGGTGACCGGCGTGCCAGCGTCGCTCGTGCTGAGAAGGACGTTACGGAAGTCTTCCAAGGTTCGCAGGTACCCGCGGGACCTCACCATGTATTCGGTTTCCGCCATCTCGACGACCGCCCCCCCCGACTCCTGATTCGCCTTGCTGAGCGCGTCGAGCACCTTCGCATGGGATATGCCGAAGGCGCGCAGCTTGTCGGGGTCAAGCACGACCTGATACTGCTTGACCATACCGCCAATGCTAGCGACTTCAGCGACATCAGGAACCGTTTTGAGCTCGTACTTCAGGAACCAGTCATTCAGCGCGCGTAGCTGGCTAAGGTCATGTTGGCCAGAGCGGTCCACCAGTGCGTATTCGTAGACCCAACCTAATCCCGTTCCGTCTGGTCCCAGTTCGGCACGTACGCCCTGCGGAAGACGGCTCTGCACTTGGCTCAGGTATTCCAACACCCGTGACCGTGCCCAGTAAAGGTCAACGCCATCCTCGAAAATCACATACACGAACGAATCGCCGAAGAATGAGTAACCGCGGACAGTCTTCACGCCGGGTACTGACAACAGCGCGGTAGTGAGCGGAAAAGTGACGAGGTCCTCAAGGAGTTGGGGCGATTTCCCAGGGAACGGGGCACGGATAATGACTTGGGTTTCCCCCAATTCCGGCAGAAAATCAAGCGGAACGGTCATCGCCGCCCTCGCGCCAAATATCAGAATGGCAGCCGCGGCAAGCAGTACCCAGAAACGGTGGGCAATTGACCCACGAATAATCCGCGCAATCATTTTTTGCTCCCGGAAGATGGCATGACACTTTCGAGCACATAGGCGCCGTCTTTGCCCTCCTTGAACGAGAACTCTGCCTCTTGCCCAACCTTGATGTCTGCATACGCGTCAGGACGCGGCTTGCCGAAGTCCATGGTCATTGCCGGCCATTTCAGCTCCGGGATGGGCTTGTGCGAAAAGGTGATACTTTCCGGGGAGACCTTTTCTACCCTGCCGACGCCGCGGTAGACCGGCGACATGCTGGTAGAGGTCGGCTCTGTTGCTGATGGGCCTGTCGGCGCCCGGGCTTGCTGAGCTTGTGCCGCGTCTGCGAATTTCGGCAGCACGGCTCTTAAGCTCGCTTCCGAGTCGATAAGGAACTGGCCCGATGCAACCACTTTCTGGCCTTCAGACAGCCCGCTCAGGATTTCGGTATCATCCTCCGTGTCGTGGCCAGTCGTAACTGTGACGGGCTGCATGCTATTGTTTTCGCCGGCCACCAGTACGACCGAGCGTTTACCCGTTGTTATGACCGCTTCGCTCGGCACCAAGAGCCTGGAAACAGGCTTCTCGGCCCCGATACGCACGCGCATGAGCATTCCAGGCGTCAGGCTGCCGTCTTTGTTGTCCAGTTCAAGGCGCGCCTGAACGGTGCGCGTTGTCGTGCTCACGCCCGGCAGGATTTCGCGGACCTTGCCGGTGTATTTTCGGTTGGCGTCGCCCGATGCAGTAGCTTCCACAGTCATCCCGGCTCGCGCTGAACTGGCCAATGCTTCGGGCACTTCCGCCACCAGCCAAACTTTGTTTAGGCCAGCAACTTTCGCTATCGTCATTCCGACCGGCACCATGGCGCCTTCACGAATCGTCAGCTCGGTAATTACGCCATTCACCGGCGACGTCAACGTCAAGTGGTTCTGCGCTTGGCCAGTGCGCTCAGCTTGGGCAATGAGTTCGGCCGGAATGGAAAGCGCCTGCATACGCTGGCGGGCCGCCGCGGCAAGCGTGTCGTTTCCTGACCGCTTGAGCGCCAGGTACTCCTCCTGCGGTCCAATCCAGTCCGGTACGAACAGCGAGGCAATCGGCTCGCCGCGCTTGATGCGTTGCATGGGTGCTCGAGCGTAGAGCCGGTCAACGTAGCCTGTGACGCGACTTTGGACGACTTCTGAAATGCTTTCATCAAACTGCGTCGTGCCGACCAGGTCGAAAAATCTTCGCGTCTCCTCACGCCGTACCGTAGCGAAGCGAACGCCCAAGTTTTGCTGGAGGGTTGGACTGACTTTCACGCCACCGTCGGTACCAGCTTCATCCGCATAAACCGGCACCAGCTGCATGTCCATGAACGGGGATTTGCCGGGCTTGTCGAATTTCTGGGCCGGCACCATCGGATCGTGCCAATACAGCACCTTGCGACCTGTCTTCGGATCAATGTTGCCGCCGGCTGCAGTTGCAGGGGCTGCCATGCTTGATGTCATGGATTGGGGAGCGCTTTGATGCGTACCTGCCCAATAGCCACCATAGGCCAGTCCAGCGCCAGTCAGCGCCAGTGCCACGGCCTTCAATGCGAAATTCGTTTTCATTGGTCAGCCCTCCGCGTAAATGCTGGGTCGTGGGGGATAACGTGAAACTCGAGCTTGGCCCAGGTCATGGCAGCCTCTTTTTCCACATCCAGCACCTGCATCTGGGCATCCAGCGCCATTCTTTTTGCATTGAAGACGGCTGCCAAGCTGCCGGTACCGGACCGATAAGCGGCCGTGGCGACCTCGACTTGCTGGCTCGCTGTTGGCAACAGCTGCGACTTCAACTGCGCCCCACGCTCTTTGAGGCTAATCAGGGTCAGGGATTGGTCCTGAATTTCGGCTCGTAGCTCACGCAATGCCTCTTCGTACTGCATCCGGGCTTTCGTGGCCAATGCTGATTTCTCGGCAATGTCACGGTCCTGCCTCTGAGCCCGGTTGACGGGAAGCGGGATGCTAATCCCAAACGACACCATGTTCGAATACTGGCTACCCCGCTGCGCATAGCCAGCTTCGAAGCTCCAGTCTGGATTGCGCTCCCTGGATGCGACCGTGGTCTCGGCGTCCGCCAGGAATATTGCCCGCCGTGCGCTCAAGAGCACCGGGTGGTATTTCTCTAGATCTTCAACTGGAAGATTCGGCACATGGGAAGACAGCACTGGCAGCGCACTAGAAACAGACTCTACGGGGGTTACTATCCAGCGGGCCAAGGTGGTTCGAGCGCTTTTGAGCGCCTGTTCCCCTTTGCGGGTACGGTCCTGCGCTTGAGAAAGCGTCAACTGAGCTTGGAGCACTTCTGAAGCCCCGGTCTTCCCGCCCCGCAACGCAGCTTGACCGGTCATCAAGTCCTGCCTCGTTTCATTTTCCAAGGCTCTTGTCAGCACAAGAGTCCGCTGTGCATACAGCATATTTATCCAGGCTACTGCGGTTTCCTCTCGAACTTTCGCGACGTTGGTCAGGTAGCTGGCTTCCTCAGATTCAATTGTTCGTTGGCCACGTTCGGCTCGGGCGGCGCGCTTGTCGGATGACACCCACTGCTGCTCAATGCCCACACGGCGCATTGTCATGAAATCGCGGCTCAGGCTGAATTTGTCAGGCCCGTTGACTGGCAGGTTGTCGATGCCGAATTTAAGCATTGGGTCAGGTAACTGGTCAGCCTTTGCCGCCATTTCACGGCTTGCCTGCACGGAAGCTTGTGCCGCCTGGCTCGATGTCGAGCGTTGGGTTGCCATTTGAAGCGCCTGCTCCAAGGTCATTCCGGCGGTTTGGGCCCGAGAAAAAGTGGAAGCAAGCGTGAGCGCTACGAGCGCACTGAAACGGATGAGATGGAGCGACTGGCTTACGGGCAGTAGTGGCGCGTGGTCATTCAAAAACATACCTTCCCCTGTAAATAGACGAAAGCCAGCCTTGACGATATGCCGGCCGGCGAATCACTACAGGGTCAAGTCAAATACGAAGTCGAAGCGTTCGGAGGTATGGCGGGTCTGCGCCAGTTTCGAGAGGCACTTCGCCCTGCACAGCAGCCAGGACGACGGGCATAGCCGGCGCAGGGGCCGGGATGATGGAAGAAGCGAAAACTGGAGCAAGCGCTGGTGCCGCTGCTAGATGCTCCAACGCGAGTTGAGCGCCTGCCTGGAATTCCGCGCAG
>Ga0308164_10003892_pt1 | contig 13045 bp, 10 predicted proteins | sample PhyTR2_FD_201031 | JGI IMG/M metagenome (GOLD analysis project Ga0308164, IMG submission 201031) | Phyllosphere microbial communities from UC Gill Tract Community Farm, Albany, California, United States - DLSLT.R2 | ecosystem: Host-associated > Plants > Phyllosphere > Unclassified | place: USA... | reverse complement strand
TTCATCTTTCTAAGGAAGAATATTTTTCAGAAGCAGGAAAAATAGCCAAACAGGTTGGGTTTGTCGTTGATGGAATCCTTCGGGTTTGCTATTATAACAATAAAAGTGAAGAGATTACAAAATATTTTATAGAAGAAAACAATTTGGTTGTAGATCTTGAAAGTTTTGATAATCAAATCTGCTCGAGTTCGTATGTTCAGGCGGTAACAGACTGTAAAATGATTGTTTTTCAAAGAAAAGACTGGCTCGAACTTCTACAGACCATTGTTGGATTTGACGCTATTGTTCATAAAATTATTTCTAGAGCTTTGATACAGAAAGTTGAAAGGAGAAGCCCGCTTGTATCCGAAGATGCCACAACCCGTTATTTGAAATTTCTCGAAATTTACCCTACAGCCGTTAACAGAATTCCGCTTTCTTACATTGCTTCATATCTGGGAGTAACGCAATCTTCTCTAAGCAGAATCAGAAAAAATATTCGCTAAAAGTGAATAGCCGGACACTGAAAGTTTTGTAGATATTCTAAACTTAAAAATTCGTTCTGAAACCCTTCTCTTTTTGTCAAATGGCAAATGCCATCTTATTTAATTGACTGAATTTTGTATCATTAAAAATAAATAAAATGCAAACAGTATTAATTACAGGAGCCAACAGAAGTATCGGACTGGAAACCGCAAAACAGCTTTCACAAAAGGGATTATTTGTCTATCTCGGAAGCCGGAGTCTTGCAAAAGGTGAAGAAGTGGTAAAAGAATTGGCTGAAAAAGGATTTCAAAACATCAAAGCCATAGAAATAGATGTTACCAATCCCGATTCTATTTCAAAAGCTAAAAATATCATTGAAAACGAACAGGGTAAATTGGATATTTTAATAAATAATGCCGGAATTTTAGGCGTTAATCCTCAGACTGCAGTCGAAACTTCCGTGAAAGATATTCAGGAGGTTTTTGACACCAATTTCTTTGGCGTAATCAGTGTGACACAAGTTTTTTTAGATTTACTAAAAAAATCAGACAGCCCAAGAATCAGCAATATCACTTCAGGATTAGGCTCGTTGACTTTACACAGCGATCCAAACTGGAAATATTATCACGTAAAAGCCGCTGCTTACGGATCATCAAAATCTGCTTTGAATGCCTACACAATTGTTTTAGCTTATGAGTTGAGAGAATTACCATTCAAAGTAAATGTGATTGATCCCGGTTACACAGCGACCGATTTTAATCATCACAGCGGGCCGGGTTCCGTAGAAAGTGCCGCATCTTTCATTATTAAACATACAGTGACTGATGAAAATGCGCCAACCGGACAGTTTTACAGCAATGACATTGAAGATGAAACAGGAATTAGCCCCTGGTAACTTTTGTGGAATTCTAAAAACATTTAATAAAAAGAGAGACTTCAAAGTTTCTCTTTTTTTGTTTAGAAAACTTAAATTTTCCTTATTAGGTGATATTTAAGCTCGATTTTATATCTTTGAAAGCTTACAAAATGGTTTGAATAATTGGCGTATTTTAAATTATGCAGACTTTATAATATTAAAATAATCTCATTGCATAAAATTTTCCACCATTTTCAGTTTAGATTTAATCAGAGTTTTAGGATTTTTAATTTTAATCCTAAAGTTAGTTTACCTATTTTTTTGGTTTTTGGCGCACTGATGATTGTTAAACTCCCGCAAACTATTTTTTATCCGCTACTTTATTTTTCAATTGTATTGGTTTTTCATATCAACAGAAAAGATATTCCTTTCCTGAAAAAAACATTTATCGGTAATTGGCGACTCCTAATTTTCCTGGAATCTGCTTTTATCTACACGCTTTTTATAATGGCAAACATCAATTATAAGATTGAAAAATTTGGTTTGCTGATGTTTTTGGTAATCATTTTACTATGCTTTTTACAGCCTAAATCTAAACCATTCCCTACTCTCCAGTGGAATTTTATTTCCAATAATCTTTTTGAATGGAAAAGCTATATGCGCAAAAATACTTGGATGTTTATTCTTACTTACATCATATTGATTGCTTCAGCCTATCATCGCGTAAGTTTAATTTTATGCGGAATTTTCCTTTTAGATTATCTCTCGCATGTATATGAAAATAATGAGAACAAAGAAATGCTTGAGGTTTATTTTAAAAAGATCAGTCTGAAAGAAAAAATTCATAAAAATGTCTTTTTTTTCAATGCACTTCTCTTGCCAACCTATCTTGGATTTTTAGTTTTAAACTTTGATGAAAGCTTATATCTTTTATACTATATTTCTTTTATGAATTGCTATTTCTTACTGATTCTTACCAGAAAATACAAGCTATATCATCATCACGAAAAAGCCAATTACTTCAGTATCGTAGTTTTTATAGAATATTTCGTGTACAGCATGTTAATTATCCCCGCATTGATTATGATTCGTATAAATAGTAAAGAAGCACAAAAAAACATCAGCAAATATGTTGGAAATTAAAAATTTATCGGTCAGTTTTAAAGATAAAGATGTACTTCAGGGTCTGAATTTAGAAATTGAAGAAGGTATTATTGTAGGCATTCTCGGGAAAAACGGAGCCGGCAAAACGACACTGTTTGAATCTTTGTATCAAAGCCAAAAATACGGTGGTGAAATTTTGTGGAAAAAGCAAAAACTTCTCCGTGAAAACATTTCTTATCTTGAAACCGAAAATTATTTTTACCCTTACATTACGGGAAGAGAATATCTTTCTTATTTCGCAAAAGACAAACTTTCTAAAACGATAGAACTGGCTGAAAAATTTCAGCTTCCGTTAGAAAAATATGTACAATATTACTCAAGTGGAATGAAAAAGAAGCTAGCCTTAATCGGAATGTTGATGCTCGACAAACCCATCAATATTTTAGATGAACCATTTAATGGCGTCGATTTTGAAGGCGTTCATTTATTGTATGACATCATCCGTGAATTGAAGCAAAGCAATAAAATAGTGATGATCAGTTCGCATATTATCGAAACACTTTTTCATACTTGTGACCGAATCGTTATTTTAGAAAACGGACTCATCAGTAATATTTTTGAAAAATCTGATTTTGAAAAACTGAATCATTTTAAGTTTTCTTAATGCTACAGTTTCCCAGGTCGCACCTTTTTATCAAATTCTGGCTAAAAAACAAAAAGACATCTGCATTGCTACAGATGTCTTTATATTGATTGATGTTCTTACTTATTTTTGGTCTGCTTTCACATCGATACCGATCTCGATATCTTTGCTGATCATCCATTCTGCTGGATCAGTTTCGTCAGTTCCGAATTTGATTCCCCAATCAGCACGGTTTACTGTAAACTGAGCTTTCAAAGTAGCAGATTTTTCTACGATATCTACTTTTGCAGGGAAAGTTACGTTCATTGTTTTTCCTAATAAAGTAAGGTTTCCGCTTACAGTTTTGTTTGCACCTTCCACAGCGTTTTGAGCACCTGCAGCAAGATCTTCAACTTTAGTGATTTTGAAATCAGCAGTTGGGAACTTTTCTACGTTAAAAAAGTCAGCACTTTTAAGGTGGCCTTCAAGATCTGTATATTTTTTGTCTTTTTCAGTTACAGAAGCAGGATCTACTTTGATCGACTTCATATCGATTAAAAACTCACCAGATGTCAATTGGTTATCAGCAACAGATAATTCTCCCGTGCTTACAGAAAGAGTTCCCCAACGAGGTGCAAAACCTCCTTTATGGAAAGCTTTCCAATTTACTTTAGAAGCTACTGTATCAACAGTAAGAACTTCTCCTTTCTTTTCAGCTACTGATTGTTCCTGACCTGCAGTTGCAGCTTCTTTTTTATCGCCACATGATGCAAGAAGTAACCCTAAACTTGCCAAAGCGATTACGCCAATTTTCTTCATTTTTTTAATGTATTTAATATTAATATTGTTTGTTATCCTAATAACCTCAAAACTTTTATTTTGTTTTGACTCTGCAAACCTCCGAAAAATTGAAGGCTTAATGATTAACATAGGATAAGAAAAGACTAAAAGTATAAAAAACTTTTGAAAATTGGAGTTTAAAATGATTAATTAGCTGTAAATCGTTTAAAAAGTCTCGATTCGTTGATTTGTTTTATATTTGAAAAACTTCATTATCACAATTTATTTTTAAAATTTAAATGTTCAAATATCTGTGGAAATAAAATATAGCATCAAAATTTTTACGATTTTATCAAATGTATTATTTGTTTCTGCATTACTATTACCTAAAATAGTCCCAGAATCATATCGATATGTGGAATTAAATGCAATCTGGGCACTTTCAGTAATGATCGTCTTTGCTTTTCACGGAATTGCAGGCCTTTTAACTATTTTAAATATTGCCTTTATAATTCCACAGATTAATGAGAATAGAAAGAAACATTACATTTTGATTCTTTGCAATATGCCAATTATAATATTTTGGATTTTGCTTACGATAGCGATTTTATTTTTCACTTAATTATAATAAAATTCAATTTATGAATTGGGATCCGATAACATTAGAAGAATTATCTTTAGAAATTTCAAAAGGAGAAAAAGAAATGAGTCCGGAAAACTTTCAATTTTGGAATGAAATAAAATTTACTCCTACAAAATGGACTGAACATGAATTTGGAAATGAAGGCGAAGGTTTTTGGGCAGTCGCAAAATATAAAAACTTTGTACTCTATTACAACGATATCGAAGAAGGATTTAATATCTCTGAATTTGAAATAGATGGCGAAATAAAAGAATACGGAGCTGAGCAGGATGAATTACAATATGCTTTAATTAAACTTAAAAATTTGGTTGAATATTATGAAATATAAAAATGCAGAAATTAATTTTATTATCTGAAAACTTTATCTTTAAACTCTATTAAAAACTAAAAAAAATATGAAAACACTTCTGTTATTAATTTTATTTCCTATCCTTAGTTTTTCCCAAAACAAAAACGAGGCTGAAATAAAGGTTAATGAAGGTATTTTACTTCATGACAAAGGTAAATACAATGATGCACTTGATAAATATGAAGAAGCCCTTAATCTTGATAAAAATAATTTGTTTGCAATTTCAGAAAAAGCAATGACACTTGAAGCTTTAAAAAAGTACGATGAAGCCATCGATATGTGTAAACTTGCAATTAATATTTATCCCAAAGAAGATATAAAAACGATTTATATTACTTATGGAAACACTCTTGATCATTCTAAAAGAACAAAGGAAGCATTAAAAATTTATGATGAGGGAATAAAAAAGTATCCGAATTACTATCAATTATATTTTAATAAAGCAATTACTTTAGTTAACGATAAGCAAATTGAAAAATCTTTAGAATTATTTCAAAAATCAGCCACGCTTAATCCAAATCATCCTGGATCTTTGAATGGCTTAGCCGCGTTAAATCGTGACAAGAGGATTATATCTATTTTAGCTTCATTAAGGTATCTTGCTGTTGATAATAAAACTTCCCGTGCAAAAGGACACTTAGACTCTGTAATAGATTTGATGCAACAGGGAGTTACTCAAACTGATGATAAAAATATCACATTGGCTATTGACCCTAAGGCAATGGAAGATGTGGGCAAAAAAAAGAAAGGAATCAATAATTTCTCTACGGCGGATATGGTTTTGTCAATGACTGCAGCTTTAGATTTTGACGAAAAAAACAAAAATAAAACACAATGTGAGAAAGCTATCGATAAATTTGAAAGTATTTTTGCCGTTCTAAAAGAAGGACAAGAAGATAACAAAGGCTTTTATTGGGAATTTTTAGCTCCTTATTTTATTGAATTGAAAGATAAAAATTTAGTTGAGCCTTTTGCCTACATTGCCTTTCTTCCTTCCCAGGCTGAAGATGTAAAAAAATATCATCAAGACAACGCTAATGAGATCCAACGTTTTTATAACTGGAGTAAAAACTACACTTGGAAATAATAGTTCACACTAATTGTATTTTTAATAAAAACAAAAGAGAAACCTCACAGTTTCTCTTTTTATATTTTATTCAAATTTCTTTTTTCTTACCAGAAGAATATCCTCCTAAAAGTGCGATAATGGCTAATGGCAAAAATAATATTGTTTTTAAGATCATATTAAATAACCTGAGTTCGGGATAAGAGTTGAAAATAAATTTGCAATAAAAAGCAATAATTCGTACATTTAAGTATCTAACATTCAAATGTTAAACGAACTATTGCTTATGATTTTGAAAGACCAAATTACTAATATTTTTGTACAAGTTGATGATTTTTGTAAAGAATTTGACTCCCAAATCAAACAAATGAAGTTTCAGGCGCTGGGAGATCAAAAGAAGAGAAGAAACAGAAGATCTATGATGTCTGATTCTGAAATCATTACCATCATGATCGGTTTTCATCTCGGTGCACACAAAACATTTAAGCATTACTACCGGGAAATAGTGTGTGGCTACTGGAGAAATTTATTTCCAAAAGCCCTTTCCTACAATAGATTTATAGAACTTCAGCAAAAAAGTTTTGTGGTTTTTGCATTGTTTCTGAAAGAAAAATGTTTAGGTAAATGCACGGGAATAAGCTTTATGGACAGCACAACTTTGAAGGTGTGCAGAAACCAAAGGATACACAGTCATAAAGTTTTCAAAGGTTTGGCAGAACGTGGAAAATCTTCAATGGGCTGGTTTTATGGGTTTAAACTGCATTTGGTTTGTAATGAAAAAGGAGAACTTCTATCTTTTTATTTAACGAAAGGAAATGTTGATGACCGAAATCCGAAACATATTAAAAAAATGACAGAGCAGCTTTTTGGAAAACTCTTTGCCGACAAAGGATATCTTTCCAAGGCTCTTTGGGAGATGCTTTTTGCTGATGGGATCCAGCTTTTCACAAAGCTTCGTAAGAATATGAAAAATCATATTATGAAAATGGAAGACAAGATTTTGCTCCGAAAAAGAGCCAACATTGAGACGATAAATGATGAATTAAAAAATCATTGCCAAGTGGAACACACCAGACATAGAAGCGTAAATAATTTTATGATGAATATTTTAGGAGGTCTTTCGGCATATTGCTTTTTCCCAAAAAAACCATCATTAAACTTGAAAAAAGTAAATGATGGTCAATTATTTTTAAGCTTCGCTTAACCCGAACTCAGGTTAAATAATAAGTAATCATAAATCCATAACATATAGGAGATATTATACTAATCCTTAATCATACAAGAATTTAGAAACAATCCTTGTTTTCCTTTTGAACAAATTATATATGAAAATCAGGTTATATTAACCTGATTTTCTGAATTAAAAATAATGTTAAAAATTATAGTTCATTCTGTACAACCAACCCTTGAGAAGCGTTGATTTCTGCTTGCGGAATAAGCCATGTCCATCTTTTATCTCCGGCCGGCACCATACTAAGATTATTCGTCACAGCAGAGACATGATTTGCACCGGTTCTATCCAATGGTAAATTTAATCTCTTCAGATCTAAGAATCTAAAACCTTCTCCCCAAAGTTCTAATCTTCTGCTCGTAAGAATCTCATCGATATACGCTGATCCTGATTTAGTAGTACCAACATGTGATGGGTTACGATTTTTAGTAAATTCATTAAAAACTATTTTCGATTCTGGTTCTCTGGCATCTTTTGCTAAGGCTTCAGCTTCAATAAGATACATTTCTGCAGCTCTCATAAACGGAATATCTCCTAAGCTTGTATTATTATCTACAGTTCCTGCTGCATTTACAGATAGAAACTTCTGAGACGTATAAGGATATTTACTATATGAGCTTGATAACGATAAAGAGGTATGTACTCCGGTAGGAGCTATTACCTGCGTTCTCACGTCAGTAGTCGGAAACTGAGAATAAAGTAGATTATTTACCACTTTTGGCGCTTGTCTTATCTGAGTTGAATTGTAATTTCTTGACATATATGCCATAAAATTCCCAAAGAAATCAGAAGTTGTTTCAATAGGCTTATACCCCCAAATCCATTCTGAATTAGAGTAATCATTAAAACCAGATTTGTATTGCGTATTAGTCATTAACCCGAAACCTTGTCTAGCCTCTTTAGCATATGTTGCTGCATTCGCATACTTCCCTTGAACCAAGGCAACTCTAGCCATAAGCCCTTTTACAACTTCGGCATTAAAATGAGACTTATTCGATCGCGCTTTTCCTGACAGCAATGAAAAGGACTTTTGAAGATCTGAATTGACAGATGTATATACTTCTTCTACAGAAGATCTCGGAATCGGATTAAAAGAATCATCAAGCCTCAAAGGAACTCCAGGCTGTGAATTACTTGTGCCAGCAACGTATCTTTTAGCATAAATCTGAGTAAGCATAAAATAACAATATGCTCTAAAAGCATATGCCTCTCCCATCACTTTATCTTTTAAAACCTGATCACCTGTAACATTGGGAGTTGCCTTTAAAATAATGTTTGCAATTCTGATTTGTCCATAGTAGAAATCATAAGGATAAAAAAGGCCGCTAGAAGTGGCATTAGTATTATCTAGCCATCTCAACGTAGACACAAACCAATTATTACCGGTGGAAGGAAAAACCAAATCTTCCCCCATTACGTCCATATAGATCATCACTCCCGTAGCACCATTTTGACCTTGACTGCTGTTTTGTCTGTAATACATATTTCGATGCATCCCATTAAGCGCAATATTTAAGTTATCTAAACTTGATGTAATCAAAAGCTCACTGGCAGATTCCGTAGGATCTTTCTCCAAATAATCACTCTCACAAGAAGAAAAAATGCTTAATAAAGAAAGCCCTGAAATTAAAAGTATTTTATTATTGATGATTTTCATTTTTATTATATTTAAAAAGTTGTACTTAAACCAAAAGTTATAATTCTAGAAGGAGAATATCTGTTGCTCACTGTACCGTTAAAAGTAGAATAAGGTTCCAGACCTTTTCTTTTGCTTGATAACCAAAGGTTCTCTCCGCTAACGAATAGTTTTAAGCTGCTCACTCCGACACTTTTCACAATATCAGGATTGAAATTATAACCTAAGGCCGCATTTCTTAACATTACATAGCTTGCGTCAACCAACCATCTTGAAGAACCAGCATTAGAAGCAGCAGCTGTGGCCGAATTCAACGCTGGTACATCGGTAATCTGTCCGGGTGTTGTCCAGCGGTTTAAAATATCTGTATGTAAAGCTCCACCTTGTGGATGAGCATCCATTAAGCTTGCATAATTTGTATCATAGATTTTCCCACCGAACTGGTAGTTAAATGACGCTGAAAGCTCCCAGTTTTTATAGTTGAATGTAGTAGAAAAATTACCAAAGAAATCCGGTATTGCAGAACCGTGATAATCATATTTTGCTTTGTTCTGATTAGTTGTTACCAATACACCATTTACCGTTCTCACATCTGTTGCCGAAGTATCTGTGTATAAGCTCTGATCTAGAACAAACAAAGGCGAGCCATCTGCAGGATCTACTCCGTACCAAGTTCTAAGCCAAAACGCATAAAGATCTTTACCCTCCGAAACTTTTTTAGTACCAGTAATAAGTTCATTCTGAGAAAGACGGGTAATTTCGTTCTTATAAGAAGTTCCATAGGCGGTAAGTGTCCATTTTATATCTTTATTTTTTATGACATCCGCACTTAAAGTTAATTCATATCCCTTATTTATTAAATCTCCAACATTTCTGTCAATATTATTACCCGGAATACCCGCGTTTATAGGAGTCTGAAATGGAAAAAGTAAGGCGTCTGTTCTCGAATTATAATATTCTACAGTACCACGAATTCTTCTGTTAAACAATTCAAATTCAAGTGCTACATCAGACTGGACTTTAGTTTCCCAAGTAATTGCCGGATCCCCCACTTTTGTAAGCAATACTCCTGGTTCAGTACTATTATTATATCCTAAAGAAAAAAAGGTCTGGTAAGCATAATTAGTATCCAAATCATCATTACCTATTTCACCATAAGATCCTCTCAATTTTAAAAAATTTACAAATTTATTATCTTTTAAGAAATTTTCTTTTGATATTACCCACCCTGCACCTGCAGACCAAAAAGATTGCCATCTTACATCCGTAGCAAAACGTGAAGAAGCATCCCAACGTATTGATCCTTCTAAAAGATATTTTTCAGCAAAGTCATAATTTACCCTTGAAAACCAGCTTTCTTTCGTCCTTTCTCTCAGATAAGAATTTATGGTAGTATTTTCTACAAAGTTTCCAAATTCATAAAAGTCGTTCAAAACTTGATCTCTTTTAGAACCATAAAGGTAATCCCTTTTATAATCAAAATTCTCGTGTCCTGCTAAAACTGTTATTCCGTGGTTGCCAAAATCTTTATTATATGTTAATAATTGATTCCAAGTAAAATCTCTTGTCAATAACATCGTTCTTGTTGCTGAGCCTCTCCCCAAGGCGTCCCCAATTAATTTGTTTCCGTAAGTTTTATTTAATGTTCCCCGAAAATTATAAGCGGCATTGGTTCTGAATCTTAATTCAGGCAACAGTTTGAATTCTGCATATACATTAGACTGCATATTATATGCATTTGTTCTATTTTCGTTTAAGATAGTTTCCCAAACAACATTTCTTCCAACAGCCGCATCGGCTCCTCTCGAAGCACCATTATCATAAAGCACATTTCCATCTACATCATATAATCTTTCACCGGTAATTGGATCATGCTGATAGGGACTATAAATTGGTCCTATACCTCTGGTCCAAGCATACGGGTTTATATAAGATGAATTATTATCAGCACCATCTACCGCATTTCCAGAACTTGTGATACTACCATTCAGGCTGGTTCCTATTTTCAACCAATTTCTTACCTGTGAATCTGCATTAATTCTTAAATTAAGACGTTCAAAATCTGATTTTATAATATATCCATTTTCTTTAGTATAACCCAATGAGCTAAAGACTGTACTTTTATCATTACCCCCTGAAAAACTAATACTATGATCTTGTCTTAATCCCACATTAACAATAGCATCTGCCCAATCAAAATCATTATAAAGAAGTTGCGCACCAGGATTCAGCATACCATCTACTACTAATTGATTGTTTGGAACATTATACACATTCGCTTTCAGATTCCCTGAAATCAGATTATTTGTAGCCCAAAGGTTGGAGGCTGCTAGAGTTTCACCAGAATTGGTAATACGTCTTCCGTTACGCATTGCTTCCCAAGCAAGTACGTAATAATCTGCAGGTCCTACTCTCTCATATTCTTTTACAAATCTACTGACAATACCGGTACTTGAATTAAGAGTAAATCTTGAAGAATTTTTCTTTCCTCTTTTGGTGGTTACCATGATAACACCATTTGCAGCACTCGATCCGTAGAGAGCAGTTGAGGCTGCATCTTTTAATACGTTCAGACTCTCAATATCATTTGGATTAAGAGAATTCAGCTCGCCAGGAAAAGGAACTCCGTCCACAATAATAAGAGGTTCGGTAGATACTAAATAAGAACCCGCTCCTCTAATTCTGATTGACGCACCATCTCCAGGTTGACCAGTGCCCGCGGCAATCTGAATACCAGCACCAGCACCATCTAAAGCCTGTAATACATTAGAAATCGGACGATTTTCGAGTTGCTTGGAATCTATTTGGACATTAGATCCTGTTAAGGTAGATTTTTTTTGTACTCCGTAGGCCACAATAACCACTTCATCAATATTACTTGTCTTAGTAGAATCTACTTGCGCCATGATGGCACCACCAGTAAAGAATATTACCCCAGTGGATAATAATTTTAGTTTCACATTCATGTTTTTAAAAATTTGTTATTACAAATATGTTAATTTATTTTAACAAAAAAAAGAAAAAGTTAATAAAATATTAAATTAGTTAATTTAACATAATTAACTAAAAATAAAAAGCTTATCAACAATAAGATTTAATAAGTTTAAAAATTAAATCCCTAAAAACATTTATATTGCAATATTCCTTCAGCAATAAAAATTGCTATATTAATAGAAAATGAGAAGCTTCACAGTTTTTTTTGTAATTCTTTCTGAACCTTTTTCTCAGCATGAGAATAAACATTTAAAGTCAATTTTTTTAGGAATTTTGTAATAAAATTGCCTTTAGAGTTGTTTTTACATTAAAACATAAAATGAAAAAATTAATTCTCCTTAAAACTCAACTAAAGTTTTTTATTACTTCCGGTTTTTTTTTCTTTTCAATTCTAAAATTAGGTGCTCAAAATCTGACTGCGCAACAATTCGTTGAAGATTTAGAATTTCTAAAAAAAGAATTACCCAAAAGACATAAGAATCTGTTTGCGAAAATTTCTGAAGAAGAATTTAATCAAAAAACTGAACAAATAGCGCAGAAAAGCAAAACATTGAATAATGAAATTTTTGAAATTGAACTTTACAAATTAATCAAAGAAATTGGTGATGAACACACAAGAATTGAGCCTATCTACAAAACAAAGTTCCCCACAAATTTTGATTTTTTTAAAGAAGGGATCTATGTGACAAAAACAGATTCCCTGAATTCTAATTTACTTTATAAAAAACTTAACGGAGTAGAAAACAAAACGACCAATGAAATCATCAAAGACTTTAGAAAAATCATAAAAAGTGATAATCAATCTTATTTTGAAATTTATTTTCAAAACTTTATCAATAATCCAAGAATTTTAAAAGGTCTGAAAATTATAGACTCATCGACAAATGCAAATTTCATTTTGAATCAACAAAAATATTTAATTTCTTCGGTACAAAAACATAATGTCGCCGAGCCTATTTCAAAACTTTTAAGATATAGAAACAACGACAAATATTGGTATGAAATCATTGATGACGAAAACATAATATATTTTAATTATCAGGATTGCTCAGAACAAGATAATAAACCGTTTACTGTTTTCAACGATGAATTATTCAGGGATATTGATAAACATCAACCTGAAAAAATAATTCTTGATTTAAGAAATAACAGCGGCGGAAATTCGGCAATTTTAAAGCCATTTCTTGATAAATTAAGTGAAAATCACATGAATAAGAAAGGTTCTCTTTATGTTTTGATTGGAAAGAAAACTTTTTCCTCTGCGCTAATGAATGCGGTTGACCTAAAAAGAAATTTCAA
>Ga0308164_10003889_pt1 | contig 13055 bp, 12 predicted proteins | sample PhyTR2_FD_201031 | JGI IMG/M metagenome (GOLD analysis project Ga0308164, IMG submission 201031) | Phyllosphere microbial communities from UC Gill Tract Community Farm, Albany, California, United States - DLSLT.R2 | ecosystem: Host-associated > Plants > Phyllosphere > Unclassified | place: USA... | reverse complement strand
CTGTTCGACAACCTGGGTGCCACCGAAGAACAGCTGGACTTCAAAGTCGTCTACGCCTCGGCCCTGAACGGTATTGCCGGTCTGGAACACACCGACATGGCTGAAGACATGACCCCGCTGTACCAGGCGATTGTCGATCACGTCCCTGCGCCAAAAGTTGACCGTGACGGTCCGTTCCAGATGCAGATTTCCGCACTGGACTACAACAGCTTCCTGGGCGTCATCGGTGTTGGCCGTATCGCTCGTGGTCGCGTCAAGCCGAACACCCCGGTGGTTGCCATCGACGTCAACGGCAAGAAGCGTAACGGCCGTATCCTGAAACTGATGGGTCACCACGGTCTGCACCGCATCGACGTTGAAGAAGCAGCTGCCGGCGACATCGTCTGCATCAGCGGCTTCGACCAGCTGTTCATCTCCGACACCCTGTGCGACCCACTGAACGTCGAAGCGATGAAGCCGCTGACCGTTGACGAACCTACCGTTTCGATGACCTTCCAGGTTAACGATTCGCCGTTCTGCGGTAAGGAAGGCAAGTTCGTCACCAGCCGTAACATCAAGGAGCGTCTGGACAAGGAACTGCTCTACAACGTTGCTCTGCGCGTTGAAGAAGGCGACACCGCCGACAAGTTCAAGGTCTCCGGCCGTGGTGAGCTGCACCTCTCGGTACTGATCGAAACCATGCGTCGCGAAGGCTTCGAAATGGGTGTTGGTCGTCCTGAAGTGATCATCCGCATGGTTGACGGCGTCAAGCACGAACCGTACGAAAACGTCACCATCGACCTGCCTGAAGAAGCGCAGGGCGCGATCATGGAGCAAATGGGTAACCGTAAAGGCGACCTGACCAACATGGTTCCGGATGGCAAGGGCCGTGTACGCCTCGAGTACAACATCCCGGCACGTGGCCTGATCGGTTTCCGTAACGAGTTCCTGACCCTGACTTCCGGCGCAGGCATCCTGACCAGCATCTTCGACCGTTACGACGTGATGAAGTCTGGCGACATGTCCGGCCGTCAGAACGGCGTTCTGGTTTCGGTTGCTACCGGCAAGGCGCTGACCTACTCCCTGGAAACACTGCAAGCCCGTGGCAAGCTGTTCCTGGGTCATGGCGAAGACGTGTACGAAGGTCAGATCGTCGGCATCAACAGCCGCGACAACGACCTGGGTGTAAACCCAACCAAAGGCAAGAAGCTCGACAACATGCGTGCTTCCGGTAAAGACGAAACCATCGCTCTGGTTCCGCCAATCCGTTTCACTCTGGAACAAGCGCTGGAATTCGTACAAGAAGACGAACTCTGCGAAGTGACTCCAAAGTCGATCCGCCTGCGTAAGAAAATCCTTGGCGAAAGCGAGCGTACTCGTGCTGCCAAGAAGTCGGGCAACTGAGTAATCGGTTAGTCGGCTAGACACAAAAAACCCGGTCGCGAGACCGGGTTTTTTTATGCCCGCCATTTGTGGCCTATGGCACAGCGCGCCTGGTTTAAGTTACTTCGGACGGCCGCCCACTGGCGCCAGCAGCAACTCGATACGCTGCTTGCGAATCCCGTCGGCGGCCGCTTCGGCCAGGGCCGCGTCGGTGATGATGGTATCGAACTGCTCGAGCCCGGCGACCTTGTACATGCCGAAGGTGCCGTATTTGGAACTGGTGGCGATCAGCACGGTTTGCGAGGCGGATTGCATGGCGGCCTGCTTGACCTCGACCTTCAGCGCCGACGGTGTGGTGGTGCCGCGTTGCAGGTCCCACGAGCTGGTGGACATGAAGGCCACATCGGTCGCCAGCTGGCGCAAGGTTGCCGCTGCCAGGCCGCCAACGCTGGAGCGGTTCGGATGATCGAGCAGCCCACCGGTGTGAATCACATCCACATGCGCAGCATCGGCCAGCGCGTTGACCACGCCGAAATCATTGGTGACCACGGTCATGCCCGACAGCGCGATGATGTGCGGGACGATTTCGAGTGTGCTGGTGCCTGCGTCCAGATAGATCGTCATGTCCGGGTGCAACAACCCCGCTGCGAGCCGCGCCATGCCCTGCTTGTGCGGCAACTCCACCACCGCCTTGGACTGGTGGCTGGGTTCGCTGTGGACCTGGCTGGCGATGCGCACGCCTCCGGTGACCGAGTAGGCACGACCTTCCTGCTCCAGCAGGGCGATGTCGCGGCGGATGGTCATGTGCGAGCAATCGAACATCTCCATCAACTGATGCACGCTGAGCACCTGATGCTTGCGTAACTGACGCAGCATCAGCTCCCGGCGCTGATCAGGGATCATAGGTGTACCGCCGGAAATGGCGATCTCCTCTTCAGTGGACATTCGTACTCCTGTACATCAATGAGCCGCCTCAGGCAGCAGACGGTCCGCGCATCTTAGCCAATCGCTTCGGCAATGGAAGCGGTTGCAGGCTTTTTTGCGCGGTTCGGCTCATCTTTACCTATGTCCCACTTCAATTCATCCAGTTGCCACCGTCGACGTTATAGGTCTGGGCGACCACGTACTCGCTGTCCGCTGAAGCCAGGAAAATGGCCATGCCGGTCAAATCGTCCGCTGTGCCCATGCGCCCGAAAGGCACTTGCTCGCCCACCAGTCTTTTCTTCTCGCCCAGCGGCCGGTTTTCGTGGCGGGCGAACAGCGCATCGACGCCGTCCCAGTGTTCGCCATCGACCACACCCGGCGCGATGGCGTTGACATTGATGCCGTGCCTGATGAGGTCCAGCCCGGCCGATTGGGTCAGGCTGATTACCGCAGCCTTGGTCGCGCAATACACCGCCACCAGCGCCTCGCCCCGGCGCCCGGCCTGGCTGGCCATGTTGATGATCTTGCCGCCGTCCCCTTGGGCGATCATTTGCCTGGCTGCTGCCTGCAAGGTGAACAGCGTGCCGCCGACATTGATCGAAAACAGCCGCTCGTAGCTGTCGAGGGTGATGTCGACGATCGGCGCCAAGTCGAACAGCGCGGCGTTGTTGATCAGGATATCCAGCTTGCCGACCTGGGCGACCACTGCTGCGATGGCCTGATCGATGGACGACTGATCCGTGACGTCCATCCGCACCGCATAAGCGTTGGGTCCCAGTTCTGTCGCTGTCGCCTGTGCGCGTTGCAGGTCGATATCGGCAATCGCCACACGAGCGCCTTCGTGAATGTACGCCTGCGCAAACGCCCGGCCGATGCCTCGCGCCGATCCGGTGATCAGTGCGCTTTTACCTTCAAGTCGTTTCATGGGTTCATCGTCCGTTCAATACAGTTGAGGGCTGGCGGTCTACTTCGGGTAGCCGGCACGTTTCATCTCGCGTTCGGTCACCGCCTGCGCGGCTGTGAGCGCCTGTTCAGTGGTGGTTTGCCCGGTCACCGCAGCAGAAAACAGCTTGCCGACCGAGGTGCCGATGGCCTGAAACTCGGGAATGGTCACATACTGGATACCAACGTATGGCACGGGTTTGGCCGACGGGTGCGCCGGATCGGCGTGTTGCATCATCTGCAGCGTGACCTTGGCGAACGGCGCAGCTTTCAGGTAAGCCTCGCTGTAGGTGGAGGTGCGGGTGCCAGGCGGTACGTTGCTGATGCCGTCTGTCTCGGCGACCAGCTGGATATACGCCTTGGACGTTGCCCAGGTGATGAACGCCTTGGCTGCATCCTTGTGTTTCGAGGTAGTCGGTATCGCCAGCGACCAGGCGTAAAGCCATGACGAGCCCTTGTCGGTCACTTCAACCGGCGCAGGTGCAAAGCCGACGCTGTCGACAACCTTGCTCTGCGCCTTGTCGGTGGTGAACGAGCCGGCCACGCTGGCATCCACCCACACCGCGCATTTGCCGCTGTTGAACAGCGCGAGGGTTTCGTTGAAACCGTTGCTCGACACGCCCGGCGGGCCATAGTTTTTCAGGGTGTTGACGTAGAAATTCGCAGCCTTGCTCCATTCCGGGCTGGTCAATTGCGGTTTCCATTGCTCATCGAACCAGCGCGCGCCGAATGCGTTGGCCATGGTGCTGAGCAGGGCGATGTTCTCGCCCCAACCGGCCTTGCCGCGCAGGCACATGCCGTAAACGCCCTTGTCGGGCTGATGCAGCTTCGCGGCGAATTCGCCCAGCTGCGTCCAGGTCGGGTGTTCGGGCATGCTCAAGCCAGCCTGCTTGAACAAATCGGTGCGGTAATAAGTAATGGTGCTTTCGCCGTAAAAGGGCAGGGCATAGAGCGTGTCCTTGACTGACAAGCCTTGGCGCACCGAAGGAAAGATATCCTCCAGATCGTAGTCCGGCGCAAGGCCGGTGACTGGCTCCAGCCACTGTTTGGCGCCCCATAGCGGGGTCTCGTAGGTGCCGATGGTCAACACGTCGAACTGGCCACCCTGCGTGGCGATATCGGTGGTCAGGCGCTGACGCAGGACGTTTTCTTCGAGCACTACCCAGTTGAGTTTGATGTCGGGATGCTGCTGCTCAAAGGTTTTCGACAGGCGCTGCATGCGGATCATGTCGCCGTTGTTCACCGTGGCGATGGTCACGGTTTCGGCGGCCTGGACAGTCAGGTTGAAAAGGGCGGCGGACACGCCTGCGGACAGGAAAAGCGTTTTCCGAATGTTCATCGTAGTGCTCTCCACCCCGCGCCTTGTCTGGCGGGAGTCATTGTTTTTGTTGTTGGCCACGGTTGAGTCACCCTGGTGGACGGCTCGATTACAGCAGCCCTCAGAGGGCTGAACAAACGCAGCGCGGATCATCGACTGATACTTTTTTAACCGAGCGCGCTCCGGCGGTCCGAAAGCAAAAAAGTATCAGTGCCGGTTTGATCGCGGGCTAGCCTTGGCTGGGCGCGAGGGCGTATGTTCAAGCGTCCACAGCGCATTCATAACGATAAAAAGGGGCATCCCGTGCCTGACAGCCGAGCCGCCTTGCTCGAGCAGCGCCCTGCCGAGCTTGAGGTTATCCTCCCGCAGCCCGACCACTGCTTTCGCTGGTACGAGCACGACTATCCCTACGCACTGGCGCGCTGGAACCATCATCCGGAATTCGAAATTCATCTGATCCGCCAGGGCAGCGGCAAGCTGGTGGCCGGTGATTACATCGGTGAGTTCGCAGCAGGGCATGTGGCCCTGATCGGTCCGGATCTGCCGCATGACTGGATTGGCGATCTGGCCCCCGGTGAGCATCTGCCCGGGCGGGACGTGGTGCTGCAGTTCGACGGTGCAGCGTTGCTAGCCTTGCGTGGCACGCTGCCGGAGATGGGCGACTTGCAGCGTCTGTTCGAGCAGGCGCGACGCGGCCTGGAGTTCACCGGTGCGACAGCGGTGCAGGCTGCACGCTTGCTTGAAGAGATTGGCCCGGCTCAGGGGCTGGAGCGGCTGATTCTGTTTCTGCAACTGGTCAACACGCTGATGAAAGCGCCTGCGCAGGAGGTTCGCCTGCTGGCCAGCACCTGGTATGCACCGACCCTGGATGCGCGCAGCTCCGAACGGATCAACAAGGCGTTCGACTATCTGCTGACCGAATTGACTAGCGATATTCGCCTGTCCGTTATCGCGCAGCGACTGGACATGAGCGATCCGGGGTTTTCACGCTTCTTCAAGCGCACCACGGGCCATTGTTTTATCGATCTGATGCGCAAACTGCGGGTCCAGCGGGCCTGCCGGTTGCTGCTGCACAGCGAGATGTCGGTGTCGGACATCTGCTTTGAAGTCGGCTATGCCAACCTGTCCAACTTCAACCGACACTTCCGCGTGGAGATGCAGCAGACGCCCAGTGAATACCGGCGCGCCGCCGCATCGGTCTGATCAATGCTCTGCCGGCTCTTTCGCCTGCGGGGCGCGGGTAACGGCATTCACCAGCTTGCCGATGGTCAGGCCCTGCAGAAGGATCGATAACAACACCACGATGTAGGTGATGCTCAGCAGCAGATCGCGTTCCGGCCCGGTCGGCAGGGCCAGCGCCAGCGCAACCGAGACACCGCCGCGCAAGCCGCCCCAGGTGAGGATGCGGATCGTGCCGTGCGGCACCTTGCGCCAGCGACGCAACAACAGGATGGCCGGGGCGACGGTGACGAAGCGCGACAGCAGAATCGCCACGGCCAGCAGGCTGGCCGCAATCAGGTGCTGCCACGAGAACGGCAACAGCAACAGCTCCATGCCGATCAGCGCGAACAGCAGCGCGTTGAGCATGTCATCCAGCAATTCCCAGAAACCGTCCATGTAACGACGGGTCATGTCGTTCATCGCCAGATTGCGTCCCAGGTTGCCGATGATCAGGCCGGCCACGACCATCGCGATAGGACCGGACACATGCAGTTCAGACGCCATCGCCGAGCCGCCGATCACCAGCGCCAGCGTGAGCATGACCTCGATCTGATACTGCTCGATGCTCTTGATCATCAGGTACACGGCGTAACCGATCAGGCCGCCGAACAGCACACCGCCCACCGCTTCGTGGACGAACAGCAGAGCGGTTTCGCCAACCGTCGGCGTCTCGCCCAACTGCGCGATACCCAGCAGAACGGTGAACACCACCACCGCGGTGCCGTCGTTGAACAGGCTTTCGCCGACGATCGTGGTCTTCAGCGGTTTCGAGGCGTTGGCGGTACGCAACACACCGAGCACCGCAATTGGGTCGGTGGGCGAGATCAGTGCACCAAACAGCAGGCAGTACAACGGGCTTACATGCCAGCCGAACAGGGCAAAGATCCAGTAGGCCAGTGCGCCGATCACCGTGGTGGCAATCAGCACCCCGAAGGTCGCCAACAGGCCGATGGGCCAACGGTAGCTTCTCAAGTCGCCCAGGTTGACGTGCAGCGCCCCTGCGAACAGCAGGAAGGACAGCATCCAGTTCATCAGCAGGTCGCCGAAGTCGATCTGGCCGATCAATTGCTGAACGCGATCCTCCAGGCCGGGATAGCCCAGAAAGCTCAGCCCTTGCAGAAGCAACGAAAACATCAGCGCGGTGACCATCACGCCAATGGTGGGGGGCAGACCGATGAAACGGTAGTTCACGTAGGTCAGCAGCGCAGTGAGGCAGATAAAACCAGCAGCGAGTTCAAGCATCGGTCATTCCAAATCCGTAAGTGCAGTGTCTCGGTCACCGTAACCGAGCCTGTGTTTGATGGACCGGAACTACGTCCAGACACATCTCGACACGCCACAGTGGGGTTTGCGTTGACCACGCAGAGGCGGTGATGTTGCAAAAAATGCCGGAATCACCAAACGAAGCTGGATTTGAGACGGGAAAAGGAGGGGATTGCAGACGCAAAAAAGTCAGCCCGAATGACGGTCCGGGCTGACGGGGGATGTAACGCTGAGTGGCCTTCCTGGCAGGTTCAGAATCATTGGCTGTTTCTGCACCCGCTGAGGACCTGGTACTGAACGGTGTTCAGCTTGCCCTTGGAGTCTTCGTACGTCATCAGTTTTGGCATCACGCTACAGGTTTGCAGATCCGGGGACTTGCGGACCAGCTTGGCAACGTCCAGCTTCATGCCGTAGGTGTACTCCTTGATCTCCGGCATCGGCTTGTTATGGATGGCGGCATACTTCTGCACGCTGGCCTGGTGTTCCTTGATCACCGTAGTGGCTTTGACCTCATCAGAGGTGTAGGCGAAAGCACTGATGGGCGAAAGGATAACCAGAGCAAGTAACAACGATTTGGCTGTGCGCATTTTCTTTTGTCTCCGTTTGAATGTGGCTTAACCCTAACCAATGCGCACTAACCGGAAGGTTGCTGAAACATTACAAATCGGTCATCTCGCAGATGTCAGCTTCCTAACAGTATTGTCATTGTTCGCTCACCTTCCTGTTAGCTCCCCCTCCGTAAGCTTGTTTCATCCCTGACGAGCGCCGAGCGCTGCGCAGGTCCGACATTCAACCGAGAAAGGTAATGATGATGAAACTGGTCAAATCGATGGTCTTCGCCGTAGCTGCCTTGTCCGCCACTGCAGCCTTTGCCGACGATGGTAACGAGTACGCAAGCCCTGCTGCCGACAAGATGCGCCTGGCGCAAGAGATGCGTTTCAAGGAACAGAACAGCAGCAAAGCCGAGCGGTACGTCAATGCCGACGAGAAAGCCGAGGCTGAACGGTCGACCAAGTCCGAAGGCTGATGCCTTTGCTACCCGACCCGCTGCACCCCCATTCGCCCTTTGTAGCAGCTCCCTGCTCCTTTGGTCGGGGCGAATCTTTAAGCGTCCTTCGGGGCGCTTTTTTTATTCCTGGCAGAAACGTCGGCGATAAGCGTTTTTCATGCATCTGCCCGAAGGGCGTAGGAGCGAACTTGTTCGCGAAGAGGCCGGCATGCTCGCTGCAAATGCACCATCTTCGCTAACCAGCGAAACGTCGCCCGGCCTGCTCCTACGGCCTTCGGCGAGAATAAAAACAGACGTATCCGTTCAATGCCTGTTTCACCGTATTGAACTAACGCAGGCGGTACTTCACTTCCTTTCATATTTGTAATCCCGCCGTCACCTCGACGTTATCTTCGCCACTTCAAGATGGTGCCCCGCTGGCAGCTCTCGTACCTATAAAAAGAGCCAGGTCGACACGTTTAAAACAATCTGCCGATCCATCGGAGCACATATGACCCAACTCAGAACATTGTCCCTTGCCCTGTGCTCGACACTGGCAGGTGTAACACCGATTACCGCACTCGCCGAAGAACAGAAAGACGGCTTCATCGAAGGCAGCACGCTGACGGTGCTCAACCGCAACTTCTACATGAACCGCGACCATCGCAATGGCGAGTCCAGCCCGACCGGCAATGGCTATTCAGAAGCGTGGGCGCAGGGCATCATCGGGCGATTCCAGTCAGGTTTCACTCAAGGCACCTTCGGCGTCGGGGTCGATGCATTTGCCATGATCGGCATCAAGCTCGACACCGGTGACGGACGCAACGGCGGCCGCAGCGCGTTCGACGTGCTGCCGGTCGATGGGGAAGGCCGCGCCCGTGACGAATACACCAAGGTAGGTGGCTCGCTGAAGGCCAGAGCCTTCGACACCGTCGTCAACGTGGGCGATGTGTTTCCCTCCACCCCCGTGGTTGCCTTCGGCGACTCCCGTCTGCTGCCGGAAAGCTTTCGCGGCGTTACCGTCGTCAACAACAGCATCAGCGGCCTGACCCTGCAAAGCGGTCGCCTGCACGCCATGAGTCAGCCCGTTTCCAGCAACCTGCGCGACGGTTTCGTCACCTTCTATGGCGGTGCCGTGGACTCTCCATGGGTTGCCTACTTCGGCGGTGACTATCAGGCCACCGACAGGCTGAGCCTTGGCCTCTACACCAGCCGACTCAAAGACGCCTGGGATCAGAAATACGCCTCGGCGGTATACGTACTGCCACTTTCCGATGACCTCGCACTGACCGGCAGCCTGAACTATTACAACGCCACTGACGAAGGCAAAAAGCTACTCGGCGAATTCGACAACGACATCTGGAGCGCAAAACTCGCCCTGCAATACGGCGCGCACACCCTGTCGCTTTCGCACCAGCGCAACGAAGGTAATGACGATTTCGACTACCTCAGGCAGTCCGACTCCATCTACCTGGCCAACTCCATCCAGTACAGCGACTTCAACTCACCCAAGGAGCGCTCGTGGATGGTCACCTACAACCTCGACATGTCCACCTTCGGCGTGCGCGGCCTGTCATTCATGACCCGCTACGGCAAAGGCACCGACGCCGACTACTCCAACGCCAACAACACCTACATGCGCCGCGACGCACAAGGCAACCCGCTGACCGATCAAAAACGCTGGGAGCGCGATATCGAAGCGAAATACATTGTGCAGACCGGATCACTCAAAGACCTGTCACTGCGCGTGCGCCAGGCAACGACCCGGGCCACGGCGTTTGAATCGGATCTGGATGAGGTGAGGGTGATTGTGGAGTATCCGTTGAGTGTGCTTTGAGGGGGATGATTGAGTGAAGCGTCCTTTGGGGCGCTTTTTTTGATGAGGCGTGAATATTCTCACAATAGTCGATGGTCGGTCTTACCCTTGATCTCCCACTGTTTGGCAACACGCCTACCCAGGCTGTCGTACTGGTAGCTGCTGGTGCTTTCCACCTGACTGTTGGCCATGGTCTCGGTTTTGACCAGGCGGTTTTCGCTGTCGTAGGTGAAGGTCTGCCAGCGGACGATGCCGACGATTTTCTCGACCAGGTTGCCCCACGCGTCATATTTGTATTCGTGGTTGCTCCATTGCTTGAGGCGGTTGTCTTTGACGCGGTCGAAGCGGCTGGTGTTGAAGTTCAGGCGGTTGCCGGCAGCGTCGTAGCGGAATTCTTCGCCGTCGAAGCGTTTTTCGGGGTTGTGTTCAAGCAGGCGGCCGTTGGCTTCGTATTCGTAGGTGACTTCGCCACGCAGTTTGTCGAGGGTGCGGCTCAGCTCGCCGGCCGGGTCGTATTCGTAGCGGCGGTGGAGCGGGTTGTAGGCGTGCTCGACGTAGCCTTCTGGCTTTATGAGCGGGTTCTGTATCTGTGACAGTTTTTCAGCGGGCAGGGTGGTTGCGTACTGCCAGGTCTTGCGCCCCAGAGCGTCATAGCCGAAGCAACTGGTGAGTTTGCCCTGCGTGCGATAGATCTCGCGGTGCAGGTCGTCGCGCTCCATGTCGCTGATCAACTGGCCATCGATGTTCAGTTGATGCAGGTGACCGCTGCCGTAATACAGGTGATTCAGGTGCTGACCGGTGGGAAGGGTCAGCGTGGTCAGGTTGCTGAGTGGATCGTAGTCGTAGGTCAGCGCGCCCTGAGGCGACGATTCCTGCGTCAGGCGGCCCAGAATGTCGTAGGCAAATTCCAGTTTTTCAGCCGTGACACCGAGTTTTCTGCCGCCGTCGGTTGGCGTGCGCTGGATGGACAGCAGGCGGTCGCCGTCGTCGTACTTTTGGAATAGCAGTTCAATTAGAAAACAATTGAGTCCAAAATAAACTGTAGTTTCACAGGGTCCGCAGCATTCCCAAAATAATATTCGTTCCCTCCATCACCGAGCAGTTCAGGGGGTGTCGACTTCCAATACAGCACGTAATATTTTTCGTCCAACAAATCCTCTAATGCGCCTGCATCATCATATGTTGAGATTCTAATGTAAGGCCCATATTCCGAATGAATAGACACTAACACTCTCTCTCCGACTTTTGAATCAATCATAGCCTACCTACCACTTAATGCTGTTAAGCCAGTCCAGCTCCTGCTGATTAGGAGCTCGTTTGATGCCTTTAGTATCTAGAGCGTCTTCATATCTAATTGGGCGTGTTGCTCCAGGTACATAAGGGTTGGCTTCCGTTTCTTTAACTCGGGTACTAGTCATATCGAATTCCGTGCCATCTTTATAGGTTATTTTTACTCCCGGCTCACCAGCCTTACCACCCAGTCGAGTGGTGTTCTTTGTGGTTCTGGTAGTAATCGTTCCAATTTCTTTTGCACCACCCGAAGAGCTTTTGCATAGACCTAACGGATCAACCCACCCATAAGGATTAGGCGCATATTGATACAGGTTATCCCCACCACTCAACCCAATCGGATCCTGCGTAATAAACCGTCCAATCTCCGGATCGTAATACCGAAACGTGTTGTAGTGAAGCCCTGTCTCGACATCGAAATACTGCCCCTGAAACCTCAGGTTCTGCTCGACCTCGTTCACCACCAGCTTTTCAACCGCACCCCACGCCCGATACTTGGCCTGCCAGACGATCTGCCCTTCGGCGTCGGTCATCTCCAGCGGTGTGCCGATCTGGTCGGTGTGGAAGTAATAAATCCTGTTCTCCACCTCACCTTCGCGCTGATCAACACGGGCGAGCGGCGCATAGCTGCCGGGCTCGTAGAGGTACAGGCTGCTCTGCTCAGGACCCTCTTCACGCAACATCCGCAATCCCTGCCAGAGAAAGCGCTTCTGGTCGGTCCGCCCCTTGATCTCCCAACGTTTGCCAACCCGTCTCCCCAGGCTGTCGTATTGATAGCTGCTGGTGCTTTCCACCTGACTGTTGGCCATGGTCTCGGTTTTGACCAGGCGGTTTTCGCAGTCGTAGGTGAAGGTCTGCCAGCGGACGATGCCGACGATTTTCTCGACCAGGTTGCCCCACGCGTCGTATTTGTATTCGTGGTTGCTCCATTTTTTGAGGCGGTTGTCTTTGACGCGGTCGAAGCGGCTGGTGTTGAAGTTCAGGCGGTTGCCAGCGGCGTCGTAGCGGAACTCTTCACCGTCGAAACGTTTTTCGGGGTTGTGTTCAAGCAGGCGGCCGTTGGCTTCGTATTCGTAGGTGACTTCGCCACGCAGTTTGTCGAGGGTGCGGCTCAGCTCGCCGGCCGGGTCGTATTCGTAGCGGCGGTGGAGCGGGTTGTAGGCGTGCTCGACGTAGCCTTCTGGCTTTATGAGCGGGTTCTGTATCTGTGACAGTTTTTCAGCGGGCAGGGTGGTTGCGTACTGCCAGGTCTTGCGCCCCAGAGCGTCATAGCCGAAGCAACTGGTGAGTTTGCCCTGCGTGCGAAAGATCTCGCGGTGCAGGTCGTCGCGCTCCATGTCGCTGATCAGTTGGCCATCCAGGTTCAACTGGTGCAGGTGACCGCTGCCGTAGTACAGGTGATTCAGGTGTTGGCCGGTGGGAAGGGGCAGTGTGGTCAGGTTGCTGAGCGGATCGATCTCGGTGATGAGGTTGCCCCGATCATAGCAACGGGCCTGCCAGGTGCTGCCATCGTGCAAGGTCAGGCCGATGGTGTTACCTGTAACGTCCAGTGCGACAGCGTAGTGATCGTCGCCGCAGTCGCGGCCGTCTTGTAACTCCAACTTCCTAGATTCAGTTCACCAGTAGTTGAGACAACGTTAGCAGCCACCAGACCTATAGATTATTAAAGAGCATAAAAATATAGCCATCGACAAAGCTACGAAAGTGCCAAGTCTCGGCCACTAACTATTACTGCACAAGCCACCTTGCAATTGTCTCTCAAGCGACTTTAAAAACTTGCTGGTGGTCGACGCCAACGATTTACAGTTTTTTGTACGGCGTCTTGTACGGATATAATATCTTTAGTGTTGGTTTAGAAAATCATTTACCAGCGCGTATCCAGACACAGCCATAGCCATATGGTTCTTATACTCATCAATAGGAAGAACTCT
>Ga0308164_10003887_pt1 | contig 13061 bp, 18 predicted proteins | sample PhyTR2_FD_201031 | JGI IMG/M metagenome (GOLD analysis project Ga0308164, IMG submission 201031) | Phyllosphere microbial communities from UC Gill Tract Community Farm, Albany, California, United States - DLSLT.R2 | ecosystem: Host-associated > Plants > Phyllosphere > Unclassified | place: USA... | reverse complement strand
GATTGAGACGTTCGCGCGTTTTAGGAATGCCCAGCGAGCAAACAGGTCCCGGTGGACGATGCCCTTGTGCCCGCATGAGCCGCAGACGCATCCCACGTTCGAGCCGCGGTGGCTGAAATCATTCAGCGATCGAAACCGAACATCGCCCACGTCACAGAGGTAGGCGAAGCTGGCCAGTGTCGGTGTTCATGGGCTGGTAGAGCGCGCCATATATGTGCTGCGCCACCTCACGCCGTCCGCTTTCCCTTACCGTCTCGTTCGCAACCGTCATCGCATTCAGCGCCCAGATTGGTGCTTGGTCGAGTAGTTCTGCGATTGCTTCCGGGGTTATCACGTTTGCCATGTCCGACTCCATCCGCTCCCCTTTATGGAACAGAAAGGGAACGATCGGCAAGCCCTAGAGCCAGTAGGAGAACGAGAATCCTGGCTTCACAATCGTGTAGGTCAGCACGATCAGACCTGGCCCACCCGGAGCAGTCGCTGTTCCACCACCGCCGCCTCCGCCATAACCAAGCGACCTACCGCCGGCATTGCTCTGACCACCACCGCCGCCGCCGCCGGGTCCTGCAACTTCGCCGTTAGCAGCGGTCCAGATGGACTCCTGACCACCAGCGCCAGCCGGTTGACCTGAACCTGTACCGGTTCGTGGCGTACCACCCCCACCGCCGCCTTCGATGCCGTTCTCGGCAGCATCTACTCGGACGCCAAAGCGATTGGCGCCGCCAAAGGGAGTGCCGCCCGCAGAACCTCCATTGGCACCGCCGCCGCCAATACCACTGGCAGTTGCTGAGCCGCCGCCGCCCCCGCTTCCATTGGGGCCAGCAGCGCCGCCGCCTGAACCAGATTGGGGCGCACCTGCACTGCCCGCACCGATACCGCCAACGCCGCCAGCAAACCTGATGTCGCCAACACCTGCCGAGCCACCCGTGGCGTTACCGGACGCACTCCCATTCTGCCCTGAGTTGGCCAGAACGCTCGCTGTGCTGCCAAACCATGTTGAAATTTGAGACCCCGAGCCACCGACCTGAACAGCATACTGACTGGCGGTGATCTGAACGGTTCGCGCTGAATAGCCGCCACCGCCGCCGCCGCCACGTCGGTTGGTTGTGCTTACAGTTTCTGAACCGAAAAAGCGGCCATTGCCACCGGAGCCAATGCACTCGACGAGAACGCTGGTGACGCCGGGGGGAGGGGTCCATGCTGTCGTGCCAGCTTTCAGGAACTCAACGATTGTCGTCATAGGCGAACCACCAGCGATCCGATGAGCCCGGCCAGTGTGGCATCCGCTATGCCAGTGTAGAAAGCGATGCGGTCGCCTGCGACCAGCGTGGTTCCGGAGAAGCCCAGAACGCCCGCAAGTTGCCCTGCTGGGAACGTCACCGTTCCTCGCTGAGCATCATTGACCTTGATCGTGACGATCGTATCGGCCGTTGGTGCCGTGTCGGCCCTGAACGTGCTGGCCACGGTATCGATTGTGCCGCCTTGCGGTGTGATGCCACCACCGAGCAGTGCGTTGGCTGCGGGCTTTCCCGACACGATCACTTGCAAGCTGCGGACGTAGCTTTCTTTGGGCAACTTGCCAGTGACGTCGGCAACTGACGCGGCATCGATGTTCGACCGCACGATGTTCCGTTGGGTGTTGTCGAGAGCCTGAGCAGCATCGAAGCGGACACGGTTGCCCAGCGCGGTCGTCATCGTCTGTGCGAACTGCGGATCGTTATTCAGGGCGCTTGCGACCTCCGAAAACGCATTCAGGGTTTCGGGCGCTAGGTTGATGATGTCTCGGATGTTGGTCGTCAGGGCATCAACGCGCGTTGATAGATTATTGACCACCGTGGGATCAGCGGAAGCACCAGCCGCTCCCTGCGGCCCAGTCGCGCCGGTCGCACCGCGAGAACCGGTGGCTCCGGTGGCTCCGCGCGGCCCGGTCTCGCCGATCTCGCCCTGCGGCCCGATTTCACCGCGTGGGCCGGGTTCTCCAGGCAATCCGTGCTCGCCAGCCGGTCCACGCGTTCCCGTTGCTTTCGTCGTGAATGTGTTGATCGTCCTCGTCGTGACACGAAGCGATGCAGGTGCGCCCTTTTGGACCGTCAGCTTGCTTTGCACCTTCTGGACGGTAAAGCCGCCCATCACGCCACCCCATCGACAGGAACAGCAAAGCCCGTTGCCATGATGGTCGCACCCTCGACCAGTACGTCAGGTTCACCGTCGACGATCTCGCGGATGATCCACGACCATTCCTTCTTGAGCAGCAAAGCGGCGTGCTCTGGCGTGAAGGTGAAGTGGACAACGGTATCGTTCTCGGGGTCGGCTGTGGGCGCCAGCGTGAAGAGAAGTTGCGTCTCGCTGCCAACGTGCAGGCGTAGCGTGGCGGGATCTAAAGGAAGGGCCTCGCCATTTTCCTCGACATCGAACGAGAAAGAGAACGTGTCGGCCCTATTCAGGGTGATGTTTCCGGTGGTTTCGTCTTGCATTGAGTACTTAGCAGGACGGCGCTCATGGCTATGGCCGGGATCAGCGTCCCGGCCATGCTGTCAGTCTAGGTCAGCTAGGGCTTGTCCAAATAGCTGCGCGTAGGGGTGGTGAGGGTCGATGCTGAGAAAGTGGACGATGCTCTCGCGGAGCATTTCGCGCTGCTCGTCCTCGGTCAACACGGAGTGGAGTTCGAAGGGCGGGTTCATCGAAACAGCTTGCCCATCGATCGACCAAGCTCTGTGCCGAAGTTGTTGATCGCGCCGCCCAATCGACCAGCTTGGTGCGACAAAGTCTCAGCCTCTGCCCTCGCCAACTCCGCGATCGTCTCGTCGTGGCGCTTTTGAAACTCGTCGCGCGTTTCCTGCAAAGTCAGAATTGCCGCGTCGAGGGCTGCGATTGCCTTTAGATTGCTCATCGGCGGCCACCGCGTTTTGCCGCCTTCGTCGCTTCGGCCATAATGACGGGCATCGACGCCCTAACTTGCTCCACGACCTGAGCGCCATATTCCTCACTGGTCATGTGGGTTGCCTCATCCAAGCGGGCTTCCACGGCCTCAAGCTGGCTGCGTAGGTCTGCAATGGTACGTGACTGCTCGTTTAGGCGCTCCGTGACGTTCTGGAGGGCAAGCTGCGTAACGTCGATGGGTTGGTTCAGTTCGTTGTATTCCATGTGGAGTTATCTCCCTCTGTTTTAGTTGATTGTTGGAGTGGGGCGCGGCTTGCCGTTGGGGCTGTAGAGCGTCGCAGCGAACACGCGATCGTGAGCCCAACCCTTTTGCACCCGCTGCCTGAGTGTGATGACGCGGACCCCTAGCTTTTTGGCCACGTCCTGAATGGGCTGCAACATGCCATCGAAGGGGACTAGCTGGCAGGGAACGGTCTTTTTGCGACCGCTGCTGTCGATAATTTCGCGCGAGCCGATCCCCCATCCAAGGCTTTTGATCTTGGCAATCGGCTTCCGGCGATTCCTCATGTTTTCGAGATGTGTGACCCAGCGGACGTTGCCACTGACGTAGCCCTTGTTGTTATCAATGCGATCGAGTTCGAGGTCTGGGCTGGCCTTGGGGCCGATCTCATCAAAGAAGGCTTTGAAGCCGGTCTTTTGGTCCCTCCACGATGGCTCAACATCCAAGCCGCGTTTTACATAGTCCTGGGACTGTGAATGTGAATGGCGTGAGCAGCGATCGATCGCGTTCTTCAAAGCTGCATATTCTGAAACGTATTGGCCCTTGAGGCTCTTGTTCTTGTTTTTCATGTCCCACCGTTTGTTGGTCAACATTATTGCTGACCAACTACTTACTGGCGGGCACCCAAGGGTTATGTGCTGCTATAACTGAAAAAGAGACGATAACTTGCTCAGCTAAGTATCGTCATGAAGACATCATATACAGGACGTGCCTTTATCCGCGAGGCGGAAGGCGAGAAACTAGCCACTTATCTCTGCTCGGCTGGCGTGCTGACGATTGGAGTTGGCCACACGGGCTCTGACGTTAAGCGCAACATGACGATTACCAAGGCGCAGAGTGATGCGCTGTTGGTTGCGGATCTTGCCCGGTTCGAAAAGGCAGTAAGCGCCGCGATCAAGGTGCCGCTGACACAAAATCAGTTCGATGCTCTTGTGAGCCTTGCCTTCAATATCGGCTCAAATGCGTTCGCAAAATCAACGCTCGTCCGAGTTCTTAACGGCGGACATTACGATCAAGTGCCCGCGCAGTTCGCGCGCTGGAACAAGGTCAGTGGAAAGCCCAACAAGGGCCTGACCGCGCGTCGTGCCCGTGAAGCCGCGTTGTTCGTTAAGCCGTGAGTGCGTGGCAGTATGACGAGGGCGTTGAGCCCTCGGCCTTCTACGGCTTCATTTACTTGATAACCCACAAGGCATCGGGCCGAATGTATATTGGCCGGAAATACACCACGCTCAAGCGGGGAAAGGTCCGCGTTCCGTCGAAGTGGCAAGCCTATTGGGGGTCATGCAAGGAACTGTCGGCGTTGATCGCACTGGAAGGCGAGGACGCATTTGAGCGCCGGATCATCCGGTGGTGCCGAACCCGCCAGGAAACCAACTACGAGGAAATGGCCGAGCAGGTTCGCCGCGAAGTTTTGACCGCGCTTTTGCCCGATGGCTCGCGGGCCTATTTCAACGGCAATATCCTAAACCGCTTTTACGCCAAGCGGAGTGCAGCATGACAGGTGCGACAGGCCCTGAGCCGCACAACTATCGAGACTCGTGGAAACCCATGTGGGTTGTCCATGAAGGCCGCGTTATTCCAATGAGCGAATGGCAGGCTGCAACAGGCATCAGCACGCGCATGATCAACTTCCGACTTCATGTTTTGGGGTGGTCGGAAGCTGATGCCATGACGAAACCGCCCCTGACGCCGTGGCGCGCGGACGCGGGTTTAGAGCCTACGCCGCGAGCGCCATCGCGCGCTTCTTCGCCTCCTTCCGATTGAACTTCCCGAACGCGCAAATCGAGTTAGCCAAACAAATATGGCATTTGGGCTGTGCCCGTTCGCATACTGACCGGACGATCCCCGCGCCGGGATCGATGGTCGCACCGAGCTTAACCAGCAACCAATCGAGATCGCGAACGGAGCGCCCCGTTTCGCGTGCAATCTCGCGCATGGTGCCTTGAAGCGTCCACACAAAGTCCATGTCGCTGGATAGCGATTGCACTGTGATCTTGCCTTGCGGCAACGTCGAGGGAAGCCGCTCCGTGCTGCTCTGCTTGGTGCCACGTACCACGGCCACCTTGTCGTATTGGCGGATCAGGCCAAGACGGACTGCAACGAGCGTTACAACGCGATCGGGCTTCACGACAGGCAGGCCCAAATCCATCATCACATGGAAGGTCGTTACCTCCCCCCAGCCAAGCGTTGCTTCAAGGCGATTGAAGATCGCGCGTAGGGATACCTCATCAAACCCGCGTTCGGCTTGAGGAATGAACTTGTCGATCAGCGTCTTGTCCGGATGAAGGGCAAGCCAACGATGCGCGTCCTTGAGCGCCGCTTCGATGACTTGCCGCCGCTGCCCGCGTTCAAGGTAGTTTTCATCCGCCAGCATGGCGGTCCGCTCGGGGCCATCCTTGAGCCAAGCACCGCCGAAGTCCGACATATATTCGGACGTAGTTTCGATCATTTTGCCATGCGCGGGGCCACGGGCAGTCCAAAGTGGCTTGGCAACAATCTCGCTCCAAAACTCCTCGTTGGTCATCGAAGGATCGAAGACGCGCGCTAGGATGCCGCTCGTCGCATTTGCGAACTTGGCTTGGTTTGCAGCGCGAACAGTCGCGGCATCCGCCATATCGTCACGGGGCAACGTGGCTACGTCGGTAAGCGTCTCCTCGATATTGTCGAAAAGCTGCTTCCACTTGCTACGATCGATAACGTTCATGCCGCCATCAATTCCGTGGTGAAGAGGTTCCGAACCTCGCTTTCCCGTGTGGGGATCGTGATCGTCAGCAGGTCGCCGCCAAGATCGCCATTCAGACGAAGACAGGCATCCGTGGTATCGTGGTCGAGAAAGCTGCCAGTGGCGTCGAAATCAAAGTCCAGCATGGCGCGGGCAATTCGCGTCATCATGGTATGCGCCAGTTCGCGCTTTCGTTTTGCCGGTTCGTGCTTGCTCGTTCCAACAGCCGCATAGGTGTTGTGACGCGAGAACGAAGCTGCGCCCTTGAAGGAAAACCGTAGTTCGTCGTTATCAACGGCAATGGACATCAACTCAGGAAGGGGATGGCGCACCGCTTGTCCTGCCTTGGGCTTCCGGCCCTTTCGCTGCTCCTCGATGAATGCCAGCAGGCTCCGCATTCCATTACGGGATAGCGTCATGTCCTTACCAGTGGGCGCTAGATCGGCCTCAATGCGGAACGTGGGAATGTCTGGCAGGGGATGGAAAGCCAGCGGGGTTGAAAGCTGGTCGGCTTCAATGGTCAGGCCGTTTACGCGCCAATTCTCATATTCGGCAAAGCTGTCGCGGAACAGGTCAGCGTCGGCCTTTTGAACACCTGAATACAGGAGGTGCCATTCGTCATTGGGCAGGGCCACGAACTGCTCACTGAGAAGGACGCGGGCGATTGCCTCGTTTCGTGCCGACGAAAGCGAAACCAGTTCGTTGACCGTTTTGCCGTCAACGGTGAGATTGCGGATACCCACGTGGCGGAGTTGGTCGCCCATGTGTTCCGTGAGGCTCATCACCAGATCGACGCCACGCCACAGACGGCCAAGGGGCAAGCCTCCAAGCACCTGTCGCTTTGCAGTGCCATCGGGGTCAAAGGTGGCAATGGTCGCGTCCAGGCGGTCGCATTCCAGCATTTCGTGCTGTAGAACGTGAACGACGGATGCCTTGCCGTCATTGACGCGTGCTAGGAATACCGCGAAGCCGTCGGGAACGTCGTTGATCGAAAAGTCGCCCAACGAGGGGACCTGTTGCAGATAATCACGGCCACGCTTTAATCGAGCGACCTTCTGCGCGTCATTGTTTCTTTTAGTTGCGCTATCAAAGAATTTCACGGCTTCATCGTGAATGCCCTTGATGCCACCATCGGACGCCAACATTGCTTGAAACTCAGCGGGCTTCTTTTGCTGATGACGAGCGTATTCAAGTACCTTGGCTCGCTGGCTACGCGTTGATGCGCTATCTTTGCCAAACGCCATTTCAATTAGGGCAATGAATGGATTGCGGCGCTTAGCCACATTCATCTTCATGGCATTAGCCTGAAAGAAGAGAAGCGTTTGGTCTTCCTGATAGTTGTCGATGTCGCCCATCAACTGATCGCCAAACGCGTAGAGTTCCACGAGGGCCGCTGATAGCTTTGAATCATATTCCGCTACGTGACGCTTTTCCGTCTTTTGAAAATCATCTGCATGTTTTCTGACCGTCTTAAACTGCACGTTAAGGGCTTCGATGGGATCGACCGTCGCAGAAACCTGCGCGTTGGAATTCGCACTCACTCAATGCCTCCGGGCGGGCGTGTGTTTTTTAGCCGCTAAACTTTTGGATGCCCGGAAAGTGCTTAAAAAAGAGTGGCTGGCGTTGGATCGCGCGGTGTTTTTGCCCGCCATCGGCCCATCCTATATGGCTTACGTGGAATGGCCCGCGTTCAAGTATCCATCTGGCAATATCCAGCCCAGCGACCTGAACTATCTCGATCCCGCTGCACCCTTCCATTACCCATTCACGCTGTTCAGCGCGGGGCAGGTTCAGCACAAGTCGGCAACGGCAGTACCGCGCTCCGATATGGTGATGAACCGTAGTCGTCCCGATACAGTCGTTCTTGGTGACAGCGGGGGCTACCAGATCGCCAGCGGTGCGCGGAACTTCACCTTTCACCAGCAGGACACCGTTCCCCTGATCCTGAATTGGTTGGAGCAGATTGCCGATTGGTCGATGGGCTTGGACTTTCCAACCGGCACGGCCAACTCGGGTAAGATCGACGCTCACGTTCAGCGGATCATCGATTGGGGCATCGACATACCGGCGATTGCCAAGGCCAGTGGCCTGTCGCGCGACTATTGGGGCTGTTTGATCCTCACGAAGATCAACAATAACCGGTTCATGAGGGAGCGCCGGGGTCAAACCCAACTGCTCAACGTCCTACAGGGGCGGACGCACGACGAGAGCCGTCACTGGTACGAGGCAATGCGGGACTACCCATTTGAGGGCTGGGCCTTTGCAGCCGCGCATAATCATTGCCCCAGCATGATCGTTGCCCGGTTGCTCGATATGCACCGCGACGGCCTTCTGGACCGCTGCAAATGGCTTCACGTTCTCGGCACCGCGGAATTGGAAATGGGCTGCTACCTAACTGCGATACAGCGCGAGGTGAGGGCGCTTGGCTATCCCGAATTTCAGATAAGCTACGACGCTTCCACGGCCACGCTGCTGGCGGCAAATGGAACGATCATCACGGGGTATTCCGTATCAAAGCACGGATGGACACTGCAGAGTAAGAAGGCATCGGACCTGTTGGCAGCGCACGATCCAACGTTGCCCTTGTGGCAGGTGTTCAAGGCGGATGCAGATGCACGAACCGATCGAGACGAGCGGCGGCGCGGCTTATCGATGACGAGGGCAGCTATGTCGATGACGTTGGGCGACCTTGATCCCAAGGGTACTGCGCGGCTCTCCAACGACCCCATTGCTGCCTATCACAACGTCGAGGCGCTGATTTCCGCCCATGTTGAAATGCAGGACGCTCTATGGGGACGGACGGGCAAAAACTCCGATCCGCTGTATCAATCGACCAAGATGCGGATCAACCTCGCGGGGATCAAAGAGCTATTCCGGCAGCGTGCATCGTCCGCACAGGCCGAGGAATGGGGTTATGAGTTTTTAGACGCCTAGACAGAATATATAGCTTTTACCCCCTGCCAGAGTTTATAAGTAGTATTGTGAACGGTGGGTGAGACTGCTGTTACAGGCTGACCCATCGATCAACTATCAAACGGTTCGACGGGCTCGCTAGGTGTTTTCTCACCCCATCTAGCGGGCCTTTCTTTTGGGCTCGGCCATTCTCTTAGGCCCCATAACTAGCCCCCAAAAATCCCCCATTCGCCACACGGCAAAAACAATGCCTACAATTCGGGATTGATCCCAAAACCCCAACCCGATTCAAACGGGCGGATGAGCTAGTAGGCGGCGCACTGGAAGAAACGGCGTCCTCCATTCCGAGATCAACGCATGGCACCAGTATAAAAATGCACCACCCGACAGGGGCCAGTAGGGTTTGCTGATTGAATTCAGCACTGCAAAAGCAGGACAACCGACTGGCTCTTGGTAGGGTCAAATAGGAGGATGCTCTGTCTGTTACCCGACAACATCCTAAAACTCCTGAAGGCATTCGGACGGCAACAGGAGAGACCGCTATTGGCACTGAACGTGTGTTCCACGTTTATCCAGAAGCCTGAACGCAAGTGCGACCGTTAACCCCGCAGCTCAAAGAGTTTCAGGTCCGAAGTGTGTAGAACCCTGTACTGGAAAAACTACTCGCCGCTTCCCCTCACTGCATGAGATTTTGAACATACGACCATTCGCTGGTTGTTCGTTGTATGACTCATGTAGTGGGGGAAGTGTGTATCTCCCTACCTGGAATGACTCATAACAATTCATCCATACCAAGCATCGCAGTTCGAATATCATCACTTCAAAAGAACGTATTACAGCAAGTGTTTGGCAGTGAGTTTACGAACTGCTACAAACACGCAGATGTAGGACAACGCGTAAGCGTTCGTCCTCCTTATTCTTTCAAAGCATCGCTCCAGCGCATTTCTCCCAGAACCCATACCACAAATGCTCCCTGCGAGCGCATGGCAGCGGACGGATAGCCCCGGTGATGGAATCTGGTCCCTAATGCGAGATCGCAATAATAGCTGGCAAATGGATTTGAAACCACTCAGGATGCACCTGACGACAACGAAAAGGCTGGTGGATGCTTCTTCCTATTCTCGCGATGATGCTATCTTCCACGAGCCCTAGGGATCCATCTCCGTCGTTGCCCGTCTGCAACGCAGCTGCACCGGCTGTGGGAATCCAGCGTCCCCTTATCAATTCCGTTGTGAAGATGTCACAAGATTGGTTCGACGCTTCCAGAACGTCAAATGACAAAGACTTTATCACTTTTATCAATGCTCAAGGACCGAAGCTGCCCGGTGGCCCAGCCGAATGGCTAGGAATGAGAAGCTTCCTCAGTAACCTTCACCCTTGCGGTGTTAAGTCCGTTGAGGGCAACAATGTTTACCTGTGGGTATTCGATGAGAACGCAGACTCATTCGCGGTTACCCATTTCAAGCTGGGCGATTCAAACGTTGAAAAGCCCGAATTTGTCAGCGCATTTTTAACGGACGAAGCGCCGCCAGGGTACGTAAGGCCAGAACCGCTCACGTCTCGTATGCTTATCAAAGCTGTGCAAAAACGTGTGGAAGACAAAACGGCCAGAGATCAATTCTCGGGCGCAGTGCTGATTTCGCATTCGGGAAAGATAATACTTCAGAATGCCTATGGGCTAGCGGATCGAACGACCCGCCAACCAAACACCCTCGATACTCAGTTCCGTTTTGGATCGATGGGCAAAATGTTTACGGCAGTGTCGGTGATGCAATTGGTTCAAGACAATAAGATTGATTTGAATGCTCCTATCGGCCGCTATCTAGCTGGCTATCCAAATCCTGAAGTTGCTTCCAAAGTCACTGTTGCTCACCTGCTGACACACACGGGCGGGACGGGTGACATATTTGGACCGGAATTTGAAAAAAATAGAGGGTCACTGCGTGGTCTAAAAGATTACGTTTCGCTCTACGGGTCTCGAGGATTAGAATTTCAACCCGGTAGTCGCTCCTCGTATAGCAACTATGGCTTCATCCTGCTGGGTCGGATCATTGAAACCGTATCTGGGCTTAGCTACGATGACTACACCCGACGCTATGTTTTTGCGCCAGCAGGAATGACGTCGACGGGCAATGACCCTGAGAGTGTAATCTTACCCCGTCGGGCTGTGAGTTATATGGGGTCGGATACTAAAATCTCGCGAGCGGATAACACCCTCCCGCTCAGTGGCACGTCGGCTGGAGGGGGATATTCGACGTTGGGAGATTTCAACAGATTTATCGACGGCCTGACCTCCTATCGGTTACTTCGACGCGAAACGTTTGAGAAGCTACAAGGCGGTGGATTAAAGGCTAACGATGGGAAGCTAATCCGCTTTGACTTTGGTGGATCGATGACTGGTATCGGGCCGTATATTGGCCATGGAGGCGGAGCGCCCGGAATGAGCGGTTCGTTGTACCACTTCTTGAAGAACGGCTACACGATTGTCGTCCTGGCCAATCGTGATCCCGGCGCTGCCGAAAGCATTTCCAATTTTGCGGCGCACCGCTTGCCGGCCAATTAAACACGGAACTGCAATGGGCTTCTGCTCTCACTCGAAGCGCCATTCAGGCATTTTCAATTGTGGGGGGGGGGGCGGTGATGCAAGCGGTCAGCCTTTATCCGGTCCCTTCACGGCAGCAGCGATACCATCTTTGATACCTGTCAGCAGCTTGCTCTTTGCGAACTCGATCAAGCCCACTGCGCCAGCGCCCATCGAGAGCCCGATACCAAACGCCGCTGCGAGGCCGTGAACGTATTCAAGGGTGTAAACGATCGACCCCAAGACAGCGATGCTGCTGATGGCCATGTTGTAGACGAGCAGCTTGTTCTTGCTTTCCGTCCAGATCACCACGCGAACGAGAACACAGGCAAGCGCGGCAACCACGACAGTCCACGGAATGCCCGTTTCACCAACCATAGGCGCCTTGTCAGCGACCTCGGCGGCATAGGCTGCGCTGGTGGAAGTCGCCACTGTTAGAAACAGGGCGATGTTGCGGAGCGCGCGTTGGCTCATCGCTTAGACTTTGGTGAAAGCGCAAATGGCGCTGATGACCGCTACAATTCCTACGACGCTCGTGAACCGCGCAATGCGGTGACGGCTTTTGTCGATGGTGCTGATTTTCAACGTGTAGATCGTCATCCATGCGATGACGGGAATGGCGATAACGCTGTCGATGCCGTTTTTGATCGACATGAGCATTTCCAGAGTTTGAACGCTCGTTTCGCCCCACGCCATTTTGTATGCGACATCAGCAGCACACCGACAGGTTGCGCCTATGCCGGCGAGCATAAACGCGACGTGTTGCCACCAATTGAGCGTCCACAGTCGGTGACGAATGAGGTTTCGGAAAGCCAAGCTGACCGTACCAGCGCCAACCATGCTGATGATCAGTAGGCTGAATACCGCAAGGGCATACGCCCATCCCGATCCCTGAAACGAGGGCGGATAGGGCGAACTCGCCATTCGCGTGATAATCTCGCGACTTGTATTCACTTCCTCTTTTTCAACAGACTTAGAAGCGCCACGGAAATTGCGGCGAGGTTCGCAAAAGCCGTTGCCAGTGCTGCTGCTGTTTCTGCCTTGCTGGGCTTGGCGGGCTGGGATTGATCGTCGGCCATACTGACTCCTTTTCCCAGTACTTATGCGGCGAACTTGACGCCGATCTGCTGCGCCAACTGCCGATGAATACGAAAGCGAATGTCCTCGGGATCGGTCCGGTTGGTGCAGACTGCGGCGTAAAACCGGCCAGTGTATCCGGGTGCAAAGCTGCCATCGGTAAAGAAGCGCATGACGCCGCCGATACCTGCGGCATAATTCGGCGAACCGGGATCGGGTTCACGGTTCAGCATCTGGACGTTGTTGGTGTGCGCCAGACCGGGGTTATGTTGAAACGAGATTGAAATGTCTCGATTGGTCACGGCAGAGTTGCTGGAACAGAAGACGCTCGATCCACCAACACGAACCCTCAAACTCGCACCGCCGTTAGTCCACATGCCGACCGCAAAGTTGTCGCCTGTTGATGCGTTCAAGCTTCTCGGGATGCCCCAAAGGGGACGAGTAGCAGTATCCACGCCTCGACGGATCGTGGTGTACATGCTGATGTCGGGGAAGCGATAATCGCCGGCTGAACCTGCCGCGTACCAGTCGCCCTTTTCCACCTCTAGCCATTGGTTTGTGCCGTCATCGCGGAACACGGCCTGCTTGGTAACGTCAGGTTGCAGCAT
>Ga0308164_10003883_pt1 | contig 13071 bp, 11 predicted proteins | sample PhyTR2_FD_201031 | JGI IMG/M metagenome (GOLD analysis project Ga0308164, IMG submission 201031) | Phyllosphere microbial communities from UC Gill Tract Community Farm, Albany, California, United States - DLSLT.R2 | ecosystem: Host-associated > Plants > Phyllosphere > Unclassified | place: USA... | reverse complement strand
AAAAAAGGTAACAGAGTTCAGGTTATTTTAGAATGTACTGAACATAAAGAAAGTGGCATGCCGGGTATGTCTAGATATATTTCTACCAAAAACCGTAAAAACACTACAGAAAGATTAGAATTGAAAAAATTCAATCCGGTATTGAGAAAAGTAACCGTTCACAAAGAAATTAAATAAGGTTGAAGGTTTAAAGATAAAAGACTAAAGCTGAAGGACCAAGTAAATTACAAGTCTCGAATCTTATGCTGACTATCTAAATCTAAATCATTTAAATCATAACATCATGGCAAAGAAAGTAGTTGCAACCCTTAAAACGGGTACAGGTAAAGAATACTCGAAAGTTATCACAATGATTAAATCACCAAAAACAGGTGCTTATTCATTCAAAGAACTTATCGTACACAACGACCACGTAAAAGATGCTATTGCATCTAAATAGGTTAATATTTTTTAATATTAAAAGATATTAAAGGCCGTTCCGTTTAAACCGGAAGGGCTTTTTTTGTTATAGAAAATTTAGATATGGGTTTATTCGATTTTTTCAAGAAGAAAGAAACTGCACCTGAAGCTCAGGAAGCATTGGATAAAGGTTTAGAGAAAACTAAGGATGGTTTCTTTAATAAGATAACCAAAGCTGTTGCCGGAAAATCTTCTGTTGATGATGAAGTTCTCGATAATCTGGAAGAAGTTTTAGTAACTTCTGATGTAGGTGTTAGCACAACTTTGAAAATAATTAAACGTATTGAAGAGCGTGTTTCGAAAGATAAATACCTGAATACGTCCGAATTAAATTTTATCCTTCGTGATGAAATTCAGTTATTGTTATCGGAAAATAACAGTAATGATTTCCGTCAGTTCGAATATGGCGACCATAAACCCTATGTAATTATGGTAGTTGGTGTAAATGGCGTTGGTAAAACAACCACAATAGGTAAGCTCGCACATAAACTTAAGGAAGCAAATCTTAAAGTTGTGTTGGGTGCTGCCGATACATTCAGAGCGGCGGCTGTAGATCAGATTAAACTATGGGGTGAACGTGTTGGCGTACGCGTTGTTGCACAGCCAATGGGCTCAGATCCTGCTTCTGTTGCTTTTGATACGCTGCAATCTGCCGTTGCTAATGGGGAAGATGTTGTAATTATTGACACCGCAGGCCGCTTACACAATAAAATTGGCTTAATGAACGAACTTGGTAAAATTAAGCAGGTAATGCAAAAGGTTGTTCCCAATGCACCACATGAAATTTTATTGGTTCTTGATGCTTCCACAGGACAAAACGCGTTTGAACAATGCAAACAATTTACTGAAGCTACAGATGTTAATGCCTTAGCCATTACAAAATTAGATGGCACGGCTAAAGGCGGTGTTGTTATTGGAATTTCTGATCAGTTTAAAATACCTGTAAAGTATATCGGCGTAGGTGAAAAAATAGGTGATTTACAGCTTTTTGATAAGAAAGAGTTTGTGAATAGTTTCTTTAAATAATGAATGCACTTCGTGTTTGATTACACGGATTTAACGATTACACTGATTTTTGTTTAAATTCACTAATGGAGGAATATGAAAATCACGAGCTAACACAAACTATAATTGGATGCTGTTATAAGGTGCATACGTATCTAAGTCCAGGCTTTCTGGAAAAGATCTATGTAAATGCCCTTAAAATTAAATTACAGCAGGCCGGGTTAAAATTCGAGGTAGAGAAAGAATATATAGTGTTGTTCGAAGATCAGATAATAGGTAAGTTTAGATGTGATCTTATAGTGGAAGAAAAAATCATCGTAGAGCTTAAATCAGTAACTGGTTATCAACCAAAATTATTTCAAAATCAATTGATCTCTTATCTAAAAGCGAGCAAAATTAAAACAGGTTTATTGATCAATTTTGGAAACACCAGTTGTGAAGTCAAAAGAATATCGGTATAATCTTTCAAATAAATACACGCTAAAATCTGTGAAATCATAGAACCTGTGGAATCAACCCGCAAGGAAGCGTAAATAATAATATTATGAATACCAAAATAGTAAAAAGTAAAACCGCAATCAAACAACCTAAAATAAACGTAATTACTTTAGGTTGCTCAAAAAATATATACGATTCTGAAGTGTTGATGGGACAGTTGCGTGGCAATAACTTAAATGTTGTACACGAATCTGATAAAATGGGCAAGGATGATATCGTTGTTATTAATACTTGCGGCTTTATCGATAATGCTAAACAAGAATCTATCGATACCATTCTCCAATTCAGTGAATTAAAAGAAGCAGGTAAAATTGGTAAAGTAGTGGTTACGGGCTGTTTATCTGAGCGTTATAAGCCCGAATTAGAATCTGAAATAACAAACGTTGATGCTTTTTTTGGCACTAATGATTTACAAAATATACTTCACGAATTAGGTGCAAACTATAAGCATGAATTAATTGGTGAACGTTTACTTACTACACCATCACATTTTGCCTACTTTAAAATTGCTGAAGGCTGTAACCGTCCCTGTTCTTTTTGTGCTATCCCACTGATGCGTGGAAAGCATTTAAGTAAGCCAATGGAAGAGTTGGTTAATGAGGCTAAAATTTTAGCTAAAAACGGGACGAAAGAACTAATCCTGATTGCGCAGGACTTAACCTACTACGGGCTTGATTTATATGGTGTTCGTAAATTGGATGAGTTGATGCGTCGCTTATCTGATGTTCCCGGAATTGAATGGATTCGTTTGCAATATGCATACCCTTCAGGTTTCCCGATGGAAATTTTGGATGCAATGAATGAACGTGATAACATTTGCAAATATCTGGATATGCCGCTTCAGCACATTACAGATAACATGCTGAAATCTATGCGTCGTGGTACTACCAAGCAAAAAACAATAGACTTGGTAAATCAGATCAGAGATAAAGTGCCAAATATAGCAATGCGTACAACTTTAATTTGCGGTTATCCCGGTGAAACTGAGTACGATTTCGAAGAAATGAAGGAATGGGTTGCTGAAACAAAATTTGATCGTTTAGGCTGCTTCACCTATTCTCATGAGGAAAAGACACATGCGCACACACTTGTTGATGATATTCCTGACGAAGTAAAACAACAACGTGTTGATGATATAATGGAAATTCAACAAGGGATTTCTTTTGATATAAATCAGGAAAAAGTTGGCCAGACTTTTAAAGTCTTGGTTGATAAAAAGGAAGGTGATTTCTTTGTAGGACGAACAGAATTTGATTCGCCCGAAGTTGATAATGAAGTTTTAATTGACGCCGCTACAGGTTACGCAGCAAATGGAAGCTTTGTACATGTAAAAATCGACAGGGCTGAAGATTTCGATTTGTACGGAACAATCATTTAGAAAAAAACATCAAAAAGGCTCGATTGAAATTCAATCGAGCCTTTTTGCTAAGCTATATTTTTAATGTTTTACTTCTACCCGGGTTTTAATTCGGCTAGGTTTTAACCAAATCTTTGCTCCTTTAGAGTTTACATAATATTTCTCATTTTTAGCATTGATGTAAACATCAGAACCATCTGGTGCCATTTTACCTTTCCAGGTTTTATCAGCCACTTTCGAGCCACCTTTAACAGCAACTTCAGCAGTTTTATTACCAACAGATTTAGCGCCTTTGCCAATTGCTTTGCCTGTTTTATCTAATGCTTTACCAACATCGGTTTTCTTTTCTTGTGCGTTTACACTGAGGCTTAACCCGCCAAATAATGCGATCGTTAATAATCCTATTGCAAATTTCTTTTTCATAACAGTTATTTTTATTTTGTAGATAACGTTTGGTGACGGGTTTTGTTTTAAACCACGGGCACTATAAAAGGTTAAATAAACCTTATTGAAGCGATATACTTTTTGTATCGCAAAAATTCATATTCAGAATACGGGAACAAAAAGATTTAGCGGAAAGAAGGACCGCCGGCAGCCACTAATTACTGAAATTGCTTTACAAAATTTAATTCAGTTTCTCTGCCAGTAATTTCATTTCGATATGAGGAGAAAGCCCCTGATATAATATGTTGTGTACAGCTTTACAAATTGGCATATCTACATTATAAGCTTGATTTTTTAAGTGCATACATTTAGCTGCGTAATAGCCTTCTGCAACCATATTCATCTCCAATTGAGCTGATTTAACTGTGTAACCCTTACCTACCATGTTACCAAAAGTGCGGTTTCTGCTGAATTGAGAATAAGCGGTTACCAAAAGGTCGCCGAGATACGCAGACTCCATAATATCGCGGTTTATCGGGTGAACAGCATCTACGAAGCGTTTAATTTCGCGAATGGCATTACTGATCAAAACTGCCTGAAAATTATCGCCGTAACCAATGCCGTGACAAATACCGCTTGCAACCGCATAAATGTTTTTCAGAACGGCGGCATACTCTGTTCCGTAAATATCATCTGAAATATTGGTTTTAATATATCGCGTATTTAAAAACGATGCAAAAGATGATGCCTTTTCCAGATCGGTACAAGCGATGGTTAAATAAGAAAGTTTTTCGAAAGCAACTTCCTCGGCATGGCACGGACCACTAACAACAAGGATATCTTGGTAAGGGATTTGGTACACCTCATGAAGAAACTCACCAATGATTAGATTATCTTCAGGAACGATGCCTTTGATCGCTGAAACGATCTTTTTTCCCTTCAAATCGGCAGGAGTGATATTTGCTAAAGTACTCTTAAGAAATGCTGCAGGCACGTTCAAAACAACATAATCAGCAGCATTTATAATACAATTTATATCTGATGATATGTTTTCGGGTGAAATTTTGATCTCAACTGAACTGATGTAATGCGGGTTGTGCTTAAACTTTTTGATATGCTCAATTGCTTCCGTATTGCGCATCCACCAGTAAATTTCTTTTTCTGTCAGATTATCTGCCAGCATTTTTACAATGGCAGTAGCCCAGCTTCCGCCCCCAATCATTGCTATTTTAGGTGCCATAATTATGAAAAATGGATTTTAAGGTAAAAGGTGTAAGGTTTAGGCATTTGGCAAATTGCCTTAAAACCTAAACCTTACACCCTTAAACTTATGCAAGGTACTATTTCCTGCGACTAATTAGATACTACTTTTTAGCGTCTTTACTAAATAACTGATCTTTAGAGGTTTTTTCTATTACCATGCCGTCTTTTAATTTATTCTGAATTGCAGAATAAGGACCAGTAACTATTTCCTGACCGGCTTTGATACCCGATTTTACAATGATAAACTGATCATTTTGAATCCCTGTTGTTACTTCAGTTTGTTTTACCTTATTACCATTTAGCACATAAACGTATTGCTTAACAGTTTTATCAGTAAGTTTCGACTTTTGTTTATCGCTGTTTCCCTCGTTATTTGCAGATGCAGAAGGGTCTGTAGATTTATTTTTGTTATCCGTAAAAATGGCTTGTATAGGAACTGATAAACCTTTAACAGACTCGCTCTCAATATCAACTGTAGCAGACATACCCGGGCGGAAGATTGATTGTTGTTTACCTGATAATTCTTCCGTTATTCTAATTTTTACAGAGAAGTTAGTAACCTGATCTACCGATGTTGATGTTGTTGTACCAACCGCTGTCGATGAACTCGCTATCTCTGTAACTACCCCTCTGAATTTTTTATCAGAGAACGCATCAACTTCAATCGATGATTTATCGCCAACTTTTACACGTGTAATGTCATTCTCGTTAACATCTACATTTACTTCCATTGATGATAGATTTGAAATACGCATAATCTCTGTACCCGCCATTTGCGAAGTACCTAAAATACGATCGCCCAATTCTATAGAAAGTTTAGAAACGACACCATCAACAGGAGCGTAAATTGTAGTTTTTGCAAGGTTTGCACCGGCTTCCTTTACGTTCGCACCCGTTTGCTCTAATGTAAACTTAGCACCCGTAACGTTTTCTTTTGCACTTGCCAAATTGGCCTTTGCAGTTAAATAAGCGGCTTTTGCTGCATCAAACTCTGAAGCAGAAATTACTTTTTTATTAAACAACTCAACGTTACGTTTATATGTAGCTTCTGAATTTACAAAGTTTGCCTGATTTTGAATTAACTGTTGTTGTGCTGCAGCAACACTTGCTTTTTGAGCATTGAAGGATGCAACCGTTCTTTCGTAACCCGATTGCAAAACATCAGGTCTAACTTTACAAAGTAGCTGGCCGGCTTTAACAATATCACCTTCTTTTACTTTGAGTTCTACCACCTCTCCTGATACCTCAGAGCTTAATTTCACTTCAGTTTCAGGTTGAATTTTACCGCTTGCCGTTACCGTTTCCACAACAGTTCTTTCTGATGCTTTCTCTGTGGTAACTTTTTCGGTTTTATCGCCTCCAATAACTCCGGCAAGTTTTAATCCGATAAGAACAACCAGGATAACGCCAATGGTAATTAAAATGTGCTTCAGTTTCATAATATTTTATTGTATTTCGTTTGTTGGTAATTTAAAATGTAATCTGTTTCCCCAAGTAATAGTCGATTACTTTGGCTCTAAATAAAAGGTCGTATTTGGCTTGAATAAAATCAATTTCAGCTTTATTTCTGTTGGTTTGTGCGGTGCTGTAATCAAGTGAGTTTACCAAGCCAACATTATATCGTTGTTCAACAACATAAAAAGCATCTTTTTGAGCATTAAAAGCGTTTTGTGTTGAGCCAAATCTGCTTTCAGCAGCTTTTAAATCAGTGGTGGCCTGAAAAATAACTTTATTTAAATTATTCTTAGCTAATTGCTCTTGTGTTAACGTATTGTTATAGGTAATTTTTGCTCTGCGAACGTTAGATCGGGCGGTAAATCCATTAAAAATCGGAATCTGCAAACTCATGCCAATACTTTGACCTAAACGTTGATTAATTTGATCGGTAAAAGACGATTGAGGATTTTGTCCGGCATAATTAAATTGATATGAGTAAGATGTATTTATGCCTGCTCCTAAACTCAAAGAGGGCAAATAAGCACCTTTGGCAACAGCTATCGCTTGTTTTGCGGCCAATGAACGCAGACTTGCCAATTTTATATCAGGAAAAATATTTAAAGCATTGTTATAAATTTCATCAGCATTTGTTGTATTGGTTGTAGCTTTAACATTATCAATTAATGGTGCCTGAACAACAAATTTCTGATTTGGCTGCATTTCCATTAACTGGCCTAAAGTTAAATACGAAATGGCAAGTGCATTTTGTGCATTTGTTAAATTTAACTCGGCAGTTGCAACCTGCGATTTTGCCTGCGAAATATCAGCCAAAGTTTTGTTACCTGCGTCGAGCAAAGCATTCTCTCTGATCAGGGTTTTATTAGAAATATCCAATTGCTCTTTAGATGCTCGCTCTAAATCGGTGTTGTATAAAACCTGAAGATAAGCCGTTACAACATTTAAAATTAAGTCGTTCTTAATTTTATCGACATTGCTTTTTTCAGCTTCTAAAAGGGTTTTATTTTGTCTGATCTGATTCACCTTTGAAAATCCTTGAAATACATCAACATTCGTACTCAAATTTCCACTTGTAAATAGCGAAGTTTGGTTGGTTACCTGGAAAGTTGTTTGATCCAAACCACGACCAAAAGTTAAGTTCGGATTTACACTCGCATTTAGGTTCGGGTATAACGCATATTTGGATTGCGTTAAATTTTCTTCGCTTATCGCTGCACTAAACTGCGCCTGTTTTATTGTAAGGTTATTTTTAAGGGTATTGTCTACAGCCTGCTGTATGGTTATAACTTCCTGTGCATTAACAACCCCGCTAAAGCTCAGCGCAACTAATAATACAGAACCGGTAAAAAACTTTGTTTGGGTAAACATCTTCATAATTTGTTTCAAATCTATATAAACAACTTTAATAATTTCAATCTATCCGGGCAATTATTACCTTTGAAAGTAATGTACCTGGTCAAATCGCCGCTTCTGCTTAAATGGTATTACCCATCATTATTATGGAATAAGCCCCGAACTGAAAAAGTTATTTATTTAACCTTTGACGATGGACCTATACCCAATGTTACAGATTTTGTTTTAAAAACTTTAAAAGCTTTTAATGCCAAAGCGACATTCTTCTGTATCGGTGATAATATTGTTAAGCACCCCGAGGTTTTCAATCGTGTAAAAAACGACGGCCATTCCATCGGGAACCACACTTTCAATCACCTGAAAGGATGGGATACTGATGATAAAACTTACATGCTCAATGCCTTAAAATGTCAGCAGCTTACTCAAACTAATTTCTTCAGGCCACCTTACGGACGAATCAAAAAGACCCAAATTTCAAATCTACAAGCTCAAATCCCGAATCTCGAAATTGTAATGTGGGATACTTTGAGCGGCGATTTCGACATCAACCTTTCTCCTGAAAAATGTTATCACAATGTGATAAAAAATGCTCGAAACGGATCTATCATCGTTTTTCACGATAGTTTGAAAGCCTTTGATCGATTGGAATTTGCGTTGCCACGAGTCTTAAAATATTTTTCAGAGAAAGGATATCAGTTTTCATCGCTTGGCGGGCAGCCAAAGTAGTGCCAGCTAATTAAACACCTGCAACGTTTTGACATCTAACACATTGGGATATCATTTCGCCTAAATAAGTGTTCAAAATCGAACATTAAAGTTCAAAACCGAACAGTAAATTTCTAACTTATTTAGAACAAAAATAAATAATACAATGATCTGCTAATGACCATAAGAGGTGCATTTTTTTTGTAAATTCGCAGCTATTAGAATAGAAGTATTACCTTTTAACCAAAAAATCGATGGCTTTTGATATAGACATGATTAAAAAGGTTTATGCGAACTTCGGTAGCCGCGTTGATGCGGCACGTAAAGTAGTTGGCAGACCTTTAACATTATCTGAAAAAATATTGTATGCTCACCTTTGGGATGGCGATCCTAAAAAAGCATTTTCTCGCGGAACTGATTATGTAGATTTCGCTCCAGACCGCGTGGCCATGCAAGATGCAACAGCTCAAATGGCTCTTTTGCAATTTATGCAAGCAGGCCGCCCTCAGGTTGCGGTTCCTTCAACCGTTCATTGCGATCACTTAATTACGGCAAAAGAAGGCGCTGCAATAGATTTACCTCATGCTAAAACAGAAAGTGCCGAAGTTTTTGACTTCTTATCTTCTGTATCAAATAAATACGGTATCGGTTTCTGGAAACCGGGCGCAGGTATTATTCACCAGGTTGTTTTAGAAAACTATGCATTCCCTGGCGGAATGATGATCGGAACTGACTCACACACTGTAAATGCAGGCGGTTTAGGTATGGTTGCTATCGGTGTTGGTGGTGCTGATGCTTGTGATGTTATGGCAGGTTTACCTTGGGAACTTAAATTTCCTAAGTTAATCGGTGTAAAACTTACAGGTAAGTTAAATGGCTGGACGGCTGCTAAAGATGTTATTCTAAAAGTTGCAGGTATCTTAACCGTAAAAGGTGGTACAGGTGCAATTGTTGAGTACTTTGGCGACGGAGCTGTTAACTTAAGCTGTACTGGTAAAGGTACAATTTGTAATATGGGTGCCGAAATCGGCGCAACAACTTCAACATTCGGTTACGATGAAAGCATGGAACGTTATTTACGTGCTACAGGAAGAGACGAAGTTGCCGATGAAGCAAACAAAATTGCAGCCTATTTAACAGGTGATAACGAAGTTTACGCTGATCCTGAAAACTATTTCGATCAGGTTATTGAGATCGATTTAGATACTTTAGAGCCATATTTAAATGGTCCTTTTACGCCGGATTTAGCTACTCCTGTTTCTCAAATGAAAGTTGAAGCGGAGAAAAACGGCTGGCCTTTAAAAGTGGAATGGGGTTTAATCGGCTCTTGTACAAACTCTTCTTACGAAGATTTATCAAGAGCAGCCTCTATCGCTAATCAGGCTATTGCTAAAGGTTTAGTTACTAAATCGGCTTTCGGTATCAACCCGGGTTCTGAGCAAGTACGTTACACCGCAAATCGCGATGGTTTCTTAAAAACTTTCGAAGATTTGGATGCAACAATTTTCACCAACGCCTGCGGACCATGTATTGGTATGTGGGATAGAACCGGTGCAGAGAAAGCAGAAAAAAACACCATAGTTCACTCGTTTAACAGAAACTTTGCAAAACGTGCTGATGGTAATCCGAATACCTTTGCGTTTGTAGCTTCACCGGAAATGGTTGCGGCAATCGCAATTTCAGGTGATTTGGGTTTCAATCCGCTAACAGATACTTTAACCAATGATAAAGGCGAACAAGTTAAGTTAGATCCACCGACAGGTGATGAATTGCCTACAAAAGGTTTCGCTGTAGAAGATGCAGGCTTCCAGGCACCTGCCGCAGATGGGTCGACAGTGCAGGTTTTAGTTTCACCAACATCACACCGTTTGCAATTATTAGATCCTTTTACACCTTGGGAAGGCACTGACTTAAAAGGATTAAAACTTTTAATTAAAGCTAAAGGAAAGTGTACAACGGATCATATTTCTATGGCCGGCCCGTGGTTAAAATTCCGTGGTCACCTAGATAACATTTCTAACAATATGCTTATCGGTGCAGTTAATTACTTCAACGATAAAACTGACAATGTTAAAAATGAATTAACAGGCGAATACGGTCCTGTTCCTGCAACACAACGCGATTACAAAGCAGCAGGGATTGGTTCTATCGTAGTTGGCGATGAAAATTACGGAGAAGGTTCTTCACGTGAACACGCTGCTATGGAACCTCGTCACTTGGGTGTTCGTGCCGTATTGGTAAAATCTTTCGCTCGTATTCACGAAACAAACCTTAAAAAACAAGGTATGTTAGGCTTAACATTTGCCGATAAAGATGATTACGACAAAATCCTTGAAGACGATACAATTGATATTTTAGGCTTAACCGAATTTGCTCCGGATAAACCATTAACGTTGGTATTGCACCATGCAGATGGCACCGAAGAGCAATTCCCTGTTAATCATAGTTACAATGCTCAGCAAATTGAGTGGTTTGTAGCAGGTGGTGCCTTAAACATCATCAGAAGAGAAGCAGCTCTTAAAGCTCAAGGCTAAAAGTCTAAAGCAGAAAATTTATACAATCCCGTTTTGTTAAAAGCAGAACGGGATTTTTATTTGGAAGTAAATTGCAGCGCTTAGCAAAGTTTCGACCCCGCTAATCCTGCATGTCCCGAAAAAATATTGGGATTGGTCCCAAAATATCGGCTGTTGCCACATTTTCATCGGCGAGGAAACATGCAAAACACAAATCTTCCAGTTTGGCACTGATTATATTTGCTTCCATCGGATTATAGTAGGTAGTGTAAACTATCGTTTTGTCGTCATGAGCTTAAGATGATCATATTTCCCCGCAGATTTAAAAGGATGAGTATCGCAGATTCTCGGAAATCGTTTCGATACCTCCACATTTCTTAATCTTTTCAATCTGCGTTTCCTTATCTGCGAAAATCATCGGGAAACAACGTTAGATTTTTAAAAACTCCTGCCACCAAAAGCCCGAATTTTTAATCGTTCTTTTCTGCGTTTTAAAATCAGTGTGCACCAACCCGAATCGGGCATTGAAACCCTCCGCCCATTCAAAATTATCCATTAAAGTCCATGCCATATACCCTGAAACAGGCATTCCATCGTTCTTAGCTCTTAGCAAAGCACTTAGGTACAATTTAAAATAGTTAATTCGATCATCATCTTCAACAATACCGTTAACTAATTTATCATGGTAAGCAGCGCCGTTTTCCGTTATAATAATGTTTTTTATGTTTGGGTATGCAGAGAACTGTTTAATAATATTATAGAAACTATCTGCATTGATTTCCCAACCCATAGCTGTATGTGGTTTTTTTCTGCTTTTGGCTTTTACTTCCCAAGCCTGAATTACAGGAATAAAAGCATTGTACTTTATAGTTAGAGGAAAATAATTTTGCAAACCAATAAAATCGAATTCAAATTTATACCGATCCATATGTCGCCATGTGCCGTATTCGATTTGAAATTTTTCGAGTAAATCCCAATTTGCGGTTGGAAAACCTAAGCCTAATGCCGGCTCGATGAAGAATCTGTTAACCAAACAATCTACTCTTTTAGCAGCCAAAATATCATTATCACTCTGCGTATTCGCAATAATTTGAGAACAGGAAAAGGTTGTACCAATATTTGCATTACTTACTTCAGCCCGCAAAATCTTACCCCCTTCTGCCTGTGCCAAAGCAGTATGATGAGCTGCCGAAAAGAAATTACTCAAACCGGTTTTACCGGGAGCGTGTACGCCTAACATATAGCCTAAAGATGTAAAACCAAAAGGCTCGTTGATTACGATCCAGTTTTTAACTTTATCGCCATATTCTCGTGCACAAAGCTTAACAAATTCTGAAAAAGCATTATTTATACTGAAGCTTGTCCAACCACCTTCATCTTCCAAAGCCTGCGGTAAATCCCAATGATAGAGCGTTATGTATGGCACGATGCCCAAATCAAGACATTCATCTATAACGTTATGGTAAAATCTTATTCCCTCATCATTTACGAATCCTTTTCCTAAGGGCAAAACCCGCGACCATGAAATAGAGAACCTGAAAATTTTAAATCCCAAAGTTTTTACCAGCGCAATATCTTCTCTAAATCGATGGTAGAAATCGCAAGCCACATTAGGTTTATGACCTTTTTTTATCTTTCCGTTTTTATCGGAAAAGTTATCCCAAATTGATGCGCCTTTACCATAGTAATCAGAGGTACCTTCAATCTGAGCTGCTGCTGTTGCAACACCCCATAAAAAATCTTCACCAAAATCAGTTGATTTTATCATGTCAGATGATTAATTCTATAAATATGAGAAGTTAATATTAAATTGATGTTAAAGTTTATCTTTACATTTTAAAGTTCAAAGTGAAGATTACATTACTCGCCATTGGCAAAACTGAGGATAAATACCTTATAGAGGGAATTGATAAATATATTAATCGCCTGAAGCACTATATTAACTTCAATTTTATTGCAATACCTGATGTTAAGAATGTAAAAAATTTATCAGAGGGACAACAGAAAACCAAGGAAGCAGCGCTTTTAAACAAACAAATTAATGATGGCGATGTTGTTATTTTGCTTGATGAAGGGGGA
>Ga0308164_10003877_pt1 | contig 13081 bp, 11 predicted proteins | sample PhyTR2_FD_201031 | JGI IMG/M metagenome (GOLD analysis project Ga0308164, IMG submission 201031) | Phyllosphere microbial communities from UC Gill Tract Community Farm, Albany, California, United States - DLSLT.R2 | ecosystem: Host-associated > Plants > Phyllosphere > Unclassified | place: USA... | reverse complement strand
TGGGGCACGGCGGACAGGACGCGTTCGTGCGGCCACTGCTGCCATCCGAAATCCTGGTGATGACGTTCACGCGCGCCGCCACGCGCGAACTGGCCAACCGCGTGCGCGAGCGGCTGGTGCAGGCAGCTAGCTACTTCCGCGGGGAGCTGGACATCGCCGACCCCTACCTGCACGAGCTGGCCGCCAGCTACACGGCGGGCAGCGAGCGCCAGATCGCCGGGCACCGCCTGTTCATGGCGGCCGAGACGATGGACGAAGCAGCGATCTTCACGATCGACGCCTGGTGCCAGCGCATGCTGCGCGAGCATGCCTTCGACAGCGGCAGCCTGTTCGACGAAGAACTGGTCAGCGACGAGCGCGAACTGTTCGAGGACGCCGCGCACGACTACTGGCGCCAGCAGGTCTATCCGCTGGGCGCCGAGTCGCTGGCGATCGTGATGGACAGCTGGCGTGACGTCGAGGCGCTCAAGACGAGCGTGCGCGAGCTGGTGCGGCGCGAAGCCTTGCTCGGCGCACCCGCGACCGAACCACTGAAGCAACTGGTGGCGCGGCTGGCCAAGGCGCAGCGCGAAGAGCTGCTGCGCTTGAAGGATGGCTGGTTCGAGCGCGCCCACGAGATGGAGCGCTGGATCGCCGGTCACCGCGAGCGCCAGCCAAAGTGCTTCAACGGCAACAAACTGCGCGCCGATTCGCTCGTCAAATGGTTTGAAGCGCTGCGCGCGTGGGCCACGGACCCGGCGCGCCACATGCCCGACCTGACCGACACGGCGTGGCGCCGCCTGACCCCGGACGGCATCGCCGACGCGTTCAGCAAGGACTTTTCGACCGACGTGCCGGACTGTTTCGACGCCACCGCCGCGCTGCAGGCCAGCCTGGCTGCGCTCGACCCGATCGCCCACGCGCTGCTGCGCCACGCCGCCGGCCACATCGGCGCGCGCATGCAGGAGCTCAAGCGGCGCAATCGCCAGTTCGGTTTTGCCGACATGCTCGAACGCCTGAAGGTCGCGCTCGAAGGCGAGAATGGCGCGGCGCTGCGCGCGCGCATCGTGGGCCAGTATCCGGTGGCGCTGGTCGATGAATTCCAGGACACGTCGCCCGACCAGTACCGCATCTTCGACCTGCTGTACCGGGTCGAGGCGAACGACGCGGAGCACGGGTTGTTCCTGATTGGCGACCCGAAGCAGTCGATCTACGGCTTTCGCGGCGCCGACATCCACAGCTACCTGGCCGCGCGCCGCGCGACAGCGGGGCGCCACTACCAGCTCGACACCAATTACCGCTCGACCGCGCCGCTCGTGAGCGCCGTCAATGGCCTGTTCCTGCATGCCGAGGGCGCGCATCCGGGCGCCGCGTTCCGGTTCCGGCGCGGTGAGGACAACCCGCTGCCGTTCGACGCGGTCAAGGCGCAGGGTCACCGCCGCCACCTCGTGGGCATGGGCGATGCCACTGGCGCACTGTCCGTGAACATCGTGGACCGAGATGACCTGAAGGCCGACGACTACCGCGATGTGTTCGCCCATCACTGCGCCGAACACATTGTCGGGCTGCTCAACGATGCGCGAGTGGGCTTCGATGACGACGCTGGCGCAGGTTCCGTGTTTACGCGCCTGATGCCGGCCGATATCGCGATCCTCGTACGCGACCGGCGCGAAGCCGGCGCCATCCGGCGCGCGCTGATGCGGCGCAAGGTGGCCAGCGTCTACCTGTCCGACAAGGATTCGGTCGTCGAGAGCGACGAAGCGGCCGACGTGCTGCGCTGGCTGTACGCGGTGGCCAATCCGCTCGATGGCGCGCTGGCGCGGGCGGCGTTTGCCACCGCCACCGCCGGCCTGGGGCTGGCCGAACTGGCGCAGTTCTCGCACGACGAGATGGTGTGGGAGGCGCGCGTCGAGCAGCTCAAGGCGCTGCACGGCAGCTGGCAGCGCCAGGGCGTGCTGGCGATGCTGCGCCGCTTCATCCACGAACTGGGCTTGCCGGCGCGCCTGCTGCGCGAACCGGGCGGCGAGCGGCGCCTGACCAATCTGCTGCACCTGGCCGAACTGCTGCAGGAAGCCAGCAGCCAGCTTGAAGGCGAGCAGGCCCTGATCCGCTGGTTCGCCGAACAGATCGACGGGCTGGGTTCGAGCGGCGACGAGCGCGTGCTGCGCCTGGAGAGCGACGCCGAACTGGTCAAGGTCGTCACGGTCCACAAGTCGAAAGGCCTGGAATACCCGCTGGTGTACCTGCCGTTTGCCGTGACGGCACGCGCCACCAACCGCCGCAACCGCGCGTTCTTCGAGTACGTGGACGATGCCGGCACGCGCCACCTCGACCTGGCCTTGACCGATGACGCGCTCGCAGCGGTCGACCGCGCGCGCATCGAGGAAGACCTGCGCCTGCTGTACGTCGCGCTGACGCGCGCGCGCCACTTTCTGTGGCTCGGCGCAGCGGCCGTCTCCGGCACGCGCAAGGGCGAGAACAAGCTGCACGATTCAGCCCTTGGCTATCTGCTGGCCGGGGGCGAGCCAATAGCCGCCGAGGCGCTGCGCGCGCACTTCGATGTCGTGGCGGGAAGCGCCGATGGCATCTCGCTGCACGCACTGGCCGAGCCGGACGCGGTGACGCTGCTGTCGCGCGAGGACATCCGGCCGGACTTGCTCGATGCGCCGCGTTACCGCGCCGAGTTCGAGCGCGACTGGTCGGTCGGCTCGTTCACGTCGCTCACGCGCCACGCGGTCGCGCCGCCGACACCAATGCGCGCGCAGGACCAGACGTTGATGGAGGACGTGCCCCAGGCGGCCACGCCGCCCCGCATCGAGGACGCGCCGTGGCACCGCTTCCCGCGCGGCTCGGTGCCGGGCAACTTCATGCACGAGCGGCTCGAATGGCTGGCGCGCGAAGGTTTCGCCTGTCTGGACGACCCGACCTGCGAGGCGCGCCTGGTGCAGCATATCGAGCGTGCGGGTTGGGGCCACCGCCTCGCCGATGCGCTGGCGTGGCTGCGCGAGATCGTCGATACGCCGTTGCCGCCGTTGAATGCGCGCCTGCGTGACCTGCACGGCGTGCTGCCCGAGATGGAATTCTGGTTCCCGAGCGAGCACCTCGACCTGCAGCGCCTGGACGCGCTGTGCCGAACGCATCTGCTGGGCGGGCTCGAACGTCCCGTGCTGCCCGAGCGGGTGTTGCACGGCATGCTCAAGGGCTTCGCCGACCTGGTGTTCGAGCACGAAGGCCGCTACTGGGTGCTGGACTACAAGTCCAATGCGCTGGGGCCGGGCGACGCGTCGTACAGCCAGGCGGCAATGAGCGCCGGGATGGCCGAACACCGCTATGAGATCCAGGGCAGCATCTACCTGCTGGCCCTGCACCGCCTGCTGCGCGCTCGCCTGGGTGACGCCTACGAGCCCGAATACCAGCTGGGTGGCGCCGTCTTCATGTTCCTGCGCGGGATCGCCAACCCGGTGACGCGCGGCTGCTGGGTGCTGGCGCCCGACCTCGACCTGCTGGATGGACTGGAACGCTTGCTGGACAAGGATGCACATGGCGAAGCTTGACGCCGATATCGATGGTCTGTGGCGCGAGATCGCTGCGCTGACCGAGGCAGGCGAGCTGCGTCGCCTGTCGGGCGTGTTCGCGCGCTTCATCGCGCAACTGGGCGACGCGCCGCCCGCGCTAATCCTGGCGGCGGCGGTGCTGTCCGAACTCGAAGGCCATGGCCACAGCTGCCTGCAGCTGGACGACCTGGCCGCCGGGCCGGCGCTGCTGCTGGGCTGGAGCGACGACACGTGGCGCCAGCTGGCGCAGGCGGCCGCGCCGTTGCCGCGCGGCGTGGCAGGGTGGAGCAAGCTGCTGGCGCACTGCCAGCAGGTCTGGATCCGGGGCGAATTCGATCTCGACCAGCCGCTGGTGCTCGATGGCCAGCGCCTGTACCTGCGGCGTTACTGGCGCGACGAGACGCTGGTGGCGCAGGCCGTACGCGAGCGCGCGGCGGCCACGCACCCGGTGGATACACCGCTCGTGCGCAGCTGGCTCGACAAGCTGTTTATGGCGCAGCCTGGCGCGCAGGGACCCGACTGGCAAAAGCTCGCCTGCGCCGTGGCGCTGCGCAGTTCGGTGGCGATCATCACGGGCGGTCCTGGCACGGGCAAGACCTACACGGTGGCGCGCCTGCTGGCCCTGTTGTTCGCGACGGCCCCGGAAGCGGGGCGCCAGCGCGTGGCGCTGGCCGCACCGACCGGCAAGGCAGCAGCGCGCCTGAAACAGTCGATCGACAAGGCATTGAATGAGCTGGCCGACCGCGTCGGCGGCGATTTGCCGCTGCGCGAACTGACAGCGCGCATGGGCGCAGCGCGCACGCTCCACAGCCTGCTCGGCGCGCGCCCCGACACGCGCGCGTTCGCGCACCACCGCGGCAATCCGCTGGACGTCGACGTGCTGATCGTCGACGAGGCATCGATGGTGCACCTGGAGATGATGGCCAGCCTGCTCGATGCGCTGCCCGTTGGCGCCACGCTGATCCTGTTGGGGGACAAGGACCAGCTGGCGTCGGTGGAGGCGGGTGCGGTGCTGGGCGACCTGTGCCATGCGGCGCACGAAGGCCACTACAGCGCAGCGACGATCGCGTATATCGAAGCCGCGAGCGGCGAGATCATCCCGGACATCTATCGCGGCGACGGCGGCGCGCTGGCCCAGCAGACGGTGATGCTGCGTTACAGCCGCCGCTTCGGCGGGCCGATCGGCCAGTTGGCGCTGGCCGTCAATGGCGGCGACACCGCGCGCGCCGAACAGGTCCTGCGGGCCGGGGACGAGAGTGTGCGCTGGCTTGAACATGCGCAGCCGGCGCAGCTCCTGCAACTGGCGCATGCCGGGTATGCGCCATACCTGCAACTGCTGCGCGACGGCGCCGAGGGCGAGCACGAAGACTGGGTGCGCCGGATCCTGCTCAGCTTCGAGACTTTCCGCATCCTGTGCGCGGTGCGCGATGGCGAGTGGGGCGTGGCGGGCCTGAACGAGGCCATCGAAAAGCGGCTCGCAGCGAGTCACTTGCTGCGCCATGGCGCCGAGTGGTATGTTGGCCGCCCGGTCATGGTCACGCGCAACGATTACTCGACGCGCGTGTTCAACGGCGATATCGGCGTCACGCTGCCCGATCCGGCGCGCGCCGGCGCGCTGCGCGTCTACTTCCTCGAAGGCGACGCCGTGCGCAGCGTGCTGGCCACGCGCCTGCGCAATGTCGAAACGGCGTTCGCGATGACCGTGCATAAATCGCAGGGCTCGGAGTTTCGCCACACGGTGCTGGCGCTGCCGCGCGAGCGCAATGCCGTGCTCACGCGCGAGCTGGTCTACACGGGCATCACGCGCGCCAGCGAGGTGTTTACGCTGGTGACGCCGGGCGGCGACGTGCTGCAGGAAGCGATTGCCAGCCGCACGCACCGCACGAGTGGGTTGCGCGACCTGGTGGCCTAGGGAAGTGCTGATCAATCAACGTTTTCGGAAGGTTTTGACATTTTTGGCCACGCGACCGTCATGCAGTTTCGATTCCGCTTTTCAGAAGCCTATACGCAAGCTTTTCAAAGGACGCGAGTTGACTGATGAACGAAACGCAGAACTTGGAACATTAACCGTTCAGGCTTTTACTCGGGTGCGAAAAGCGGCCGATACTGAAGCATTCTTGTTCTTATCTGAAGCGAACGCGGCATTGGACCTCATTCGGAAAGAATGGGAAACGGATCGCCCGAGCTGGCAAGAGCATTTGGATGCCATGCAGTTCACTTCTAGACGGTGCGTAACACGCATCGTCGCGCTATCAAAACGTGACCTCAAACTGCAACGTCACCTCTTGATCTGGAGCTGACCCGGAAAAGTTGGTTTCTTCGCTCTGGTGTGTATTTCAGAGAGTCTTCGAGCGGCGTCGCTCAACTATCATGCTCCTTGCCGCACCCGACGCGGCAGTTGCATTGAAGGGCTAGGCGCGGTGCCGGGCCAGAATAAAGGACGTGTCATGATAGAGAAGTTCACTAAAGCGTTCTTCGGCTACTGCTTCGCAATTTTGGAAGGGTTCTGCGCTTTCTTCGAGCGCACGCATGCAGCCATTGGCCTTGGCGTGCCACTGCTCATCATGGCAGCTTTGCATCAGTTCTTGCCGCGCTGGGTGGAGGCAGGGATATGGCTATTTGTACTGGGACCTGCGGCGCTGGCGGCCGCCATAATGATCGCTCACGGATTGCTTCTTATCCGCCGTATTTGAACGGAACCGGAAAAATACCATCGTGGGAAGACTATACAAACGAGGCGATGAATTCCCGCACGAAGGATTTGTGCAGGGCGCGATCGAAAGGCACTTCGAGAAAGATGGCTATTCGCTCGATACGTCAACTTATGTGGATCTCCTATGTACTCACCAAGTTACTGGCGAAGCATGGCACATTGAGGCGAAGGGCAAGACGGCAGCAATCGGGCTCGACTTCCGCACCTGCCTCGGCCAGATGCTACAGCGCATGAGCCAACAACATGTTAGGCACGGCGTCGCCCTGCCCGACATGCCGCAGTATAGGAGCCAAACCGAACAGGTTAGCACTTGGGTAACTGATCGGCTCGGGCTGCATTGGCTATTTGTAGCAGAGGACGGCACAGTCGAGATCGTGCACCCAAATAGACTCGAATATTCGTCAGCAGCTGGAGCCCGTGATGAGCAAAGAAAAATATGCTGCTTGAACCACGGGGACAGTTAACTTGCACTGGATGCTCTCGCTCCATCGTGATCGGAGTTAGCTGGCTCGCAGCGGCAGCGAAAGCTACGTATGGTGTCTTGGCGCTGACGGACCTGAAGAGGCTTATTTGCAAGAGATGTGGTGCCTGCGAACCGACTTATGACGAGCCCGTCAGTTGGTCGGTGACATCCGATAACTGGTACCAGTTAGGCGATCAAAAAACGGGTTCTGAAGATGAGGAACGCGAGAGTCCGTTCGACTTTTACTACTACGATGAGTTGAGGGCCACGGATGGTGTCGGGCCCGATGACTATTGAATCAAAGGAAAAAACACCTCAGCAGTACCCGCGCCAACGATGAGTTGGCGTCGTCAATGAAAGGGTCGGGTGCTGTGCCTGGCCAGCGAGAAAAAGATACTGATGAACTCTGCTCAACGACTTGAAAAATTTTTTACACAGCTGCGCGCTACCATGCCACCGACTTCGATCCCTAATAATCCACCGACTGCGGTAGATGCGTGGACGGTGCTGTTTGACCGCCACGGTCAGGCAGGCCCTGAACTCGATGTCCTAGCAGCTGAATCTGCGCTGGCAGTCGGTCACGAGCTGAACCATCTCGGACACTTGCTTGAAGATCGATTTGTTCCAACGGAACTGTACCGAAAACAGATCGCTCAGCTTCGAGAGGTCACATCGACACGACACATTCACGGACAGTCGCAACAGTTAGCCTCGATGATTCGGGAAGAGCAGCTGGTCATGATGCAGTGGGCAGGATTCGTGCTGGGAGAAGATCATTCTGGTGACATCGAGGAAGACGTACAACGGCTCAGCATCGAAGTCGATCAGCTTAGTGCAGACGTCCAAGGATCGCAGATGCCGAGTAGTCTCAGAAGCTTCATTCTCCGCAACCTGCGGCTAATTCGCGAAGCTTTGTGGCGTTACAAAGCGTCTGGTGCCGAGCCACTACGTGCGGCAATGCAGACAGTCAACGGGACTAGCGAACGCGAGGTTGCTAACTTGCGGCCGGTTGTTGAGGACCTAGATGTCCCTAACACCAAGATCATGCAGCGCGTTGGTCAGTTGATCGGGTCAGTAGCAAATTATGTGACGTCGCCACTAAGATCCAGGGTGGCTTTGCACTTGGAGCGACTGCACTAACAGCGTTGGGCATTACCAGCTAACGGAACGGAAACTCAGCATGAGCAACACGACCAATTCAACGAATGGCACCTGTCCCAGCTGCCGTGGTACCCACTGGAAGACGTTGGAAGCACTGGCATTGATCCACCGTCAGCATTCGAGCGCTCGCACTACCGGTGTACGGCAATCGCAACGCACCGATACGATGACGACTACAAGAACAGAGGCGGCCGACAAATACGCCCGGCCTGCGCGCCCGGATGATTATGATCAGCTGGAACGTTATCGAAATTGGTGTGAAGACAGTATCTTGGCGGCAGAGGCGCGGTTAGCAGAGATAGACGGCGCCGGCGCTGATGTCGACCGCGTTCTGCCTGGATTTTTTAGCTTAGGGCCGGACGCTAAGAGTATTTCATTTGGACGTTTCTCGAAGGATCTAGAACGACTAATTCGGTATGAAGAGGAGGTCAACCGTTGGAAAGAAACCAAGCTATGCTTGCGCTGCGCTACGACATTTGTCGATGCCAGCGCTCATTTGCTAGCGTCGCCAGCGCCGGTGTTTCGCTTTACTGGACAGGAAAGGCATTGCCCCAAATGCGGATCATACTTTTGGAAGGATCCGGAGGCCGTAGCGCGGAACTACGAACAGAAAGCACTAGCGGCTCTCAAGCGGGCGCGCGCAGTACTTGATCGCGCTAAGGAGACCGAGGCGAACTCAGAGACGAAGGCGGCGACCACAGGTCTGTTAGGCCGCTTGGCTGCGCACTTTATGCCAAAAGAGCCGACCGTCGTCGAGGCGCTCGAACTGGTAGGAGAGGAAGAGAAAGCGTATTCCGAGTCTATTAATAAAGCGAACGATCTTCGCGCACGTAGTCAGACGAACACTGGTACACGTTGGTGTACTAGTTGTGAACATATTTACTTGTCTACTCGGCCAGCCAGCTCGTTACCAATGCGATCGGAAAAGGAGCGACCAGGACCGAGAGGCAGCTAAACTCGGGTTGAAGGAGTGTATCGATATACCGAATAAGACGATCTGGTGCGTGCCGACAGGCCTTCCAGATGTAAGCGCGACGGTTAAGTATGTTTGGTTCGATGCTGCGTCCAAACGCTTAGTCACAATGCGGGTCGAGAGTGTAAGGTTTCATCCGTTTCCAGCCATGTCAGCTGATCAACTGTGGCGCGTTGAGGTCGACAAGTATGAAGCCTCTTTCCTCCACCCGCTTCTCTTAACATCTTGTGGATCGGCCGCACCCGCAGTCGAGACTTCGACCACTGGTATGCGATCGACCTGCCTGCTCCCAAAGACAGATGCGTATCGCGAGGTCACCATGGGTTACAACCGAGAGGAAAAACAGGTGGAGGACACGGCATGCATAGCACCCCAGGTAATACTCCTCACGTTGGCGCCACGGCTTACATGAGCCACAACCCGCTGATCAAACACGAATTCAAGAAGCGTCAATCACGCCGACAAGAGGAGGCACGGCGCTTATTAAGGCCTGCAGAGCTTAAGGACTTCGAGCGCGGACTGTAGCGGATCGAATTAAGGATAGGAAATCATTCTGGTGCCACTGCGGTGCCCTGAACTGGCCGGCTGCCAGTCTCTTGAAAGACCGCCTAGCAGCGGAATCATCATGAAATTAAGGTCGATTACGGCAGCATTAAAACACCATCATATTCCTCTCCATGCGCAAGCGGTTTTGCAAATGTTGACTTGGGCTGGTTTGGTTGAGGAGAAAGAATACCTCTCACTCACTGGCTCAGGCGAGGTCAAAAATTTTCAACAGCTCACCGATATCGGTTTGAAGTATGGAGCCAATGCATCAACCCTCAGTCCAACAAAGACCGAGATCAAAGTGCGGGTGGATGCCATGCCGGAGTTGGCTCGGGAGTGTCATCGTGGGTTCTCTGAATACCTTACGTTCAAAACCCAGGGAGAGTAGAAAAACCATGCGCAAGCCGAAATCTGTGGAATCACTTGATGCCCTGGGCAGAGTTCGTTTGTCGCGGAATTTCTACATGCGAGAATTCTTGTACAGTGAAATTGCTGTCATGTACGGTATCGCAAATGTGCCTGATGACCCAGATCTGGCGGTGTACGTCGGTAAACAGTTGTGCGAACATCTGCTTGAACCATTGAACGCCACATTCGGTCGGGTCGTCCTGAGGTCGTCGTACAGGTCGGTCGCAGTCAACGATCTTGGTGTTGGACGGCACAACTGCGCGAAGTCTGAAAGTAACTTCGCAGGGCATATCTGGGACCGTCGTGACAACGAGGGCCGATGCGGCGCGACTGCATGCATCGCAATTCCTTGGTTCACCGATCGCTACGCAAACGGCGCAGACTGGCGTTCGTTGGCATACTGGATCCATGATCACCTACCTTACAGCGAACTTGAATTTTTCGATGGCGCAGGTATGTGCACCTTTAACTTGTCGTGGCATGAAAAACCGAAGAAGACTGTCACAAGCTATATCGTGAATAAGCAGACTCTTCTGAAGAATGCTCATAACGAGCGTGGCTTCTTGGATTGGTATGCCGACTTCCCCGCTTGCGTTTCGGGAAATCTTTAGGAAGATCAAGTGCGCCATTCAATCCTTGTGCCCATCCCGGAGCTCGATCTGGCGGCAAAACTGCTGGATGCGTCAGCATCAGCAATGCTTGCTGGCAGACTTTCCTTAGCAGCGAGCTTGCTCGTCCAGGCCGACCTACCAGAAATAATGAAATATGCACGACGTGCAGTTGGTCCCTTGAGTACAGAAGTGCACAAAATTACAAAACGGCCCAAGTGTCTGCCTCATTGTGAGCGGCATCCAATCAGGATGCCCGATGTTATCGCTCAGAGCGCCATCTTCAAACGGGATGGCTGGCGCTGCCGCTTTTGCGGAACGAAGGTAATTTGTAAAGCGGCCCGTGCAGTGATTGCAAATGCGTTCGTGATCGAGGCACGTTGGACAAGCAAAGAGTATCAAAGACACTCAGCTCTCTACGCACTGGCATCTTCGCTTGACCACGTAGTGCCGCACGGCCGAGGCGGAAAAAACGAGGATTCAAACTTCGTGACTTCGTGTTATTGCTGCCAGTTTGGGCGAGGTGAGTGGACACTTGAAGAAGCTGAACTCTGCGATCCGAGGCTGCGAGAACCCATACGTGACGGATGGGATGGCTTGTCGCGGCTGGCGGCCTACAGCACACAACTTCAACTTAGATCCGACGTCTTATGCCGATAGTTGTAGTCGAGGAAAACGCATTGATTTCATTCAGCCTGGTCAGCCCCAACAGAATGCCTACGCGGACCGTTATAACAAGACCGTTCGCTACGACTGGCTTGCTCACCACCTGTTCGAGACGCTACAAGAAATCCAAGACTTCGCCACCAATTGGCTGTGGGCCTACATTCACGAACGGCCCAACATGGCGCTAGGCGATATAACGCCAAAACAGAAATTGACGCTCGCCGCTTAACCTCTACTTTTAGCGTGCTCTAAGAAAGGGGATTACCGGCACCGGCGGGAACGGGCGCGGCCAAATTAATCAGCGTTTTCCTAGCGACGTAAGGATGAGCCGGACTGCGCGTCTGACAGCTTTTCCATCACGTACGACAGCCACTTGTCATTCGGATCAGGCCGGCCGCGTACCGTTGCGATGTGCTCGAAGCTGCGCCAGGTGGCTGGCTTGCCACGAAAAATCAGATAGCTTTCTCCGACGATGAAGTCCGGTCGCAGCACGCAGTCCGCATCGTTGTAGAGGCGGCTTCCGCCGCGCTCCCAGAACGCGGCGTCGCTATGGTCGCTCGATGACGATGGGGGCCGGGTCATGCCTCGTGCACCGCTGATGGTGAAACGTTGCTCCGGCAGACCCAGGATGCGCTTCTGGACTTCAAACGTGTAGTCGACGGACTGGCGACCGCCACTGTTCATTAGCGGCGACGGTATTGCCTCGGTCACCCTGGCAACAGAGACATCAGTGGCCATGGCAATCTGCTGTGCTGGCGAGACGACTTGTGCCACTGGCGGCATCCCGCATGCCTGACCTGGCGCGCTGACCATGAGGTTGCATGCCAGTGCGAATGCCAGCGCGGCACCGGTCCGGTGTACGACGGCTGAAGAATTGAATCGTGTCATGTGGCTAGGCCTCTTGCGATCATCCGGAAGCCTATCGTATCAGTTGAGAATCACGAGTGGCATCCGCTCGATCGAAGTTCGCTAGAATAGCGCTTTTAAATGTGGAAGGATTGTCATGCGCGCCTTGCGATTTGCCTTCATCGCCGCCACCCTGGTGGCCGGTCTTGCCAACGCCTCACCAAGCTCGCCGCGCGATGGGGCTGACTTCACGACGCTGGCCACGCCGCAGCCGACCCAGACCGTGGGCAAGAAGATCGAGGTGATCGAATTCTTCGCCTATCACTGCGGCGCCTGCAACGCGTTTGAACCAACGTTGAAGAACTGGGTCAAGCAGCAGGGCGACCGGATCGCGCTGCGCCGCGTGCCGCTGCCGTTCCAGGGCCCGGCCGATCCGGAAGCGCGCCTGTTCCTGACGCTCGAGGCGATGGGCAAGCTCGAGGCGTATCACGGGCGCGTGTTCAATGCCGTGCACGTCGAGCGCAAGCGCCTGATGAAGGATGCCGACATCATCGCGTGGGCCGGCGAGAATGGACTCGACAAGGCGGCGTTTGCCGATACGTGGAATTCGTTCGGCGTCCAGACCAGGCTCAAACGCCTGAGCCAGATGGTCGACGCCTACAAGGTGACGGGCACCCCAACCGTCGTTATCGACGGCGCCTATCTCGTGTCGCCCTCGCAGGTGCAGCAGGCGAACAGGATCCAGGATGCCGGTGACGTCATGGCGGCGACCGGGCAGGTCATGGATGCGCTGGTGATGAAAGCGGCTGCGGCAAAGTAGGTCCCTGTGAATCAGAGAGGCGGTTGAACGCGTGGACGGGAAACCCGTCCACCCTACCTCTGTTGTGAGCACAAGAAAAAGGGGCCTTGCGGCCCCTTGATCGTATCAAAGACTTGTTCAGTCGCGGCGCTTGCGCGTCGTCTTGACCTTGGCGACCTTGCGGTTCTTGGTCGCCTGGACCTTTGACTTGACGACCTTGGTGCGGGCTTTTGCCTTTGCTTTCACACTGCCGGCACTGGCCTTGATGCGCGGGCCGCCGGTGGCGGTGCGGGCAGCGCGAGCGACGCGGGCGACGGGCGCCGCATCGCCGGTCATGAAGCGGCGGATGTTCAGTGCGTCGAGCA
>Ga0308164_10003876_pt1 | contig 13083 bp, 14 predicted proteins | sample PhyTR2_FD_201031 | JGI IMG/M metagenome (GOLD analysis project Ga0308164, IMG submission 201031) | Phyllosphere microbial communities from UC Gill Tract Community Farm, Albany, California, United States - DLSLT.R2 | ecosystem: Host-associated > Plants > Phyllosphere > Unclassified | place: USA... | reverse complement strand
TCCACGCGGCCGACACCCGCGAGCAGGCCCGGGGCGAGCTGGTGGACGGTTGGGATCGCGCGCGCCAGGCCGAACCGGGCAAGAGCCGGATCATCCTCACCCACACCAACGCCGAGGTGCAGAGCCTCAATGGCGAAGCGCGCGACCGGTTGCGCGCTAGCGGCGACCTTGGCGACGACGTGACGGTGAAGGCCGAGCGGGGCGAGCGCCAGTTCGCGACCGGCGACCGCATCATGTTCCTTCGCAACGAGCGCGGCATGGGGGTAAAGAACGGCACGCTGGCGACGATTGAGCGGGTATCGTCCGGGGGCATGGCGGTGCGGCTCGATGACGGGCGCGGCATCGCGTTCGACACCAAGGACTATGCCCATATCGATCACGGCTATGCGGCGACGTTCCATAAATCACAGGGCGTGACGGTCGATCGTGCGCATGTCCTCGCCACCCCCGGTATGGACCGCCACAGCGCCTATGTCGGCATGTCGCGGCATCGCGACGACGTGCAGCTTCACTATGGCCGCGATGATTTCGCCGATCAGGGCCAGCTCGTCCGCGCCCTGTCACGCAACCGGGGCAAGGACATGGCCGGTGACTACGCCCGGCCCGAGCAGGACCAGGCGCGGGCGTTCGCCGATCGGCGCGAGATCCGGTTCCCGGAACTCGCGCGCCAGGTGGTCGAGAAGGTCCGCGACAAGGCCAAGGGAATGTTTGCCGGTTTCCGGCCGAACCCGGCTGTTGCGAAAGGGAAAGAGGGGCCGATTAACACCGCTCGCGACCGCGACGAGGGGGGTCTGATTAACACCGCTCGGGATCACAGCCAGGGGGGGGCGATTAACACCACCTCGAACGCCTTTCAGGCCAAGGCGATCGAGCGTTATGCGCGTGCCGGTGCCGATATAGGCCGGATGCTGGAGAAGGGGTTGCCGGTGCTGGCGCACCAGGAACAGGCACTGGCGAAGGCAGGCGACGCGCTCGACCAGGTTCGCCCCCAAGGCGCACGCGATCTCGCATCTGCGCTGGCGCGCGATCCGAAGCTGATCGAACAGGCCGCGGGGGGCAACACCAGCGGCGCTGCGCGCGCGATGGAAACGGAGCGTCAGGTTCGCATCGACCCGGACAAGCGCGCGGGCCGGTTCGTGGAGCAGTGGCAGGGCATGAAAGAAGCTCAGGCAAGCATGGAGCGAGGTGGCGACCATGCGGGCGCGGAGAAGCTGGGCAAGCGCATGGAGAGCATCGCTGGTGGACTACATCGCGACCCGCAGCTCGAATCCGCGTTGAAGCGACGCGCTCCTGAACTGGCGTTGAGTATGGAGCGCAGCCGGTCGATCGGGCAGGAATTGGCGCAGTCGGTCGCGATCGAGCGCGACCGCGATCATGGCATGAGCCGGTAGGATGAGCATGGACGACGATATGCAAGAAGGCGGCGATCCGGCGGAGGCGTTCGACCGGTTGCGCGCCATAGTCGAGGGCCAGGACCGCGAACTGGCGTTGCTACGCCGTGCCGTCGAGGGCTTGGCGGCCGAGCGGGCGCATATCGACGTGCCCGACTATTCCGAGACGCTGGGGCGGATGCAGCAAAGCGTGGACGCCACGGCCGACCGGATCGCGGTCATCAACGACGTGATCGCGCACAGTCCGGCGCTCGCGATGACGCCAGAGCAGATGGCGCAGCGGATCGCCGCAGCAGGCAACACCGCACGGCGCGAGGATCAGGCGGCGCTTGCCAAAGCCGGCGAGGACAAGGCCCGTGTCATGGCGGAGCTGCGCGCCATCGCTGGTTCGGCATGGAACAGGCACGATCAGAAAAACCGGCAGCTATGGTTCGGGCTGGGCGGGGTGGCGATCGGAATCCTTGCGTGGGCGATCGTGCCGGACCTCGTCGCGCGCGAAGTCGCACCGGCAGGCTGGCAGTGGCCCGAGCGCATGGCGGCGCGGACGCTGCATTTGCCAATGTGGGATGCGGGGCGGCGTCTGCTGATCGCAGATTCGCCGAAAAACTGGAACGTGATGGTCGATGGCTGGAACATCATTCAGAAGAACAGTGAGGAAATCAAAAAATGCCGGAAAGCCGCCACCAAGAGTCGCGACACGATACGGTGTACTATCAAGATCGGGGCTGATGAGGGCGTGTAGCCGTCGACAGTAGGCGTCAGAGACAGGAGTCAGGTATGATTGGCTGGTCGATTACGGTCACCCGGATGACGCCCGAAGAGTACCCGCTGAAGCTCGACCGCGATGCGGTGCTGGCTAACTGGAAGGTCGGCGCAATGGGGACATGTTGGCTCGATAGGTTGGTCGCGGCGGGTGAGGCGCGGCGGGTCAAGTCGGGTGGCTATCCCAACATCTACACGGCACCGGCGGGATTGATCGTGCCGCTGCTGCTTGGCCACGAGCTGCCGTCAGATGAGGACGTGCCAATGCGCAAACCGCACGAAATCACGATCGAGCAGCATGAGCTTGCGATGTGTTCGCCCGATGAGACGCTGACGATCGTGGTGTGGGATCAGAGCTAATAAATGACGCACCGTTACTTGATCAGCCGATTGATAGGCGTGTGGTGGTGCAGGGTATCCACCAATTTTTTGACACGATCGAATGGTGTCAAACCGGTCGGTTTCCTGAGCCGTCTTGCGCGTAAGGCTCTCGACCGTTCGCGAAAACTGAGCACAGGCGTCTACGAAGGATACAAGCTCGCCGTCACTTTCGCGCAGTTGCGACGGCAATCCAAACTTATTGACCGGATCGGCCTGTTCCTGCTGGAGCGTGGCGCGGCTAACCTCAAGCTCATTGTCGAGATAGCTCTTGAGCGGACGCAGACGAACGAAGTCCTTCTCCGCGTCGGGCTTGCGATAGCTTCGTAGGGACACGCCGCTGGTTGCCTCACCGATAGTCCTTGCGACGGCAGAGAAAACTTTGCCCTTGTCCGTGGTCGCTTTCGCGATGGCGGCCGATACCTCTTTTAATCGCAGCTCGCGGGCATCGTAGGTCGCTTGCTCTTTGCGCACCTCCTCCGCCAGTTCTTTATTTTCGATGCCGATGATCAATATGGGGCGGATAGGGCTGTCAAATTTGCCGATATTCGCGTCGACGTAATCCGCGTTGAAAACACGCAGTTTTCTGCCGTATTTCTGACCTTTGGCAACCGCACCACTCTCTCCATCGACGGCGAATTCCAACAGCGGGTATTCCGTATGAGCGCCTTCGTTCAGCGCAGAAAACAGTCGCGAAAGCGTAGTCTTTCCGGCTCCGTTCTCACCATAGATCACGTTATAACGGGAGAATGCCTTGAGGCCCGGCGTTTGGCTGTAGTTGCCAAAAACCCCCAAGTTTTTGATGGTCTTTATGGCCGTCAGCATCCCTCGCTGTCCTTCTGCTTTTTCGAGTCCCAGCCCTTCATGAAGTATGGTTGGCCGTTATCGACATTCACGTCGATCGACTCTTCCCCGTATTCACCCGGCGGACCCAGCACGATTGCTACGCGGAACTTCATTTCGCTCGGATCGCCGTCGGCGGGGAGGTCAAATCGCTCTGGTAGGCGGCGCAACTGATGGGTGTAATAGAACCACACATCATTGCCCTTCAAGAGAACCAGAAGTTGACGAACGCGCCGCCTCAGAGCGATGTCATTCGCTGGCATCGACTTCGTAAGCCAATCGCGTTTCGACCATGTTAGCTCGGTCAAGAGCCGGACCAGTTCCTCGGCATACTCGCTGGTTTCGCTGCTGAGCTGAATGTCGATCTGCACAGTCAGGTCTTCTGAGTGCTGCGCGTCGTGAATTATCTTACCTTCGTCCATCGTTGCGTAAGCACGATCTTTCTCGAAGCGCGGTATGACCCGGTCTTTGAAAAGCCCGGCCAAAAGCTGCTCAGTGACATCGCTGGCGGTTGGCACGAGTTTAGGAGTGTTGATCGCATAGGCAATCTGGTCGCGAGACACATTTAAATAGTCTGCGATGCGATCCAGTTCCGAGACCGTGACTGCCGCATTTTCGTTCTCGATCGACCGTATTCGCCGCTCGCTGATGCCAATCGCGTGCGACATCTCTTTTTGAAGCGATCCCTTTTCGAGTTGCGATCGAAGCTGCTTTATCAAACTGCCCTGTGGCGTGACCTTTTTCATCGTAACCTCTGAGTTTGCTTTCTAGTCACAACACTACAAGAGGTTGCCGCGCTTGGGGCGGCACATGACCGGCAGGCAGCGGCACACGATCGGCGCGGAGAGATTGAAGGATTGCTAGCCATATTGTCGATGCCTCCCGCCGGATTCGTTCGCCTGCCTCTAGTTACTCTGCCAAATCTAGCGGACGGCCGAATTTTAGCCAGATTCAGCTTTCACAAAAGCGGCCTAGCAGGAGGCCTGACGGTAGGCCGCGACAGGGGATATGTTCTTATGGCGCTTCGCTCTACCTTCCCTACATGTTCTGATCGTTAGCGTACATCAGAGCGGCGACGCGACCGGCTTTCAGAGGCCGGCGCAATGCTCTGATCGTGCTGTGATTGACTTCTAGCAACTAGCGAGCAGATGGGCCTGCTTTCGTAGTACTCGAACCTCAAACCCGCCGTTCCGCAACCGGCCCATTTAGCGACGTAGAGACATAAAGGTGTCAAAACCGGTCGGTTTTGACGCTGCAGACCCGACCACGGTTTTCCAAGGGTTTGCGCGTGTCAGAATCCCGTGTCAGAACGAAATAATGCAAATTGGCTATGCGCGTGTGTCCCGCGGCGACCATCAGGACCTTTCTGCCCAGCTCGCTGCGCTCGACGCTGCGGGGTGCGATCCGGTGTTTCGGGAAGAGGCGTCTGGCGGCCAGACCGACCGCACCGAGCTGGCGCGTGCGATCGGCGCGTTGAAGCCGGGGGACGTGCTGGTGGTGTGGAAGCTCGACCGGTTGTCGCGCTCGCTGCGCGACCTTCTGTTTACGCTGGAGGCGATCACCGCGGCCGGCGCCGGTTTCCGATCGCTGACCGAGGCCGTGGACACGACAACGGCTGCAGGTCGGTTGATGACCCAGACCTTGGGTGCTTTTGCCGAGTTTGAGCGTGCCATGATCCGCGAGCGGACCATGAATGGGCTGGCACATGCCCGCAAAGCTGGCCGGCATCTTGGGCGGCGGCCTAGCCTCACCGGTCAACAGCGTGCCGAGATCATCACCAAGGCGGAATCCGGCCAGGGATCGCCGTCGCAGCTCGCTAGCCTGTTCCGCGTATCGCGCTCGACTGTGCAGCGCGTGCTTCGCGAGCATCGCAATCGTTCGATCGCAGCGTGAGCGTCGCTCCCGCACTTCCGCGCGATCTGCCTGCAGACCTTGAGACGCAGCGCTACGAGCTGGCGCGTGCCCGCCAGCTTGCGCGGGCTTGGGCGGAGACGCTGCCCGAGCCGCGTCGTCGCGATATGGCGGCGCTGTTCACTCGCATCGCGATCGACACCTACCAGGCGGAGGCTCGGCCCCACGCCAAGCTCAGCCCGCCTTTCGCCAAGCCCTATGGCCGGCTTGATCGGGCCGTTGCCGAGCTGGCGCAGGTAGTGGGCCGTGAGGCGGCACCGCTGCCGATCGCCGAGGCGGTCTACTTCCTGACCGGCCTCTACACGACGCTGCTTCACGCGCGTGAGCGCGGGGCGCTCGGCGCGTTCTACACCCCGCCGGCGCTAGCAAACCGGCTGCTCGACATGGCCGAGGAACAGGGGGTCGACTGGACCCGCGCCCGCGTGCTCGACCCAGCCAGCGGCGGGGGTGCCTTCCTCCTACCTGCAGCCGAGCGGATGATCGCAGCCCTCCCCGCGGCCGAACCGGCGATCGTGCTCCGGCAGATCGGTACGCGTCTAGTCGGGCTTGAGCTGGACCCCTACGCGGCCGGCTTCGGGCAGAACGCGGTCGAGCTGCTGCTGGCAGATGTAACCGCGGCTGCAGGCCGGCCCGCCCCGGTCGTCGTGCGCGTCGCCGACACGCTGGAAGAGGCGCCTGCAGCCCGCTTCGATCTTGTGATCGGCAATCCGCCTTATGGGCGCGTCACCCTCACGCCCGAGCAACGCCTGCGCTTCGCGCGGGGCCTCTACGGTCATGCCAACCTCTATGGGGTGTTCACCGACATCGCCGTGCGCTGGACCAAGAAGGGCGGCACGATCGCCTATCTCACCCCGACCAGCTTCCTCTCCGGGCACTACTATTCCGCGTTGCGCGAGCTGATCGCCAAGGAGGCGCCCCCAGTTGCGATCGATTTCGTGCACGCGCGTCGCGGCGTGTTCGAGGACGTGCTGCAGGAGACGCTGCTTGCCGCCTATAAGCGCGGCGCCAAGCCCGCCCGCGCCCAGGTCCACTATGTCGAGGTAACGAACGAGCGCGAGGCGCGTGTCATTCGCAACGGCACGATCGGCCTTCCCTCCCCGGCATCGCAGCCTTGGCTTGCGCCCCGCGAGCCGCACCACAGCGCCCTGATTGCCGCGGCCGAGGCGATGCCGGCGAGGCTTGCTGATTGGGGCTATAGCGTATCGACCGGCCCGCTGGTGTGGAACCGCTATAAGGATCAGATGCGGTTGCGCCCCTCTCGCGGCGCGCATCCGCTCATCTGGGCGGAGGCGGTGTCGGCAGACGGTAAGTTCGCGTTCCGGGCCGAGAAACGCAATCACGCGCCCTATTTCAAGATCGAGCGAGCCGACGCTTGGCTGCTGGTGAAGGAGGCTTGCGTTCTCGTCCAGCGCACCACTGCCAAGGAGCAAGCGCGCCGGCTGATCGCGGCGGAGCTGCCGGCCGACTTCATTGCCCAGCACGGCGGGGTGGTGGTCGAAAACCACCTGAACATGGTTCGGCCAACCGCGAGCCCAGCAGTGTCACCAGCGACGGTTGCGACGGTGTTGAATAGTCGGATCGTCGACCAGCTCTTTCGCTGCATCAACGGCAGCGTGGCAGTGTCAGCGTTTGAGATGGAGGCAATACCCCTCCCCTCACCTGCCGCGATGCGTGGCGTCGAGAAGCTAGTGGAGCGTGGGGCCTGCAGCGCCGAAATCGAGAGCGAGCTGGCGCGACTCTATGGGCAGGCCATGCCATGACGCCGATGCTCACACGCGAAGAGGTTCATACCCGGCTGCAGGCAATCTTCCCCGATGGCGCCCCCAATCGCGCCTATCTAACCCGCATGCTAGCGGCGAGCGCAGTGTTCGTGGCGCTTTATGTCGACGCGATCGAGGGCAGCGGCACGTATCTCGGTCCTAAGCACGTTTACCGGATGACCGACGAGCAGGCGGCACGTGTCGATGATGCGAGCCGCGTGGCTTATGCTGGCAACGTTTTGCGGACCGGCAGCCACACCGAGGGTAAGCGCTGGTATCAGGACAACACCCGCGAGCCGATCCGCGACGAGACGTTGCGCGAGGGGCTGGTGGCAATCGGTGCTGTAACCGAGCGAACCGATCTTGCGACCACGTCGAGCAAACCGCGCTATGCATTGAAGGCGAACTTTGCCGCCTTGTTCGACCCCGCCCTCGCTGGCGAGGCGCTGCAGGACCGCGTTGTGGCATGGCAGGCCGAGGCATTGAACAAGGGCGCGCTCGCTCGGTTGGCGATCGTGCGCCGCGGCGGCGGCGTCAGTGCCGACCAGGTGCTCGTCACCTTCCCCAATGGTGAGACACGCCGGATGAAGCCCGGCCCCAGCTCGGAGATTACCAAAGCGGTGGTGGAGGTGTTCGCACCCGCCTTTCTCGCTGAACCGGCGGTGGTGTTCCTCAGTGAGAGCGGCAACAAGGTGGTCGCGCGTGACGATGAGCTAGCGCGCTCGATTGGTCTCGCCATCCAAGCCGACAAGAACCTGCCTGATACGATTCTCGTCGACCTTGGGCCGGCTCATCCGTTGTTGGTGTTCGTGGAAGTGGTTGCGACCGATGGTCCAATCAGTCAGCGCCGCAAAGAGGCGTTAGAGGTACTGGTCGCCGAGGCGGGGTTCCCGGCCGAGCATGTCGCGTTCGTGACTGCCTATCTCGATCGCAGCGCTGGACCGTTTAAGAAGACGGTCGATAGCCTCGCATGGGGCAGTTACGCCTGGTTCGCGGCCGAGCCGGAGCGGCTGGTGGTGTTCAGCGAGGCTGTCACCCAGCTTTCCGGGAAGGCGTAATGAAGGGAGAGGCATGGACCTGAGCGCGAAATCGGATCGGGAGCTTCAAATCTGGATCGAAAACCACGAGGCGAAGAGCGCTCAGTCGACTCCCCTCTATAGCCAACTTATCGGGGAACGGCTTCGCCGCGCACGTGCAACACAACTTCTCGACCTGGAGCGGTCGCTTGCCCATTTAAAGGAAGCAGCGGTCCGGCAGACTTGCACAACCTATGGTGACCTGGCGACAGCTAGCGGGATCGAATGGTCCCGCGCTAGGCATCAAATGAACGGCACTCATGGCCATCTGGATCGGCTGCTTGATCTTTGCCGGTTGCAAGAGCTGCCTCTTCTGACTGCGATCTGCGTCAACCGTCAGAGATTGGCAGAAGGGGAACTCGGTGACGACGCCCTTGATGGGTTTGCGGCTGGCGCACAGCGGCTCGGGTATACGGTGGCCGATGCGCGCGAGTTTCATCACAAATGCCGTGACGAGTGCTGGACATGGGGGCGTGCGCAGGGAGCGTCACTACCGCCTCACCCGCCTATTGAGAATATGTAACATATCTCTTGCAATGAACTCCTTTAGAGATATGTTACATATTTCTAAAGGAGAAGGCGATGATGCCGGTTGTAAGGATCAATGATGCCACGTTTGCCAGCCTCAGCACGCTGAAAACCTGGTTCGGAACTAAGACGCCGAGTGACACGATCGACCAGATAGTCCGAGAGGCGATGGAACAGCTCGGGATTGCTCAAGACGATGACGAAGAAGCCCCACCGCTTGCCGCGGCAGAAGACGTCATGGAGTTCAAGACTACACCGGGTCTGTCGTTCACTAAGCCTGTAACTGCCATCATTGATGGTCAGACGATTCAAAATCCCCGATGGTCGGCGATCCTGATCGCAATGGTGACGCACTTGAAAAACAAGGGCTTCTCCGGTGAGAAACTATCTCGTGAGCTACAAATTCCCTCGAAGGTAACTTCGTACGAGGATGAAGGATTCAAATACTACCCCGACCTAGGTCTCTCTATCCAAGGCCAGTCGGCAGCTGACGCTTGGAAAGAGGCCGACCGTATCGCAAAGAATTGGCGGATTCCGATCGACGTAACCTTTGTGTGGCGCGAGAACCCCAAAGCACAACATCCTGGGAGGTCCGGGATACTTCGATCCGGACGGTAATCGTGTTCCTATCCTGCCACTGCGAAGCCCCTAAAGTCCAGCAGTGGCAGGAACTCAATGGGCCATGCACCGTATAGCCGCGCCTCACGATCAGTCAGCTCGGCCTCACTGGTGATTGCCAGCCCTGATCGCTCGAATTGCCCTCGCGTCAACGGAGAGGCGGCGCAGCGACAATCCATATCAAGGGGCGGATGCCATTTCTGCCAGAACGGATGGTCATATGGGAGAACGATGCCGTCCAAGGCAAAGTGACCGGGGCTGGTGCGGGTGTCTCCCACAACCCACGCCCGCTTAAGCGGAAATGTTCGTCGTATGCGGTCTTCCCTCACGTGCCGTGAAGCGGCGCGAGCCAACTTCAAAGTCACATTGTAGAAGCGTTCCGCAAGTGTCCGCTCAACCTTGGCGTCCAACCCGGTGTTGCTGCGCGTAATCAAGCCAAGGAAGTTCTTCTCGTCTCCTCCACGCAGCAGGGTAGTCACCATCGCCGTGTGCAGCTCGGCAGCGAAGGCATCGGCGAACGGCCGATCCCACACCAACGTCGCCTCAATCTGGGGGCCCCAAGCCGCGGTAAGCAGGGCGCCACGGTCCGCGATCCAATCAAGCAAATCGTCGGCAGCGAGGATCATCGTCCGCCCATCGCGGGTCCATTTCTCTAGCATCGTTTCCTTCTAGGCATACGCCCTTCGGCGTAGACAAACTAGCGATCGCCCCTTTGCGGTAGGAGGTTCCTACAAAATCGCGTGAGGTTCATTTGGTGCATCTCAGAACATCTGCCAAACTAAGCGACTAAGCGACTAAGCGACTAAGCGACTAGCGGGAACATTTATGTCGCGATGTATCGCCATCAGGGCAGCCCAAGACATGCCTGTTCCGCAGAAGCGGCACAACTTCCGTTCACAATTTCTAAAAACGATTCTTTGGAGGAAAGAGCAATATCAAGACAGTTTCGCAACTTTAAGGAAACATACAGAGCAGCGGAATAAGCTTGACAGTTAATTGACTTATCTGGATTGAATTCTATGTCAGTAAATGCATCATTGTACTCAAGCGTATCGCGCAGTGAAGGGTTCTTCATAAGAGAATTAATGTAGACCCAGTCGTAGAATGCTGTTTTAGGTTCGAGTGGCCAATCGTCTTTAAAAAACCGGAATGCGATCAGTTTTCCAGATGTACGTAGCCTTTCATCGCGCTTCGCATCCCGAGGCGCCGCGCCATATATATCAGTATACGGACCTCCATTCTCAAAAACCTTACTACCTTGAAAGACACTTTCGACAGTAAAGGAGCGTTCATGCCTCTTCGTCTGGAACGTCAAATTGAAAGCGCTTAGGGCCACCCCTTCATCTGAGGTGGACTTGCTCGAAATCTCAAGGATTCGATCAACTTTTAGAGACTCTTGCGCCTCCTTATGCAACTCGATTACAGACTTGCGCTTCTGCGCTGCGGACATTCCAGCATGCCATTTGAAATCAACCATTCGTGTTAAGACGAGTGGGAGGCCATCTCTAGTTGGAATGTAGACGGGGCGACGTGCCATGACCTATTAATACTCTCTGTTGTAGCTTCTAGAGCTAAATATCTTCGTGCTATGCACAATCTGTTTTCCGCTCAATAGGTGTCTGTGGCTATTGAGAACGCCCATATTGTTAAATGCTGCACCAACGATAAGCGACGGCTCAATAACATCAAAAACAAGAACCTCTGCTTGATCGTCAGTAGGGTCATAGCTTTTCAACTTCTGATCTGCGCGAGACCTATGATTCTCGATCTCGGCATACATCCCCGCAAGGGCGTCAACCGTCATTCTATCGCAAATGGGGATAGAGGTAGATCGACCATCGGCGGCATTATGACGGCAGAAAGCACACCTTTTTTGCCACAGGACACTGGGGTTTAAGGCCAAGACGGCCCAGTCCTGATTCTTGTCCTCGTTGCGGTATTTAAAGAACATTCGGTGATTAGGAAACGCGATAGACACGCAAGTCGCGCTGGTCTGACCGTCTAAGCGCATTGTGTCGTTTATCCTGGGTGCCAGACCCTTGGCCCCCGCTTGACCTATAGGGATAATTCCATGCTCTAGAATCGAGGGCACGTTTTCAATCCGTGTAAAATGGATGAGAAATGGTATCTCAAGACTGGTCGCTAGCTCCTGAATCTGAGACGCCATTAACATGTTCCCCGCCTGTTTCGCGTGAGCGTATCCGAGCCGAATCTAGAAGTCGAGGAAGGTACTTGACCCTGAACACTAAGCGGCTAAGCGGTATAAATCGCTTAGCCGCTTAGTGGGAGTTAGTATGCAGGTCTGGGCCGTGATCGCGCAGAAGGGGGGGCAGTCCAAAACGACCCTCTCTACCGGGTTCGCCGTTGAGGCGGCTAGAGAAGGAGCGGCCGTCGTAATCCTTGACGCCGACGACCGGCAAGGGTCGGCACTCTATTGGTCGGAACGCCGCGACGACGACGACGTGATAGTGAAGGACAGCAGCGTCGCCGGCCTGCCTCTCCACGTTTCGCGTGGGCGCGCCAGCGGCAAGATTGATCTTATCATCATCGATACGCCCGCGAACTCCAAGGACATTGCCATGCTCGCGGCCGAGCAAGCGGACTTCGTCATTGTCCCCGTCGCACCGCGTGGGCTGGACGTTCATTCGGTGTTGCAGACCGTCAAGCAAGTGCAGCAGGCTGGCACCCCCTTTGCGGTCATTTTGACGCAGGTTCCGCATCAGGGCGGGGAAGGGCAGGAGGCCCATGCCGGCTTCGCCGCCAAGGGCGTGACGCTGTTCGACAGCCGGCTCCATTTCCGCAAGGATTTCTACAAAGCTACACCACTCGGTCGGACGGCGGCAGAGACAGAACCGGACAGCAAGGCTGCGGCCGAACTGCGCGCAGCCTATAATGAGGCTAAGCGACTAAGCGGCTTTACGACTAAGCCAGTAAGCGAGGCAGCATAATGGCAAAGAGACCGTCCGCTCTTGCCGGCATCTTCGATGACGAGCCCGAGGAGGCGGCAGCGGCTCCCATCGCCGAGGCTGTTCCCGAGCCGCAACAAGCGGCGGCGCCGCGCCGATCGCGGCGCTCGGCCGAGACGCCCACGCCGGTAGCGCCGGCACGTCGCAGCAGTCATCCAGGCAAGAAGCCGGTGCTGATCCACATTCCCGAGGACATGCACCGGGCACTGCGCCAACTCAGTGTGGAGGAGGGCGGGGAGCCGCTCACCGTCGTCACCGAGCGCCTGCTTCGGCAGTATCTCGTCAAGCGAGGCCACACCAGGTTCGCCCCGTGAGCAAGCGGCGTGATCCCAATCCCGAGTTCGACTTGTTCATCCCGGCGCTTGGTGACCTCCCGCTCAAGGACCAGCGGGAAGTTATGGAGCGTCCGTTCTTCTCGTTGCAGAAGCGCAAGCGCCTCAAGCCCATCGAGTATCGCAGCCCGGATGGCGAGGCGTGGGTGCGCGTGCAGGCGATCCCCGACTACGGCATGGCGACGATTTGGGATGCTGACATTCTGATATGGGCGGCATCTACCCTCAATCGCATGAAGCAGCAGGGCTTGAACGACCTGCCGCGCACGCTGACGACAACGCCTTACGACCTGTTGCGAGCTATCAAACGCGGCACTGGCGGCAGGGATTATCAGGAGTTGCAGGCGGCGCTGCTTAGGCTCCAGACGACCTCCATCACCACCTCAATCCGTGCGACCAAGCGCCGGCAGAAGGCCGGCTTCAACTGGCTCGATAGCTGGACCTTCGACACCGACGCCGAGACCGAGCAGCCACGGGGCATGACGCTGACCCTTTCGGATTGGGTTTATGAGGGGATC
>Ga0308164_10003875_pt1 | contig 13087 bp, 17 predicted proteins | sample PhyTR2_FD_201031 | JGI IMG/M metagenome (GOLD analysis project Ga0308164, IMG submission 201031) | Phyllosphere microbial communities from UC Gill Tract Community Farm, Albany, California, United States - DLSLT.R2 | ecosystem: Host-associated > Plants > Phyllosphere > Unclassified | place: USA... | reverse complement strand
AAGCCTCGCCGGCCTGAATCGACCTGCTTCTCATTACTCATACCAACTCCATTCGTCAAATGCGAAATGTTGCACTGCAATGCATTGCAATACAGTAAAAGCCATAATTGCAACAGTCGATTATATGTGAACACTTTTACAAACTAAAGAAAAAACATTCCACCGATCACGGCCGTCGCAGGACCCGCCGGCCGCGTGCGGTCGGCCCGGCGCGGCTTCCTGTATCATCGTCATGCGATATATAAAGGACAAGGAGGATGCGGATGGCCATGCTGGAAGAGTTCAGGAAATTTGCGATCAAGGGCAACGTGGTCGACCTCGCGGTCGGCGTGATCATCGGCGGCGCCTTCGGCCGCATTGTCGATTCGCTGGTGCAGGACGTGATCATGCCCCCGGTCGGCAAGCTGTTCGGCGGGCTGGATTTCGCGAATTACTACATCCCCCTGAATCACCAGGCCTACGGCTTGCCGCTGGCCGAAGCGAAGAAGGCCGGCGCCGTGCTGGCGTACGGGAACTTCCTCACCATCCTGCTGAACTTCCTGATCCTCGCCTTCGTGATCTTTCAGATGGTGCGCCTGATGAACCGCCTGCGCAACCAGTTCCATGACGCCGAGAAGGACCAGCCGGCCGCGCCGCCGGCGACGCCGGAAGACGTCCTGCTGCTGCGCGAAATCCGGGATGCGCTGAAACGCTGACGGGACGTCGCATGCGCCGCTACTGGCTGCTGTTCGCGCAAACCGTCACCATCGCGCTGGGGATCTATGCGGTGCTCGCGGCGCTGCGCCCGGCCTGGATGGAAAGGGCGCCGACGCCGGTCGCGGTCGGTGCGCCGGGCCGCGCGGTGCCGATGCTGCAGGCGCCCGGCCTGGGCGCCGCGCCGGGCAGCTACCGCGAGGCGGCCGCGCGCGCCATGCCGGCGGTGGTCAACATCCTCACCAGCAAGGCGCTGCGCGATGCCCATCCCTTGTTGAAGGACCCGTTCTTCCGCCGCTTCTTCGGCGACAAGCTGCCGCCCCAGGAACAGATGGCCAGCCTCGGCTCGGGCGTGATCGTCAGCACCGACGGCTACATCCTGACCAACAACCACGTGGTGGAAGGCGCCGACGAAATCGAGGTCGGCCTGGCGGACGGCCGCAAGGCCGCTGCCAGCGTGGTCGGCACCGATCCCGAGACCGACCTGGCCGTGATCCGCATCGCCGAGAAAAACCTGCCGGTGATCGTGCTCGGCGAGCCGGACAAGGCGCGCGTCGGCGACATCGTGCTGGCCATCGGCAACCCGTTCGGCGTGGGCCAGACCGTGACCCTCGGCATCATCTCGGCGTTGGGACGCAACAACCTGCACATCAACCATTTCGAGAATTTTATCCAGACCGACGCCGCCATCAACTTCGGCAACTCGGGCGGGGCCCTGGTCGACAGCCGCGGCAACCTGCTCGGCATCAATTCGGCGATCTATTCGCAGACCGGCGGCTCGGTCGGCATCGGCTTCGCGATTCCGGTCTCGACCGCGAAGAACGTGCTGGATGCGATCGTCAAGCACGGCCAGGTGGTGCGCGGCTGGATCGGCATCGAATCCCAGGACATCACGCCCGAACTGGCCGGCAATTTCGGCCTGGCACGCACGCAGGGCGCCATGATCGCCGGCGTGGTGCGCGGCGGACCGGCCGACCGGGCCGGCATCCGCCCGGGCGATATCCTGCTGACCGTGAACGGCCGCAAGGTCACCAGCACCAACGACATGATGAACCTGATCGCCGCGCTGGCGCCGGGCGACAAGGCGCCGCTGACCGTGATGCGCAAGAACCGCGAAACCACGCTGGCGGTCACGGTCGGGCGCCGGCCGCGCCAGACACCCTGAATTCCTCCACCGACTTTTTAGCGGATCTTCCATGCACCTGCGCGACCTGACGCAATTCCTTACCGAGCTCAAAGACAACAACACCCGCCCCTGGTTCATCATGAACAAGCCCCGCTACGACATCCTGCGGGCCGAGTTCCTCGAGGTACTGACCGAACTGATCCGGGAAGTCGGCAGCTTCGACCGCCAGGTCCTCGCCTGCGACCCGAAAAAGGCGATGTTCCGCTTCCACCGCGATACCCGCTTCTCGAACGACAAGACGCCGTATAAATCGCATTTCTCGGCGGGGATCGCACCGGGCAACAAGCGCCGTCCGAGCGAAGGCGGCGGGCCGACCTATTATTTCCACATCGAAGCGAACGGCACCCTGCTGTTCGGCGCCGGCGAATACCTGCCGCCGGCGGCGCGCCTGAAAGCGATCCGCGAGCACGTGGTCAACGATGCGACAGGATTTTCGAAAATGTTGAAGAATAAACATCTGCGCGCGACCTACGGCGACCTGAGCACGGAAGATACACTGCAGCGTCCGCCGAAAGGCTTCGATCCCGACCACCCGCTGGTCGACTACCTGAAGCTCAAAAGCTATTTCGTCTGGATCGAGGCCAAACTGGACATCAACGCGCCGGAAACACTGGTGCCCCAGCTCGCGCAGGGATTCAAGGATGCCACCGCGCTGGTGACCTGGCTGCGCGGGGTGCCGCAAACTTATGACGAGCAATGATTGGAGAGAAACATGGCCTTGCAACATGCAGTATCGGGTGAACGTATCGCATTACAGCGCGGCGAGGACGATATCGCGAACTTCACGTCGATCGCGTTGATCAAGACCGATCACATGGAATTGATCCGGCTGGTGCTGCCGAAAGACAAGCCGATGCCGGAACACTGGGTGGAAGGGGAAATGACCTTGCTGTGCCTGGAAGGCGAGATCGTGTTCCAGGCCCACGGCCGCAGCACCATCCTGCGTCCGAACGAAATGGTCTATCTGGCCGGCGGCGAACCCCACGCCATCAGCGCCAACGAAGATGCGGTCGGCTTGATGACGATCCTGCTGCACCCCGGCGAAAACAACGGCGGCCCGACCCGCACCACCGCAAGCGTCTGATGGTAGGGTGGGCTCCCCGAGCCCACACATGACGAGGTAGGGTGGGCACCCCGTGCCCACGCTGTAACACCCGAACAGCCAACGGCGTTCAAACGCGGCGCAATCCGCCGCGCATCACGCCACGCATTACGCTAATTCATTGCGCGGATCCCGCGCCAGCAACTGCCCCGCCATCTCGGCCGCGGGTATCCCATCGAACAACACCCCCGCCACCGCCTGCGTGATCGGCATGTCGACCCCGAGCCGGCCCGCCAGTTCGCGCACCGCCTTGGCGCAGGGCACGCCCTCCGCCACATGGCCGAGTTCGCGCACGATGGTGTCCAGCTGCTTGCCCTCGGCCAGCGCCAGCCCGACGCGGCGGTTGCGCGACAGATCGCCGGTGCAGGTGAGAATCAAGTCGCCCATGCCGGTCAGTCCCATGAAGGTGCCGGCCTGGCCGCCCAGCGCGGTGCCGAGGCGGGTGATTTCCGCCAGCCCGCGCGTGATCAGCGCCGCGCGCGCATTCAAGCCCAGGCCGAGGCCGTCGGCGGCGCCGGTGGCGATGGCGAGGATATTCTTGACGGCGCCGCCGACTTCCACGCCGACCATGTCGTCGCAGGCATACACGCGCATGCTGCCGCTGTGCACCAGGTTCACCACGCGCTCGCGCAGTGCCGGCGAACTGGACGCCACGGTCAGCGCGCACGGCAAGCCGCGCGCCACTTCCTGGGCGAACGAGGGGCCGGACAGGGCCGCGCCGGGGATGGCGTCGCCGAGCACTTCGCGCACCACCTGGTGCGGCAGCAGTCCCGTGTCGTATTCGAAGCCCTTGCACAGCCAGACGATGTTCGGAATCGCCCGGCCCTTCAGCGACTGCAGCAGCGGGCGCAGCCCGGCCACCGGGCAGGCCGCGATCAGCAGCGGCGTCGCCTCGCCGCTGTCCGCGGCGGCGCTGACGTGGGCGATCGCGGCTTCAAAATCGTCGGTGACGCGCAAGCCATCCGGAAACGGAAAGCCCGGCAGGTAATCGGTATTTTCATGGGCGGCGTGGCTGCGCGCCATCTGCGCGGGATTGCGGCCCCACAGCAGCACGTCGTGGCGCGCGCCCAGCGCAATCGCGACCGCCGTGCCCCAGGCGCCGGCGCCGAGGACGGTGATGTTCTGTACTTGTTTGGCTTCGAGCATAGGGATAGGAGTGATGAGTCAGTTGCCCCAGACCTCGGTCGCCCTGACGTAGCCGCTGATGCCGTCGCGGTGGCGCACGCGCACCCAGGGGCCGCTTTCCGGATCGACCAGTTCGAGCAGGACGTTCTTGTCGGCCGTCATGACGACCGCCGCCGCATCGTCGGGTGCGGCGCGCACCTTGGCGGAGGCCACCTTGACGATCACGTTGCGCCTGGCCGACAAACCCTTGGCCTCGGCCCAGGCCATGTCGCCCGCGGCATCGCGCACCTTGACCCAGTCGCCGTAGCTGAGCACGATTTCGAGCGGCATGCCGCTGGGCGCGACGAACAGCTTGGCGCCCTTGCTGGATGGCGCGTCGTACAGCACCACCGGGCGCGGGCCGACGCTCTTGAAGTCGAAGGCGCTTGCGGCGAACGCTGCCAGCAGCAGGCCGCTGCCGATGAAAAGACGGGGAAGGGTAGAGCGCAGGGGAAAACGCATGCGGGCCTTTGGGAAAGCGAACAGCGCCGAAAGGCAGGACAGCTTCCCGGCGCCGTCTTGCAGAAGGCGCCGGAAGGCGGTTGGATGCCGCCCGGGGAACCGAGCGGCGTTGTTACCTTGTTACTGCACGCTGGTCGGCGCGTTGCCTTGCTCGGCCAGGGCCTGGCGGCGCTGCTGGTAGAACACTTCGAAGTTGATCTCGGCCAGGTGCACGGGCGGGAAGCCGGCACGGGTGATCACGTCGGCGATGTTCGCGCGCAGGTACGGGTAGATGATGTTCGGGCAGCCGATGCCCAGCAGCGGATCCATCTGGTCGGCCGGGATGTTGCGGGCTTCGAAGATGCCGCCCTGCTTGCCTTCGACCAGGAAAGCGACCTTGTCCTTGACCTTGGCGGTCACGGTGATGGTCACGGTCGATTCGTAGATGCCTTCGGCGATGGCATCGGCGCCGACGTCCAGCGACACCTCGATGGTCGGTGCTTCCTGCTCGAGGAAGATCGACGGGGAATTCGGTTGTTCCAGCGACAGGTCTTTCAGGTAGATACGCTGGATTTGGAATACGGGTTGCAGGTTTTCGTCAGCCATGGAACGCTTTCATTTAATTGTAAGAAGAACAGCAGTCGCTATTCCAGATGCTTAAGGCTTCGACAGGTGCTCCGATATCAAAGCGCCGGCAATTGTATCAAAACCAATTCGGTTGCAATAGCCATTGTCGGACCGGGCCGGGCAGCCCGGACGGCGCCCGGGCACCGCCGCGATTACGCCGTTTCGCCCTTGAGCAGGGGATCCAGGCGGCCGGCCTGGTCGAGCGCGTACAGGTCGTCGAAGCCGCCGACGTGGGTGTCGCCCACGTAGATCTGCGGCACGGTGCGGCGGCCGGTGCGCTGCATCATGATGACGCGCTGTTCGGGGTCGAGGTCGACGCGGATGCGTTCGATGTCGGTCACGCCCTTGGCTTCCAGCAGGCGCTCGGCGCGCACGCAATAAGGGCAGCTGGCGGTGTGGTAGAGAACAACGTTGGCAGTCATGGTGTTTCCTTTCGATTATTTGGTGACGGGCAGGCCGGCGGCGGTCCAGGCCGCGATACCGCCTTCCAGGCTATAGATATCTGCGAACCCTGCCGTTTTCAACTGGCGTTCGGCCTTGGCGGCGCGGCTGCCGTTCTGGTCGATCACGATCACGGTCTTGATCTTGACCTTGTCGAGTTCGCCGATGCGAGCGCTCAAGTCTGCCAGCGGAATGTTTTTCGCGTCGCGCAAGTGCCCTGCGGCGAACTCGTCGGCACTGCGCACATCGATCACGGCGGTGGATTTGCCGCGGTTGATCATCTGGGTTGCCTGCATGGTCGAGGCCTGGCGGCCGCGCGGCGCCAGCGACAGCCACAGCAGGGCGCCGCCCGACAAGACGGCGACGGCAACAGTAGGAAGATGGTCAAGAATGAAATTCACGAAGGTTCCGTTGGTTGAACTGAATGGGGGCATTATAAAATAGAAGCGAGACCGGTAATTTTTCTGCGAACTTTTGATTAGAAGAGCTTATGTACAAAATCGTATTCATGCGCCACGGCGAATCCACCTGGAATCTGGAAAACCGCTTCACCGGCTGGACCGATGTCGACCTGACCGAAAAAGGCGTCATCGAAGCAAAGACCGCCGGCCGCCAGCTGCGCGAGGCCGGCTTCACCTTCGACCTGGCCTACACCTCGGTGCTGACGCGTGCGATCCGCACCCTGTGGCTGGCGATGGACGAAATGGACATGATGTGGCTGCCGATCAAGAACGACTGGCGCCTGAACGAACGTCATTACGGCGCCCTGCAGGGCCTGGACAAGGGCGAAACCGCCGCCAAGTTCGGCGACGAGCAGGTATTGGTCTGGCGCCGCAGCTACGACACCCCGCCGCCGGCCCTGGCAGCGGACGACGAGCGCACCTCGTTCGCCGATCCGCGCTACGCGGGCCTGGACAAAGCCAGCATCCCGCTCACCGAATGCCTGAAGGACACCGTGGCGCGCGTGATGCCGGCCTGGGATGAGGAAATCGCCCCGGCCATCCGCGCCGGCAAACAGATCCTGATCTCGGCCCACGGCAACAGCCTGCGCGCGCTGATCAAGATGCTGGACAACATCAGCGACGCCGACATCGTCGGCCTCAACATCCCGAACGGCACCCCGCTGGTGTACGAACTGGATGCCGACCTGAAACCGATCCGCCATTACTACCTGGGCGACCAGGACGCGATCGCCGCCAAGATGGCGGCCGTGGCGAACCAAGGGAAGGCGAAGTAAGTTTGCGTTTCCCCGTACCGAAGTCCGCCGCCGGCAAGCTGCTGAGCGGCTTGCTGGCCTGCGCGCTTGCCCTCGGGCCGGCGCAGGCCGATCCACGCAAGGCTACCCGTCCCACCGAGCGCAGCAAGCAGAAGGCGGCCGCCGAAGCCTCGCGCGCCGCCATCCAGCAAAAGCTGGGCGCGCTGAAGAAGGACATCAGCCGCACCGAAAGCGAAAAGGAAGACGCGGCCGACGAGTTATCCGCGTCCGAAGAAAAGATTTCCGATGCCAGCCGCGCGCTGCGCGAACTGGCCGACGAGCAGGCCGCCACCAATGCCAAGCTGCGCGATCTCGCCGGCGAACAAGTGCGGCTGGAAAACACCATCGCCGCGCAAAAAGGGCAGTTGGCCAAGCTCTTGCGCGAACATTACGTCGCCGGCAATGAAGACCGCATCAAGCTGCTGCTGTCGGGTGACAACCCGAACCGCATCAACCGCGACCTGCAGATGATGGCCTACGTCTCGCAAGCCCAGGCCAAACTGTTGACTTCGCTGCGCGGCAACCTGGCGGCGGTCGAGGAAAACCACGCGTCGACCCAGAACGCCAAGGACGAACTCGAGGAAATCGCCGGCGAACAGCGCGACCAGAAGACGCTGCTGGAAAAGGAAAAGGCCAAGCGCGCCGCCTTGCTGGCCAATCTGTCGAGCAAGCTGGTGAACCAGCGCAAGCAGGCGAGCAGCCTGGAGCGCGACGAACAGCGCATGAGCGGCCTGGTCGACGAGCTGACCCGCATCATCCGCGAACAGGAAATCGCCGCCGCTGCCGAACGCAAGCGCCAGCAGGCGCTGGCCGAGGCGCGCGCCAGGGCTGCCGCGGCGGCCGCCGCCGAAGCCAAGGCACGCGCGCTGGCACGCGCCAAGGCGCTGCAGCAGGAACGCGAACGCCTGGCGCGCGAAGCGGCCAAGACCGGCAAGCCGGCAAAACCGCTGCCGGTGCCGGAAGAACCGAAGGTGGCCGAGCAGCCGAAACCGGCCGAGCCGAAGGAAGCGCCGCCGCCGCGCGCCGCCGATACCGCGCTGGCCGCCAATCTGCCGAGCGGCGCCTTCGAGAGCCTGCGCGGACGCATGGGCGCGCCGGTGGCCGGCAAGGTGGCGGCGCGCTTCGGCACCAAGCGCGCCGACGGCCCGGCCTGGCGCGGCATCTTCTTCAAGGCCGCGCAAGGCGCCGAGGTGCGCGCGGTGGCGCCGGGCCGCATCGCCTACGCAAGAGGCATGCGCGGCTGGGGCAACGTGATCATCATCAACCATGGCGGCGAATACCTGTCGATCTACGGTTTCAACGAAACCCTGATCAAGCAGGCCGGGGATACTGTGAAAGCCGGCGACGTCATCGCCACCGCCGGCAACACCGGCGGCAACGAGGAATCGGGGCTATACTTCGAACTCAGGCATCTGGGCAAGCCGATCGACCCGGCGGGCTGGGTCAAATTCTAGGAAGTTCATCAAGAACATGGGCAACAAACTCAAGAACTTCGGCCTGATCGGCATCGGCATGGTGGCCGGCGTCGCCGCCTCGGTCCAGTTGTCGGCGCTCGCGCAGAAAGGCGGCGAGTCGCCGCTGCCGCTGGACGAACTGCGCCAGCTGGCCGACGTGTACGGCCTGATCAAAAGCGACTACGTCGAAAAGGTCGACGACAAGAAGCTGCTGTCCGAAGCCATCGCCGGCATGGTCGCCTCGCTCGATCCGCATTCGGTCTACCTGGACCAGAAGGACTTCGCCGAGATGCAGGAAGAGGTGGCCGGCAAGTTCGTCGGCGTCGGCGTCGAAATCGCGATGGAAGACGGCTATGTCAAGATCGTCACCCCGATCGAGGACACGCCCGCCTACCGCGCCGGCATCAAGCCCGGCGACCTGATCACCCGCATCGACAACGTGCCCGTCAAGGGCCTGTCGCTGGACGACGCCATCAAGCGCATGCGCGGCGAGGTGCACAGCAAGGTGATGCTGACCATCGCCCGCCGCGGCGCCGATGCGCCCTGGGTGGTGCCGGTCGAGCGCGAGGAAATCAAGGTCGCCAGCGTCAAGGGCAAGATCGTCGAGCCCGGCTATGCCTGGCTGCGCATCAGCCAGTTCCAGGAAGAGACCGTCGACGAACTGGCCGCCAAGATCAAGGAACTGTACGCCCAGAACCCCGCCATCAAGGGCTTGATCCTCGACCTGCGCAACGATCCGGGCGGCCTGCTGCCGAGCGCGATCGGGGTGTCGGCCGCCTTCTTGCCGCCGAACGAAACGATCGTCTCGACCCGCGGCCAGCTGGCCGAATCGAACACCACCTTCTATGGCCGGCGCGAGTTTTATGCCATGAAGCCGGGCATCGACCCGCTGTCGAAACTGCCGGCGGCGCTCAAGACCGTGCCGATGGTGGTGCTGGTGAACACCGGCTCGGCCTCGGCCTCGGAAATCGTGGCCGGCGCGCTGCAGGATTACAAGCGCGCCATCGTGCTGGGCAGCCAGACCTTCGGCAAGGGCTCGGTGCAGACGCTGCGCCAGCTCACCGACAACACCGCGGTGAAACTGACCACGGCACGCTATTACACGCCGAAGGGCCGCTCGATCCAGGCGCTGGGCATCGTGCCCGATTTGAAGGTCGACGAAACGGCGGAGGGCGACGGCCTGAATGCGATGCAGGTGCGCGAAGCCGACCTCGACCATCATCTGGCGAACGAGGGCGACAAGACCGTGACGGCATCGGCCGCCCGCGCCAAGCGCGACGAACTGGAGCAGGAGCAGCGCGCGCTGGCCCTGCTGAAAACCGCCAAGCCGCTCGAATTCGGCGGCAAGGACGATTTCCAGCTGGCCCAGGCGATCAACCATTTCAAGGGCTTGCCGGTGCGGCTGGCGAAGGCCGACCCGGACGCCGACAAGGCGGCGCCGGCGCAGTTGCCGGGCGCGGAGCAGAAGCCGCCCGAGCTCAAGGGCGCGCCGAAGAAATAATGCAGGACCAGCAGCTGCAGCGCTATGCGCGCCATATCCTCCTCGACGAGGTCGGCATCGAAGGCCAGCAGCGCGTGCTCGACGGGCACGCGCTAATCGTCGGCGCCGGCGGCCTCGGCTCGCCGGCCGCGCTCTACCTGGCGGCCAGCGGCGTCGGCCGCATCACCCTGGTCGACGACGACACGGTCGATCTCACCAACCTGCAGCGCCAGGTGATGCACACGACGGCGCGCATCGGCCAGCCGAAGGTCGACTCCGGCCGCGATGCGCTGTTGCAGATCAATCCCGACATCGAGATCGTCGCCTTGCGCGAACGCGCCGGTCCGGCACGGTTGGCGGAACTCGTCGCCAGCGCCACGGTCGTACTCGACTGCAGCGACAATTTCGCGACCCGGCACGCCGTCAACCGCGCCTGCGTGGACGCCGGGGTGCCGCTGGTGGCCGGCGCCGTGATCCGCTTCGACGGCCAATTGTCGGTGTACGACGTGCGCGATCCGGCTTCGCCCTGCTACGCTTGTTTGTTCCCGCCGGACAGCGGCTTCGAGGATGCGGCCTGCAGCACCCTGGGCGTGTTCGCGCCCCTGGTCGGGGTGATCGGCGCGGCGCAGGCGGCCGAAGCGCTGAAGCTGCTGGCGGGGATCCGGCCGTCGCTGGCCGGGCGCCTGCAGATGCTGGACGGCCGGTACATGGAATGGAGCGAGGTCAAGGTGGCGCGCAATCCCGTCTGCCCGGTGTGCGCAGGACGCGCATGAGGGCAGGCTGCCGCGCCGGGCCGGACTGCCTTACAATTGGCGAACTCGCTAAGGTGGCCGCTCTGCGTGAATCCGCCTTATACTAGCTTGCTTGTCGCCCCGATTCCACGACTGTTTCCATAGATAGAGCCCTATGCAAAATGTTTCGCAACCCCTGCAGCAACGCTTCCGGCAACGGCTGCAGAAAACGCGCCGCCAGCGCGGCTTCACCCTCGTCGAGATCATGGTGGTCGTGGTCATCATCGGCATCCTGGGCGCGCTGGTCGTGCCCAAGCTGCTGGGCCGCACCGGCGAATCGCGCGTGACCGCCGCCCGCGTCGACATCGCGACCATGATGTCGGCGCTGAAGCTGTACAAGCTGGACAACCAGCGCTACCCCACCACCGAGCAGGGCTTGCAGGCGCTGGTGCAGAAACCGACCAGCGGCCCGGCCGCCAACGGCTGGAAGGACGGCGGCTACCTCGAGCGCCTGCCGAAGGACCCGTGGGGCAATGCCTACCAATACCTGTCGCCCGGCCTGCACGGCGAAGTCGACATCCTGTCGCTGGGCGCGGACGGCCAACCGGGCGGTACCGGCGAAGATGCCGACGTCGGCTCCTGGGAAAGCAAATAACACCCCCTGAGGAGCACCCGTTCCGATGATCACGCGCACGCGCGGCTTCACCCTGGTGGAGATCATGGTCGTGATGGTCATCATCGGCGTCACGCTGGGCTTGGTGTCGCTGAACGCGATCCCGAGCCCGCGCCAGGATCTGCAGGACGAGGCGCGCCGCCTGTCGCTGCTGCTGCAACTGGCGCGCGACGAGGCGATCGTGCGCAACCGTCCGGTCACCTTCGAAGCCACGCCCGAGCGCTACCACTTTTTGGTGCGCAACGAAACGCGCTGGGAACCGATCGCCACCGATGACCTGCTGCGCGAGCGCGCCTTCCGCAATGCCCCGCTGACGCTGCTGCTGGAACCGGGCAGTGCCGGCACCGCCAATCCGCTGCGCGTCACCTTCGGGCGCGAGCCGGTCGACAAGCCCTTCCTGCTGACCCTGGCCAGCGGCGACATCCGCGTCGCCATCCGGGCCGACGGCGTCGGTCATTTCACGGTCGAATGAGCCATCGATGAACCTGCGGACCTCAAGCAAGCAGCACGGCTTCACCCTGCTGGAAGTGCTGGTGGCGCTCGTCATCGTCGGCACCGCGCTCGGCGCCGGCCTGCGCGCGGTCGGCAGCCTGAGCGCCAACAGCGCCGGCTTGCGCACATCGATGATGGCGACCTGGTCGGCCGAGAACCGCCTGGTGCAGATCCGCCTGGGCAAGGAATTTCCCGACGTCGGCAAGCGCGGCTTCGATTGCCCGCAAGGCGACCTGCACCTGGTCTGCCAGGAAGAAGTCATCGTCAGCCCGAATCCGCGCCTGCGCCGGGTCGAAGTGTCGGTATTCGACATCGAGAATCCGAACCGGCGCATCGTCAAGCTGGTGCAGCTCGTGCTGAGGCCACGCACATGACGCATCATCGGCGCGGTTTTACCCTGGTCGAGCTGCTGGTCGCGATCAGCATCCTCGCCATCGTGGCCGTGCTCGGCTGGCGCGGGCTGGACAGCATCGTGCGCGCGCGCGCGAGTCTCACCGCGCAGATGGAAACCACGCGCGGCATGCAGCTCGCCTTTGCCCAGCTGCAAAGCGATTGCGAACACATCACCCGCAGCGACGTCATCAACGGCCGGCCCTTCCTGCTGACCGGCACCGACCGCATCACCCTGGTGCGCGAAGTGTTCACCGAAAACCAGCCATCCCACTTGCAGGTGGTGGCCTACCGCGTGATCGACGGCGCCTTGATACGGCGCGAATCGAACGTCACGCGCGACCTGGCCGAGCTCGACGCGCTGTGGCAGGCGTCCGTCAGCGATACCGATACCAAGGGGGCGGTGGCGCTGCAGGTCGGCGTGGCCGCGATGCAGGTGCTGGTGTGGCAGAACAACGGCTGGCGCCAGGCCGTCACCGTCGCCAATCTGGTGGCCCAGCAAACCACGGGCGTGTCGCAGGAGCCGACCGGTTTGCAGGTGGCGCTGGCGCAGCAGGGGCAGGCGGTGCCGATGATGAAATTCTTCCTGGTGGGGGAGCCGTGAACGCCTCGCGCTTGCCGCCACGCCCGCCGTTGAATCTGCCGCCGCGCCGGCGCCAGCGCGGCGTCGCCGTGATCACCGCGCTGCTGCTGACGACGCTCGCGGTGGCCATCGTGGCCAGCCTGTTCTGGCAGCAGCAGGTGCAGGTGCGTTCGATGGAAAACCAGCGCCTGCACCTGCAGACCAAATGGATCCTGCGCGGCGCGCTCGACTGGTCGACGCTGGTGCTGGACAGCTTCAACAGCAGCTACACGAGCCTGGACCAGCCGTGGGCCACGCCGCTCGAGGAAACCCGCCTCGACCAGTACATCGAACGCGAGCGGGTCGAAGGCGAAAATTTCGATGCCACCTTGTCCG
>Ga0308164_10003870_pt1 | contig 13100 bp, 12 predicted proteins | sample PhyTR2_FD_201031 | JGI IMG/M metagenome (GOLD analysis project Ga0308164, IMG submission 201031) | Phyllosphere microbial communities from UC Gill Tract Community Farm, Albany, California, United States - DLSLT.R2 | ecosystem: Host-associated > Plants > Phyllosphere > Unclassified | place: USA... | reverse complement strand
CGGCCAAGAGCCTTATACGTGGCTGCGCCACGTACTTGAAAGGCTGCCACATGCGCAGTCGGTGGCCGACTACGAAGCGTTGCTTCCGTGGAACTGCTCACCGGAGATGCCACGGTAAACCGTAGCCCCAACTTACGGTAGGTGGTGTTCATGGATCGCTTACGGCTTACCAAGGCTGTTTGATCGGCACAAGTACCGACAGCGCAACATCATCGAGCGCATGTTTGGCTGGCTGAAAGAGAACCGACGCATCGTGACGCGCTTCGAAAAGCTCGCGAAAAGCTATGCCGGTATGGTCTCGCTGGCTTGTTCCATGCGGTGTTCGCGACATCTCTTTTCGTACAGAACCTAGCAAGAAAACAACTGGCCAAAAAATATAAAAATGCTCTTCGACGGGGAGAGACCAAAAGTGAGACAACGTCTGATGAATGCAGCCTTTGTCGATAAAATTAATCGTATACGTCAAAGCATAGGAATATGCACAGTTAGGAATATTAGTCTTACCGACCGCATCCATGTACATAAGAAGAAAATAGCCAGGCAATTGACCGGGAAATCCGAAGCGACCGTCTTTTTATGAAAGCAATTAGATCAATACCACCCGTCGCCTCTTTTTAACGCACTAGCAAAAGGGTAATCAAGAACCCAGACAGCATAAAAAAATGCTAGCTCCGATATGCGCATTTATTAACGACATTATCCTAGGGCTTTCAATCCCCAAGTACGGCCATAGCACGGCGTCAGAAATGATAACGAATAGCACCGCAATTCCTCGCAGCCCATCCAACCCCAGTATTCTCTGACTCATGTTCTCACCTTCAGGTTCTCAACCGGTGAATTGTGAAGCACACACTTGATGCGTCCAATCCTATTACGCCAGGCGATCAATCGATAACTTATGTGGATAGACGACTGAGAAGGCTCTCTGACCCGAGCCATTCGGAGCAACTCAGTGTTCAGGCTGACGTCCTCCTCTTCAACTCATTTACGCCATCAACTCACCTAGCAAACAGCAATACAATCTGGTTATTAGTGCGGGGTTATGGGCCGCCGGAATGGTAAGCCATTCCGGTCAAGCGCTCACACATCTTGTCGTCGCTGCTGGTAAACCCAGTCGACAATTTCACCGTCAGGTGTATACCCACTAACTACTTCACGCAGTAACTGCCGGACTCGGTTAAAATCCTCAGCCTCCACCGCTGCCATCAACACGGCAATGTGCTCTTTCAGTGGCTCCCACATCAAATGATCCTCATTCGCCATCATGATCATTGGATGAGGAGTAGCACTCACATTATCGCCGATCAGCAACTCTTCATAGAGTTTTTCACCTGGGCGCAAACCCGTGAACTCTATAGCGATGTCACCGTGAGGGTTGTACTCTGATTTAATACTCAACCCGGACAGGTGCACCATCCTCTCCGCGAGAGAAGCAATCCTGACGGGCTCTCCCATATCAAGCACGAAGACATCCCCACCTTGTCCCATGGAACCGGCCTGAATTACCAGTTGAGCCGCTTCCGGAATCGTCATGAAATATCGGGTTATCTTGGGGTGGGTAACGGTTAACGGCCCACCCGCTTTGATCTGCTTGTGGAACAAAGGAATAACAGAGCCTGAAGAGCCAAGTACATTGCCAAAGCGGACCATGGTGAAGCGAGTCTTATTAACTCGCGCCACATTAGCAGCATCACCAAACAAAACTGGAGCAACCTCTTTACTTAACGCTTGCAGTACCAATTCGGCAAGACGCTTCGTGCTACCCATGACATTGGTAGGACGTACAGCTTTGTCAGTGGAGATTAAGACAAAATTAGATACATTGGCCTGCAATGCGGCCTGCGCCGTATTTAGCGTGCCGATTGCATTATTAATCACACCCTCAGCAATATTATGCTCAACCATCGGAACATGCTTATACGCAGCGGCATGATAGACGGTGTCAACACGCCACATCGACATGGTGTCGAACACATGTTTCTGGTTACGTATCGAGCCTAAGAAAGGGATCAAGGTTACGGGAAGTGATTCACGCTGAATTCGCTGCTCTAGTTCAGAATGAATACTGTAAAGGTTAAATTCACTATGCTCAAAAAGCAGTAATGCCTTGGGTTTAAGTACCAAAATTTGTCGACAGAGTTCGGAGCCGATCGACCCGCCAGCACCCGTAACCATCACGACCTTGCCAGAGATACAGCGGGAGAGAAGATCATACTGCGCAGGTACAGAATCACGTCCCAGCAAGTCAGCAATGTCGACCTCCTGGATATCATCAACCTTCACTCGGCCACTAGCCAAGTCCATGATCCCAGGAATGCTGCGTACGTGCAGTGGGAAGTTTTCCAGGAAGCCCAGAATTTCTCGACGACGAGCGCGGCTTGCGGACGGTACCGCGAGCAGGACCTCTTCCGCACCGGTGCTGTCGATGAGTTTTTGAATATCCTTACCGCGGTATACCTGAAGCCCTGAAATAACGCGATCGGCGACGCCTTCATCATCATCTATAAATGCAACGGGGCGCATGATACGGCCCATACGCAGTGCCGCCACCAATTGATTCCCAGAGGCCCCAGCACCATATATCGCAACCTTAGGCAGACCGTTATCTCGGGTGGCAAAGGGTACATGCTGCTTGGCAGCAAACCAATCACCCAAGAAATACTGCCGCATAATCAGCCGCAGGCCACCAATCATGATCAGACTGAGCCACCAATAGTTGAAGATGATGGAACGCGGAACCACAAATTTATGGTTGACATACCAATAGACGATCAGCGCAAGAATCAAGGCGGACAAGCTCACCGCTTTAATAATCGCGATAAGTGCGTCATTACCAAAATACCGCATCACCGCACGATACATACCGAATCTAATGAATATCGGAATAGCGACCACTGGGGCAGCGACGAAAAGCCACGGATGAGTGACCAGTGGGTTAACCATCTCGTCTATGCCGAGACGGACCGCGAAGGCGAGCCATAGCGCTACAATGACCAGCAGTACATCGACTACTACCTGTAGCGCACGTTTGTACCGTCGTGGCAGCGCGAGCATGCGCGTTCTAATACTTTCCATTATTCTCAAAAAGCCCTCGTCTCTCCTGATAGTCTCGGCATTTCCAGCCACTGACCGATGGCACTGCCGCACACACACCTTCCGGTGCAGCTACATGGAATTAGTGACCCCTGTTTCAGGGCCGCTCAAGCTCTCCGGCATGGTACTTGATAGCGAGCCCGATCAACGGCAGGTAGGCAATCATCACACCAATCATGCCGGACAACCAGTCCATAGCTACCGCGACGGCAATGGGTAGTAGCCAGAGGCCGTTAATGGCTAATACGCCGAGCGTCACAGGCAAATGCCTGCCGTAAAACCGAGAGGCGTATTGGTAAGCATGACTACGGTGCGCCTCGTAGACCTTGTCTCCTCGTGCTAGCCGACGGACGAGCGTATAGGTTGCATCAACAATGAAGACACCAAGCAAAATCACCCATGACCAGAAGAAAGCAGGTGCGGCCCAAGCCCCCTGTATAGACAAGGCGCCCAAGGTAATGCCCAGAAATCCGCTAGCCCCGTCGCCCATAAAAATCTTTGCGGGGGGGTAGTTCCAGTAAAGAAACCCAGCAACCGCGAATCCGAGCATCAAAGGCAAGACCATCAAGTGGTCGAAGTTCATAAGCCAGTAAATAAGCGCCATGCCGAATAATGCGGTAATAGCCTGAACGCTGGCCAGCCCATCAATACCATCCATGAAGTTATAAAGATTTAATAGCCACACTAGATAAAGCGTCGCAAAAATGCCGAGAATTGCAGCAGCCTCCAAGCGAAGACCGAACACCTCGAGAGGTGGAAACCCTCCGAGCCAGACAAGCACCCATATCGCGCCGAAAAAATGACCCAGCAATCGCCAGCGGGCAGCGATGTGGCCATGGTCATCCATGAACCCCACGATGGCGATGAGCACACCTGCTCCACCTACTGCGACAGCGGCTTGCCACGCAGCATTCCCTTCAACCAGCAGCCACAGCAGACCGATAATAAAGCTGATGACTATCGCAATCCCCCCACCGCGCGGAGTAGGAACAGTGTGGGAACTCCTAGCGTTGGGAACGTCGATGATGCTTTTCGCGAGCGCGTATCGACGAAGCAGCCCAGTTAACACAAGTGCTGCAATGAATGCAAAACCGTACAAATAAATGACACTCACTGCTTGCCCCCTGTCCGCTCTTCATCATACTTTTTCATAAAATCTGCACCGGCTGCAGCCAATGCCTTTTCTGAAGTGATTGGCGGCGTCCAGCCAAGCAGCAAGCTGGCTTTGGTAGAGTCAACCACTAAAGATCTGCACAGCTGGCTGTACATAGCCCTTCTTCCTAGAACCCCCAAACCCATACCGATCATCCACACCGGCACTGGAAAGAGCCGCGCGGGCCGCGCCATGCCTTGAGCAAGCAAGCGGATGATTTGTGGTGTTGTCAGCTCAGTGCCATCAGAGATTACGAAGGTCTCGTTAGCCGCTAACGGATTGCTGATGCAGGCATGGATAAAATCAACCAGGTTTTCCAGTGCGACCATACTGCGGCGGTTGCTAACCCAGAGAAACGGAAGCGGTAACCCACTGCGAACTATGCTCAGCAACCGGCCAAAGTTCCCGGGTGCATCCCCAGCATAGACAAGCGGTGGACGAATCACGACCAGTTCCATCCCAGTACCACGGATTAGGTTCGTTAGTTCAAGCTCCGCATTCAGCTTACTCACTGCGTACAGCTGAGTGGGCTTGCAAGAGGTCGTTTCTGAAAGGGACTTGCCCTGATCAGTTTCAGACCCTACAACACCAATTGAACTCAAAAAAATAAAGCGCTTGACGCCCTGGCGCAGGGCGGCCACTGCTAGATCTTTTGTAACACTCACATTCGCGCTAGTGAACGCAGCCGCAGGATCAGTGGAATCGTCATTGAGTACGTGGGCACGCCCGGCAAGGTGAACAATAGTGTGAACGCCTTTACAGATGCTATCCAGATCTGGACTGCCCTCAAGATCCATGCGCACAGTTTCTGCGACGCCATAAGGCGCGTCACTGCTTCGGCTTACGCCTCGGACGGTCATCCCGATGTCCGTCAGCTTCTTGCACACGGCCCGCCCGATAAAACCGGAAGCACCTGTCACCAAAATCATGTTGCATCCTTAGTCATATCAATATCTTTCGGGCAATTGCCTTGTACTCAAAGTTTTCAGTAAGGAAAGTGCGCCCGCGTTCGCCCATTTCCTTTAAACTCTCTTTATCAGTGGCACTCATCAACATGAACGCCTGCGCCAGATCGCGCGGCTGATCAGGGGCAACGGTCAGACCACAACCTGCATCCAGAACTGGATCATTATACGCGGCGTACGCGCCGACAACAGGCAACGCCATTGCCATGTAGTCATAAAGTTTATTTAAGCTGATACCGAACCTATAAATCGGCAAGTCGTGCATGACGAAGAAACCTGCGTCTACACGTTTGAGCGCCTCGAGGATAACGCCCTTGTCAACCTGACCGTAAAAGCTCACGCAATCGTACGGAATGCAGCGGCGCCGAATCTCTTCACTCTGCTCCCCCTTACCAACAATAACAAAGCGAAGCTTGCCCTCAGCGTCCAGATGCTCGAGTGCATCGACGAATTTATGCATTGCGTTAGGTTCGCCGAGCGCGCCCGCATAGAAAAATATGAATTCGCCAGCGTTACGGAAGCGTTCAAGATCTCCCAATAAAGCGTTATCCGATAGTGCGCCGGATGATGCTGTGAATGAAAACCCATTAGGTGCGTAAACAAATTTTTCTGCCAGCAAACCATGCGCTTTCATATAACTGAGAGCACCAGGAAGCAGCGAAATTACTTTATCGGAAGCACGATAAGCGAAACATTCAATCAAGCTAAGCACTTTTACAATAGGATGCCGCGCGTTTACCCCAGCAACCTCTATTAAGCTCAACGGCCACAGATCCCTTACCTCGAAATAGATTTTGGCTCCATAAAGCTTGGCCATGAAAAGAGCAGAGGGATATGCAAACGGATGCGCGGATGAATAAACTACCAAATCTGGTCGTTTGTTCCGAGGTAAGCGGACCATAAAAATGAGTAACGTTAAGGCGAAGAAGATCATCGACAAGAGACGTTTGAGACCATTTCCCGCGTACCTGATTGCAGGCAGAAAATGATACTGTACCCCGCCATAGTGGCGCGACCCGACTGGCTTCCCTTCATCATCCATCAAGTGATGATAAGCTGGCGAAACTATTGTAACTTCGTGCCCACTAGCTTGCCACTCATTCGCTAGGTAATACGAGCGCCAGTATCGGCCCACGCCAGGACCGCCCGCATAGGGATTTACATACAAAATTCTCATACTGGTACTTTCCAGTCATGGCCAAACGAACGCCACTCGCCAAAGCTATCTATGTTACCTACAGACATCGTGGTTCCTATATGACATCCGTTTCGCTCCTCATCTACCCATATCCAAACTGCCGAAATCAGTAGCCTATTTGGACAATGCAATACTGTTTAGATGCTCAGCGATCTTTACAGAAGCACGCCCACCTCCATAAAGTGTCTCCGAATCAACGATCACACTGCCATGACTACTTTTAACCGCGGCCACAATATGGTCCGTATTTGCACCTACAAGCACGTTCGCTCCGCGTGTTATGAGCTCCACCCACTCCGTTTGATCACGCATCGTCACACAGGGTTTACCAAAGAAAAAGGCTTCTTTTTGCACTCCGCCGCTGTCTGTCAGGACCAAACCACTCTTTTGCAGCAACCAGATCATTTCCAAATATCCCACAGGAGCAATGACACTGGCCCGAAGATCTATTCCAAGATCTGCAATTACGCGACGCGTACGTGGGTGCAGAGGCAGTAGCACGGGGGCAATGGTAGTGTGAATGTGATTAAGAGCTGCGATGATTGACCTCAACCTTGCAGGGTCATCTGTATTTTCGGCTCTGTGCAGAGTCGCTAGTATGAACCCCTCTGATATCTCTGGACCAACGGGGGCTTGAGCGCGCTGAGCGAAGAAAAGTGCACTATCCTGCATAACATCACCAACATTCATAACCTCGGCGGCTTTGTCGGCGAAGCCTTCACGTGCAAGATTATCAATGGCAACCTGAGTCGGACAATATAGAACATCACTAACCTGATCAGTTAGAATGCGATTTATCTCTTCAGGCATATTCATATTAAAGCTGCGCAAACCTGCTTCGATATGCGCAATTGGAACGTGCATTTTGGCTGCAGCCAACGCTCCAGCGAGAGTTGAATTGGTATCCCCGTAGACCATTAATCGATCCGGCTTTTCTAGGGCGATCACTTTTTCGATTTCAACCAGCATTCTAGCTGTCATGACACCATGTGAACCACCGCTAATATTCAGCTGGTGGTCTGGGCGCGGAATATTGAGCTGATCAAAAAAAATATCAGACATGTTCGAATCAAAATGCTGCCCTGTATGGACTATTATTTCATTCAGAGCTTGATGCTGCTTGATAGCGCGCGACACAACACTCGCCTTGATAAACTGGGGGCGCGCGCCGACTATAGTAAGCAACTTCATAAATTAAACTCCCTTATTTCAACGCCGCATACAAATTAAGAAGCGTTTTCTCTTCAATTGACCAATTATACTTCTCAAGAACCGCCCGCTGACCATTTCGCCCCATTCGCTCAGCGAGTACAGGCTGCGTAACTAGGGAGTCTATTGCTGCGGCAATATCCGAAGGTGCCAATGGATCTACACATAAGCCACAGCTATTCCCCTCAATGATTTCCCGCCAAAGAGGAAAATTTGAAGCAATTACCGGAATTCCGGCGCTCATGTATTCAAACATCTTATTTGGTTGGGCATCGATGTGATTAGGCACAGGTAAGAAAGTCACAACCCCACCTACTGACCGGGCTAATGCATCTCGTACACCTGCCCTGTCCACAAAACCGAGTGCGTCAACTGAAGACCAACCAGGCTCAGCCTTCGCGGAAGACTCCACATTCTCTTCGGCAAACTTGCCACCCAGTTGAAGACGGGCACCGCTCTTGACCATCGACATAGCCCGGACTACTTGAGTAATTCCCCGAATTGAGGCAATACCCCCAATATAACTTATCTCTGCAGATTTTTTTGACCAATCGATGTCCGCGCAAGCCAACTCCCCAATCAGAGGATAATTATTTACAGTAACCGCCAGTGGATTTATTTTCTTGAACTTCTCGGTAATATGAGGCGTTGCCGTAACAATTGCATCGAAACGACCACAAACCAACCTCTCAAACGCGCTGAATATATTGGAAAGCGCTAGCTTGGCAAATTTATTCAAATAAGGCTTCCCCAACAATTGCTTGGGCAAATCTTCGTGCGCATCAAAAATTACTTTTTTACCACGACGTTTAAGCTTTAATCCGGCAGGAATAAGCTCGGGATCGTGAAAATGATAGACATCTGCGTTTATATCTAGGGCTGCCTTGTACACTCGCTTGGTCGTCGCCAGCATGCGATTAAGACGACCTCGCGAGCAACCCACGTCAATAATACTTATATCATCCAGAACTTCGGGTCCTTTTCCATCCGCGACCACGAGATGTACATCATATCCGCCTTTTGCCAAACTTTTGCACTCTTTTAAGAAAATGCGAGTGTCGTAGCGCGGGTGTGCGGAGGTGAGATGGGCGATCTTTATCATTATGATATTGCCCCTTATGAGTACACGTTTATACGACGCCCGAGCGCCCGCTGAAGAAGGTATTGAACCTTTTTGGCTCGTTTTTGCTGACCATCCCAGTTTGCAAAATCGGAGTAATCGTGGATGGGTGCCTGCATCAAGCCCTCGAACTCCTGGCGACTGATGCGCATTTTTTTACAGAAGTAGTCGATGTCTATCTGCAGTTCAGCTGGGTCATAGAGCGGCTCAGCCAGCTTCTCAACTGCTTGATCACGTGTCATTTGCCCGGACAACACCATGCTTGAGTAATGCAGCTTGCGTTTGTCGTATCCAAACTTAGTTGGCAGATAATAATTCTGAAAAAGCTTGGTGAATATTGATTCACCGTGCTTGCGCGCATATGAGCGATAGCCAACCACCTCTTGCAGATACCGCTCAGCCTGCGCCTTGTCGTACTCCATGAAGTTGAGCGGACGAAAGGTGCGCATACCTTTGACAAACGGATACCAGAAATAGTACTCAAGGAAGCTAATGGTTTTAAAATCGCGCAGAGGGCGTTCGCCATATTTTTTATGAATGGCTCGCAAATTAATAGCATCCATTGCACTGCCATGCCAAGACTCAGGAAATACTGCTTCAGTTGCAAGGTTGCCGCCACTCAAGATGTATTTAATCTTATTCTTGACCGCAAAATGATACATGCTGGCGAAAAACGCATGATCCTGCGGAACATCCTGATTTGCCACAGCGGCTTTCATGTAAGCCAACTGCAGGTCCCTGACCTCTTCCCAGTTCATCACATGGGTATGCAGGTCGTAACCGCAGTGCTTAATAATTTTTTCGATGTTGCTGACAGCAAGTTCGCTGTTCCAGCCTGCATCGACATGCACAACCAAGGGGCGCAAACCAAGGTCTTTGACCTTGAGGGCAAGGTATGAACTGTCAACACCACCACTGAGGCCGATAATGCAATCGTACTCCTGGCCTGCACCGTCTTTTTTAATCTGGTCTACAATTTTCTGCAGGCGCTGTTGGGCATCATCGCCGCTAAACAACTGCAGCGACTGCACCGAGTCAAATTTATGGCAGTGATTACACACACCGGCCTCATCGAATACTATCTCGGCATCTGATGTATCCATGACACAACGACTACAAACCTTACTCAATGCCATTCTCCTAAAATCAATGTCTGACACCTGGACGCTTGATGCCGGATCCCAGGCTTATAATTCTCGCCTTAGCCCGCGTCTGGGCTGAAGGCACAATGTGTGCGTATCCGTCAGCTATTTCGAGCTTGCAATATTGATTGTGGGATAGCTGATCAGCACCGCTCGGTGTTTTCCGTGAAAGACAAACAGGCTACCTGCCGCCACGGCCGAGACGCTGGTTTGCTCGAACAGATCGGTGAGGTCATTCACTGCACCTGCACCACCGCAAGCGATCACCGGCACATGTACGCTTTTGACAACGCTCTCGATCAACGCAGTGTCAAAGCCCCTCTGGGTGCCATCCCGGTCGATCGAGTTGAGGAAAATCTCACCGACCCCAGCGCCTTCCAGCGCCTGGGCCCATTCGACCGGCGAGCGCTTGGTGTCGACTGAACCGCTGGCAGCATACACCGTATAGCCGCCCCAAAAGCTTTTCTTGCAATCGATCGAGCCAACCACGCTCTGCGAGCCATATTTGTTGGCTATCTCACGAATGATCGACAGATCGGCTAACGCCGCAGCGTTGATCGAAATTTTTTCCACACCCAACGCAAATAATCTATCCGCGTGCGCCAGGGTCTTGATTCCACCACCGTAGCAAATAGGCATGAAACACTCACCGGCAACTTCGGCGATCAATTCGTAATTAGGTTCCCGCTTAAGCAATGAGGCCTCAATATCCAGCAGGATCAGTTCATCGACCTCCTTTTCATTGAAGATTCGGATCGCGTTGATCGGATCACCAACATATTTAGGGTCTTTGAACTTGACTGTCTTGACCAGGCCACGATCCTTGAGCAACAGGCATGGAATAATACGTTTTCTGAGCATTAGATCAGCTCCACGAAATTCTTGAACAATTGCATACCGAATTTGTGGCTTTTTTCTGGATGGAACTGAAAGCCGAACACGTTATCTTTAACGACCGCAGCGGTGAACAGCTGATCATAGTTGGCGCTCAGCAAAATATTGCTCTCATCGCGCGGGCTCATGTAATAACTGTGCACAAAGTAGAACCTGCTGGGGTTATCCAGGCCAGTCAGGCCGTCAAGGATCGGATGCTCCTGCGCCGCCACAATTTCGTTCCAGCCCATGTGCGGGATCTTGCGGTGCTCACGCGCTTCGAAACGGACGATATCCATGTCGACCCATCCTAGGCCAGGCTCGGTGCCTTCTTCCGAGCGCATTCCCAACATTTGGCTACCGAGACAGATACCCATGACTGGCTTGCGCTTCTCCACGACCTGTTCGGTCAGGACGTCAACCAAACCACTTTTGCGCAACGTTTGCATCCCCGCGTCGAACGCGCCGACGCCAGGCAAAATCAGCTTTTCAGCACTTTCGATGTCTGACCGGCTGTTGGAAGCAATGGCCTTAGCGCCCACGCGTTTCAACATGTTCAAAACCGAAGCGATGTTTCCGACACCATAATCAACGACAACGATCACTTGGCTTCTCCCTTGGCGCAGTGGAAGGACATCCAGAAATAGATGAAATACATAAACGCGTAACCCGCTGCGTAGAAAGTCAGGACAGACTCAACGGTGGCTGGGACCATAAAACATGCCACGGTCATAGCTAGCAGAACCAGTTGCCAGAGCAGATCCAGGTTTTGCCGCTGGGCAATGTAGATGGTGTAGCTGAGCGGACTGACCACAAAGCGCATGTAAAACAGCGGGAGCAGCAGCACGGCATAACGTCCCGACTCCGTCCACTCCGCACCAAAAATCAAGGCGAAAGCAGGTTCTGCGAAAAAGCCCACGATGATAAAAGGCGGTAACGCCAGCAGCGCCAGCACCTTGAACGTTGACAAGAACAGCTTACGGCAGTCGCCAGACTCTCGATAATCACGTGCTGCTTGCTCTTTGAATACGTCTAATACCGAAGCGGCCAGTAGGGAAATCGGTGCGCCCATCATTCTCAGTGTCAAAGCGTACCAACCTGCTACTTCACCACCGAATTTTGCCGCAAGCAGCACTACAGGTAGCTGACTTGAAACCGTATTGATAAAGTCAGCAGGTAGAGAAAACTTAGGGAAGTTTATGAAGCTGCGGGCTACCCTCCTTACGATGATCGGTGGTGCACTGAAGCTTTCTACAATTAATGGCTTACCTATCCAGAACGTAGCTAGTACGGTAGCGAGCGCCACACCGAGCATCTGACCGTAGATCAGCCCACCCTCGCCTATGAAAATGTAGGCAGCGCCTACCTGACAGACCGCGATGCAGGCAGCTAGGCTTATGCGCGCCAGCCCCAGTTGATTGAATGCTTGCTGATACGTGAGAACAGATAACAACAGCTTGTTTATAGCTAAGCCTGCGGATACCGCCACTAAAGCCAGCCAATATCCACTGACCTCGGCCGGCAACGAACTTGTAAAATACGGCGCAACCAATAAGACGCTAGCAACTACCACAGATAGCATTATTATCAGCACAACAACAAGCTTAACTACAGCGTGTAACTCACCTCTGTTTTGTGCTGAAAAAATTGCTAGCTCATAGCGCCCCGTCAGAACAACTGCAATTATTGTGGCCACTGACAGCCAAACGCTGAACCCACCGATTTCTGCTGGCGTGTACAACCGTACCAAGAGAAGCATAACGCTGATTGTGATGAGCTGAGCGCCCAACGTACCAAACAGCACGCGCATGATTCGTCTAAAGAACAGTGAGTTCACTCTGTTCTCCTCGCTTCGCACGCGACCCGTAATGTACCTGACAGCAAAAAATCACTCGCTGAATACCTAGATAACCAACCTGAGCAAAGCAGGAATTTAAATCCCAGCCCACCAAGCGCCCCAATAGGACAACGGCGGTGCGCTGTAATCTGACAATCAGGCATATGCGGTTGCTTGGTAGAATACATTGACTAACCGGCCAGAGCGGCGCTAATAGCGCTTACTGACGTGCTATCCAGGTACGGATGCATCGGCAAACTCATGACCTTGGTCGCAACGTCATCGCCAATCGGCAACACAGCGCTTTCATCCATGACCGCCGGCTGTTTGTTCAGCGGGATCGGGTAATGAACCGCGGTAGGAATTCCGGCCGCCTTGAGGCGATCTTGCACGGCATCGCGATCCTGCACCTGCACTGTGTACTGGGCAAAGGCACTGATGTTGCCTTCAGCAATGTACGGTGTACCCGACACGCCCGCCTGCTTCAGTGCAACGTCATACCATGCCGCA
>Ga0308164_10003868_pt1 | contig 13107 bp, 17 predicted proteins | sample PhyTR2_FD_201031 | JGI IMG/M metagenome (GOLD analysis project Ga0308164, IMG submission 201031) | Phyllosphere microbial communities from UC Gill Tract Community Farm, Albany, California, United States - DLSLT.R2 | ecosystem: Host-associated > Plants > Phyllosphere > Unclassified | place: USA... | reverse complement strand
GCCTCGTAGTGAGCGCCGAAAGGACTGGTCGAGAACGCATGACGCCGATCGAGAACATCTATTTCACGTCGCGGATCATCCACGGCGACCTATCCTCCGCCGATGACGAACTGACAGGCCAGGTCGGTCCCACAGGCACGTGGATTCCCTTTGTGAAAACGGCGCTCATTACGCTCGCCAATCTTGCCGACCTGGAAGGTGCGCTGCGGCCTATGTACCGTGATACACCGGCGCTAGCCGAGCAGACGAAAGCGCTCGACGCCGACCTTCAGTTTGCCAAATACCTGCGCAACGTCTTCGCGGGGCATGTCAACGAAGCGCTGATCGCCAAAGCCTATGAATGGCGCCCCGAGCTTCGCAAGCTTCCCGATATTCGCGAGCTGAACGGCACCGTGATGCTCAACATCTTCGTACTGGAGACGGCGATCAATACCTATGTCGCCGAGGATGGTCAGCACGGCATGTTCCCGTCCGAAACAGACCTCGTTTACCCGCCCGATATGGAGCGTTTTTGCACATGGCTTTCGACGACCGTTCGAGCCGCGATACGGATCTGCGACATCCTCGGCGAAATCACCCATGTTTCGGTGTCACCGCTGGGGGAACGAGAGGATATGTTCGCGGCGTTCAAGGCTGCAGGGCTGACGGACTTTGCCCGGATCAGAAAGGGGCGCTGAGCGACCCCGCGGCTGCCTGCAGCGATCATACCCAACCACGCGCCGGTGCCGCAAAGCGAAGCCGGCGCGCTATTATAGGAGCCTGGAGCAACCGGGTGGCTGCTCCAGACCGTTACCTAGTCGTCGCCATCGTTGATGGCATCGCAGGCGGTTTGGCAGGCTTCGCGACTGCCATAGGGGCCGATGTGCGGCGTGTGGTTGTCATCGACGCCCCACCAGCCCTTTTCGACATGCCTGCCACTGTCACGCATCAGGGATCTTGTTCCGCCACCAATGTGGATCGGATCGAGTGTACCTTTGATCGACATATGCTTCATCCTTCTATGCCCAGAATGGGCGCACAGAACCGCGCGACGCCCGCGAATTGGGCGTCGCTCTACCGACCAAAAACAACCGGTCAGCGCGGTTCGACGATTGCTTTACAAGTATCGATTCCGCGGGCGCTCCAGCGCCGCACGGTGCCTCAAGATGCGACTGCAGTTCAGACCTCGTCTCACCATTCCGACCGGCAGACGTACGTTGCCGCGATGCGGATTCGTCGGGATCGACCATCGGCTGCGGCGGCCGCGCGAGCCACTGCCGCCAATGCGGCTAGGTGGCAGTTGTACATGAACAATGGCACTGCGCTCTGGCCCGGTTTCGCACTGCGGCTCGGCCAGCCATCGGAACTGACCCGGATCACGCTGCGTGGATGCGAACAACAGGGTGGGAAGCGCTGCTGATCAAGAGCAGACAACGCGATTATCAGGAAGAAGGCGGTTTATGGAATTATCTGACCATCACACATACGCGCGGAAATGGATGGACGAGACGGCCCATCTTGATGGCTCCGGCATCTATGAAAAGCTGGTAACGCTACTTCCGCTAGGCCGCGTGTTGGAAGTCGGCTGCGGTGCTGGTCGGGGCACGTCATGGCTCGCCAAAGACCATGATATTCTCGCGCTGGACAACAATGCGGACCTTATAGAGGCAGCGTCGAAGGCCGTCGCTGAGGCGACATCTGACGTCGTATTCCGCAATTGCGACCTGTTCAGCCTGTCTGGAGCGGACAAGGAAACGATCCGCCATTTCTCCCCGCGCATCATCACCGCATGGTTCATCGGTGGAAGCGGGACGGACGTGTTGCGGCATACGACCGAGCAGCCCGCCCCGCTGGAAAAGGGAAAGCTTTACCGGGAAAAGATCGAGGACATCATCGTATCTGGCGATCTTCTGGTGGACACCATCGACACGATTAGCTTGGTCAATCGCTCAGGACGGATATCGCATATTCCGGATCGTGAGGCGATCGATGCTACAATCGAGGACTACAACACATACGTCTTCGACAAGGTGGGTTTCGAGGTGTCAGAGGTGAAGTTCTTCGATTGGCCAATAGAAGGAAGCAGCTTCATGTACGGCGCTGCGAACAACCCAAACCTAGCGCCTGGAACACCTGTTCCGACGATCGTATCGATCGTTGCACGCAGGAAGTAACTGGCAAGTGGACGATTGGCCTGGGGGGTTGGAACGCTCAGGCCATGTCCACCGTATCGCCGCTCGACGATCACGAACTAGGCTCAACGCTGTTCAGCCGCCAGCCGGTATCGTCAGCTGATGACGAAGCATCGCGATAAAGAATTTCAGCGCCTCGGACTGCTGGCGCCGGCTCGGATAATAGACATGGAACGCCTCGCCGTCAGACGACCAAGCGGGAAGCCCCTCCTGCAGGCGGCCGTCGCGCAGGCAGGCGTCGACGGTGGCGAAGCTCGGAGCATAGACCAGCCGCCCCGCGATCCCCCGGCCCTCGTCGGGGCCGGGGTCGTGGGGCTCGGTCATGCGCCCTCATCCAGCTCGGAGGCAACTTCAATCGCCATGTGGCTCAACAGCCAGTCGGCTGCGGCCTGCGCCTGCGTTGCGGCGGTGAAGATGCAGCGCTTGTCGCTGCGCAGCGCTTGGAGCCAGCTAGCGAGATACGCGGCGTGGTCCTCGCGATCGTGGAGCTTGATACCAATTGCGCCGCTGACGAACGCAGCCCCCAGCTCGGCCACCAGTTCCTCGCGGGCATAGTCTTCGCGTTTCGTGGAAAGGAGGGTGGGGCGGGCGAGACGGTCAATATGTCCTGTCGCGTGGCAAAATTCGTGCGCGAGGGTGGAGTAATAATCGTCGCTGGTATGGAAGTCGGTGAACGCCGGCATGACGACGTGATCGCTGCTCGGCTGGTAATAGGGCTGTGCCCCGTGATGCTCGAGAGTGACGGGCACGCGGCTAAAGAGCGCATCCAGTTCGGCGTCCCGCTCCTCAGGATTGGTAGCGGTGATGATCGGGGCGGGGGCTGGATATTTCGCTTCGATGCCGTCGATCTGCTCGGTGTTGAACACGGTATACCGCTTGAGGAACGCGACCTGCCGCTTGCCGTCCTCGCTGCCCTGATCGGCCTGAGCGTCGTCCACCACGATCTTGTTAGCATAGACGACAGTCGATCCCTTCTCGCCCTTGCGAACGCATCCGCCAAGCGCAAGCGCCTGCTTGAAGGTCAGCCAATGCGGCGAAGCATAGCCTTTCGTCATGGCGGCAACCCACAGGGTCAGAACGTTGATGCCTCGATAGGGAACGCCGGTAGAGCGAAGCGGAATATTCGGCGTGAGGGCACCGTTCCATGATTTCGACCAAGGTCGGGCGCCCGCCTCGATCATAGCGATCATCTGGTCGGTGACCTCCTGATAGACATCGGCCCGGTTGTCGGTGATCCGTCCCATGATTCTTTCCTTTTCTTTGAGGCAGTAAGCCGGTCGCAACAGCAACCGGCTCTGCCTTTCCGGCGAGGAACGGGATGGGGAGGGAGGGCGAGAATCTGACCCTTGGCGCGGGCGAGCCGCCTTAGCGTGGTCGACGCCTCTTAGGCGTCGGGTGCCGCGCTTGGTGGATTACACGGGGGGTCTGATTGTCGTTCGGGAACGAAAGGGCAGCCGCCCTTGGTGTTCCCCCGCGCCGATGCCCTCCGGGGGAGGGCATCGGCGCCAGCGGGACTACGTTGAGCCGCAGGTTCATCCGGATGCCACGTGGCACACTTCGCAGATCACGCCGTTTCGGCGATCAGCTGATGGTCGGCGATAATGCCACGACGGAGCGACAGCGATGACCAGCATCCGAATTTTGCATCGTGATCCTGCCGGCAAGGTCTTCGATGGCAGTGTGGAGTACGGACCGGAGCATTTCGCCGGGCAGGTGCCCGCGATCGGGGACACGATCCTCGATCCTGGCGTGACGATAGGACAGGACCGGCACGATCCGCAGAACCGAACAGTCTGGACGGTGGTCGCCGGGTCTTTAACCCCCGCGATCGGGAAGACACGGTCGCAGTGATCGTCGAGTCTCGCGACGGAAACCGTGCCGACGAGGCGTTCGCCTGATTTAGGCTGCCACGGGAAGGCCGAGGGGGCTCCCCCCTCCGGTTACTCGGTTATTACGCCACGGGATATACACTGTGGGTGTTTACATGGGATGGCCTATACTTTGCCGGGTCCCTGTGGCTCCCGCTGCGGGGCCTGGACGCCCGCCCGGGGGACGGCCCATGGGCCCAGCCGGGGCGGCGCTGAGGGCTCCCTCCCCAAACTTGTATGCCCGCCGTACGAGGGGCATATCCGCTGTGAGAAAGGATTAGCCTCATGGCGGCCAAGACGCAAACTGACAGCAGTTCTGATCTGCGAACGAACGAGAAGAAGTGGACCAAGCCTCTGATGGAGGCGGGGTGGACCGCCATGCCGAGCGTCATCATCGAGAACCAGCGTCAGCTGGGCCTCGAACCGCTTGATCTCAACATCGTGGTGTATCTCGCAAGCAAGTGGTGGACGGCGGAGGGGAAGCCCTATCCGTCCAAGAGCACGATGGCGAAGGCGATGAACGTCCATCCGCGGACGATCCAGAAGCACATCGCCTCGCTCGAAGCGGCCGGTTATATCCGTCGTGAAGAGCGTCGCACCGAGGCGGGTAGCCGGACCAACATCTACCATCTCGATGGTCTGATTAAGGCGGCAAAGCCGTTCGCGGACGAGAAGCTGGCCGAGATTCAGGAGAAGACCGCAATCCGCAAGCTGCGGCAGAACCGGCGCGGGGCACCCAAGCTGCGCGTGGTAACGGACGACGACTGATGAACGCCCAGCCCCAGCAGCCCCCGCCCAAGGTCGCCCCACAGGTCACGTCGGCTCCGAGCATCCGCCAGCTCTACTGGTGTGATTTTCCACAGGATGCGCAGCTTCCCGAATTCTGGAAGCGGCGCCCGGTGGTCATCCTCTCATTCAAGAACACGCTACACGGCGCGGTGACGGTTGTGCCCTGTTCGACGCAGGCGCAGCCGGGCAACAAATGGGCTTTCCCGTTGCAGACCACGATCGACGGACGCGCCGCCTTTGCGATCTGCGACAAACCGACCACCGTCGCTGTTAGCCGTCTCGTACCCGACAAGGGTGGCATCGTTCGGATGCCAGAGACGGAGTTCGACGACATGTTGCGGCTGGTGCTGGCGTGGCTCCCGACGCCCTCCACGCCGCCAACGCCAGTGCAGGGGGCGCTTCCTGCGGCTCCCTCCTCGGTGTAGGGGGAGGCTCCCGGTCGGAGTCAAATTTTAGTTGAATCTTAGGTACCCGGTTTCTATATGGGGAGCACTCGCGGCCTCCCCCTGTGGGAGTGTCCGTTTCCCGAGAGGGAACTAAAAGGCCAGGGCCGCCCCAAAAGGGCGGCCCTTGGTTTATCTGCTACACCCGGAAGACGATGCTTTAGGACGCCAAGGCGACGGTTGCGATCAGTGATAGGACGGCAATCAAAAGTCCCGCTACGGTCCAGGCATGCGCCCGATTCAGCGCGCCCCATCCGCCTTCGGTGAGACGAAAGACCGTTTGGGTTCGGGTAAAAAGCGGTCCCGATGGCAGTTTCATATCCGATGTCAGGTCACCAGTCGGCATACTGTCATGAAGCGGCTCGACCCAGCCTCGCATATGGCAGGTCATCAACGCCGCTTCGGTATCTTCATCACGCTGTAGCGCCCGCTCGATTACCCAGACGCCCTGTGGCTGAAGGATCATCGCAACACGCTGCCGTGCCAATCCGCGGAGTACCTTTCGGATCTGGTGTTCCCGTTTCCATTCATCGAGCATGGCTCAAGCCTGGTCCGTGGCATTCTCCGTCAGCACGTCTCGCAAGGTCCAGAATGCACTAAGCGCCCAGCCGGTGTGCTGAGCTTTGTCATGGCCGTTGGTGATGTCGAAGCCGAGGGCGGCACCAATGTGCCATTGATATTGGCTAACCTTCTCGTGAGCGTACCCATAGCCGTCTCGCGAGTCATCGATGTATCGACGGAAATCCTCACACTGGATGCGTGCCGCGGCATAGAGTCCGGCACATTCGGCAAAAGATAAATCGTCGCGTCTCGCTTCGTCGTAAATGGCTTCCAACACACCGAGAGAGAAGTTCAGGTCGTTCATGCTTGCCTCACCATTTGTGTACCGTAGAACATACCGTGAATGCTGTTCAGGAGCTAGATGCGCAATTTATGGCAAAATCGAAGGACGACAGCCTACGCCTTTATGGCGAGGAGAGCGCAGCGCGAATAGCCGCGTACACCCTGCTGCGCGACACGTTCGAGTTCTACGATGAAGTCGAGGCGATCAGTGCAGACGGGGACAGCTTCAGAGTCGATGCCGTCTGCCGGTGTGGGATATCGGGCTACGTCTTTGGTTGGGAGTTCAAGCGATCGCACTTATTCAAGAAGGAGTTTGCCGCTGCCATTCGACAGGCTATTCACTATCGGCTGGCTCGGATCACCGATGAGCGCCTGCCTGAGCTGCGCGGCACGCAGCTCCCGGCCGTAGCCGTCTTTCCTGACTGGCTCGGCGAGCATGATGAGGCCCATATCGACTATGGGCGGGAAGCCGATGGGATGAGGCTGCTTGCAAGCCATTTTCGTGTCGGCACGATGCGGTGGACCGGGCAAGATCGCCTGAGTTTCATCATGGGGGAGAGCGCGATCTGGCATTCCGATCGTGGTTGGAGTCCCAATGCCGCGGGCGTTCTTCACGGCAAACGGCCGCTTGGCGCGGCGAAACGGAAAGACCGGTGAGCGCCCGTCGGCTGTGAGGGAGACTGTCTTCTACTGCTGCCGCGTTTTCACCTACATCAACGATCGTTAGATGCCGATCAGAGCATCCAAAAAGGCGGGTAACATGGCGGGACAGCTAAGTAGGGGATCGATGTGGCATCGGTGGGACCCTCATATCCATACCCCCGGCACCATCTTAGCCGACCAGTATCCAGCGGCCGACGGGTGGGAGCAATTCCTGACGCGGATCGAGACTGCGGAACCGCGCGTCCGCGCGCTCGGCGTTACCGACTATTACAGCACTGCCACCTACGAGCAGGCGGTTGCGCACAAGGCTACGGGGCGGATGCCCGACGTCGGCCTGATCTTCCCTAATGTCGAACTCCGCCTTGGAATCGGCACCGACAAAGGGTCACCGGTCAACTTTCACCTTCTCGTCTCACCTGATGATGCCGATCACTTAGCGCGGCTGCATGCTTTTCTGTCCGACCTCCGGTTCGAAGCCAAGGGCGAGCGCTACCGGTGCACGCCCGCCGACATCGCGCGCTTGGGTCGCGCGCACGACGCCAACGCGACCAGCAATCAACGCGCTCTCGAAGTCGGCACCAATCAGTTCAAAGTCGATCTTGCCAACCTGCGTGAGGCGATGAAGGCGAGCGATTGGGCGCGGGCGAACATTTTAATCGCGGTTCCGGCGAGCAACCGAGACGGCACGGCGGGGCTTCAGGGCGACCCATCGTTGGAACGGCTACGCCGTGAGATCGAGCGCGCGTCACAAATTATCTTTTCGGGGCGGCCGGCAGACCGGCAATTCTGGCTCGGTAAAGGACCGGTCGCACGCGAGATGCTCGTCAGCGAATATGACGGCCTCAAGCCATGCCTCCATGGCAGCGACGCGCACCGTCCGGAGATGGTGGCGGCGCCGGCGCAAGATCGCCGCTGCTGGCTCAAAGGTCAGGTGACGTTCGAGACCCTACGCCAAGCGTGCCTCGAGCCAGAAATGCGAGTTTTCGTTGGCACTGCGGCACCGCCCGCAGCACAGCCGTCGCAGGTCATGACCGAGATTGAGGTGAGGGGGGCACCCTTCCTTCGAGATGCCGTGGTGCCGCTTAACCCGGGCCTGATCGGGATCATCGGCGCGCGCGGCTCGGGCAAGACGGCGCTGGCCGACCTGATCGCCGCAGGCGGCGCCGCTTTGTCGCTGAGATCGAACAAGCTCTCCTTTGTATATCGCGCGCGCGATCACCTAGCCGGCGCTCAGGTCGACTTGAACTGGGATGACGGTTCGGCCTGCAGCGAGACCATGACTACCCTTTTAGAAGGTGATGGCGAGAGCGGTGAACCGCAGGTGCGCTATCTCTCTCAGCAATTCGTCGACCGCTTGTGCTCGGCCGAGGGGCTGACCGACGAGCTGCTGACCGAGATCCAGCGCGTGATTTTTCTCGCTCACCCGACGGAAGACCGGCTTGGCGCCACTGACTTCGGTCAGTTGCTCGATCTGCGGGCAGAGAGCGCGCGCACGGCACGCGGCCAGGCGGAGGACGAGCTACGCGACCTTTCGACGGAGTTCGTCGGCGAGCGCGAGAAAGAGGCGAGCGTAGCGCCGCTCCATGCGAAGCTGACGACACTGCAAAGTACGATCGGCAAGGCGCAAGCCGACAGAACCGCCCTTGTGGGGAAAAGCGGTGGGGATCAAACGCGTCTCGACGCCTACAACATCGTTGCGGGTGCATTGCAGAAGCGCCGGTCGCAGCACGAACAGTTCGAACGGCGCCGAAATGCGCTCGACACGCTTGCGCGCGAGATAGCGCTGGCGCGTACACGCACCTTCCCCGATGCCCTCCGGCAAATGCGCCAGCGCCATGAGGCTGCCCAGATCCCCGAGGCGTTGTGGCCGCGTTTCGAGCTGACGTTCGCAGGCGATGTTGACGGTGCGATTGCCAGCGAGCGTGCAGCAGTTGTGACGGCGCTAACCGCGCTTGTCGGCGCACCGATCGCAACAGCGGCCGGAACGACGCCCGTTACTGCCTCCTACCTTCCGCAAGATGCAGCGCTCACGACGCTTTCGATCACGGTCCTTGCCGCGGAAGCGCAACGGCTTGAGGCGTTGATTGGCGTCGATCGGGCTGCGGCAAAGGCCCTCGCGACGCTCAACAGCAAAATTGCGGCCGACGAGGGACAGGCGGCTAACCTCCGGCGCCAGATCGAAGCGGCGGAAAAAGCGCCGGCGCGCCTGCTCGCTATCCGTGACGAGCGCCGCGCTGCCTATACCCGTGTGTTTGACGCGCTCGTTGCCGAACAGGCCGAGTTGTCCAGTCTGTACGCGCCCCTCGCTACCCGTATCGAAGCGGAAAGCGGATCGGCGCGTAACCTGTCGTTCGAAGTCCGGCGCCGCGTCGACGTCGAGGCTTGGGCACGGAAGGGTGAGGCGTTGCTGGACCTGCGTAAAGGGTCGAAGCTGCGCAAAGGGTCGCTGGCCGATCTCGCGCGTGCCGGGCTTCTTCCGGCGTGGAGCACAGGAACGTCTGAGGAGGTGTCTACGGCTCTCGTGAAGTTCCGCGAGGCGCATGACGCCGCCATCATCGAATGCTGTCCCTATGACCGGCGCGACCCGGCTGAAGCCGCCAATTATCGTCAGTGGGCAGGTGATGTGTCGGCTTGGCTCTACGGCACCGACCATATCCAAATCGCTTATGGCATCCAGTATGATGGGACGGACGTCGAACGGCTTTCGCCGGGAACGCGCGGGATTGTGCTGCTGTTGCTCTACCTCGCGATCGACACCGATGACGATCGCCCGCTCATCATCGATCAGCCGGAAGAGAACCTTGATCCGCGCTCGATTTTTGTCGAGCTGGTTGAGCGTTTTCGTTCGGCCAAACAGCGCCGGCAGATCATAATCGTGACGCACAACGCCAACCTGATCGTCAACACCGATGCCGATCAGGTCATCGTCGCAACCTGCGGTCCTCATCGTCCAGGGCAGCTCCCCGAAATCCGCTATCAATCTGGCGGGTTGGAGGACTCTGTCATTCGCGAGAGTGTGTGCAACATCTTGGAAGGCGGCGAGGAAGCGTTCAAAGAGCGCGCGAGACGGCTACGTGTAGGTTTGTAACGGCAAACCCTACCGAAGCGGTTTACCAGCTCGACCGGCTTACGATCGAGCCGGCGGGAACCTGGGTGTAGCCGTACTCGCGCTTGTATTCACGCGCGGCGGTTTCGGCGTCGTTTTTGGCAAGGCCGCCCGGCACGAAGCAGTTGATGTGACGCTTGCCACCCTCTTGTGCGTCCACGACCGGTTTGGACCAAGGGTTGTCGTCCACCATTGGCCCCTCCACCGAGAAGGTGCGGTGGTCATGGTCGGCAACGATTAGGACGAATGGTTCGATCGGCATGGCAAGCTCCAGCGAATGATGCCCATTGATATGGGATGGCGACGAGAGGTGTGCCACGTGGCACACCACCCCGCGCACGCCCGCAAGGGCGGTCCGTACCAGCCTAGCCGATCGTCACCCGCATGGGCGGAAACCCATCCGGGGTTCCGCGAAGCGGCGTGTCAGCGCCGCGCAGTAGAGCGCGGGCCGAAGGCAGGCACCGCCTACTTCTTGATTGTCTCCACGGCACACCCCTCCGGCACGGTCGCCCGTTCGATCGCGAGCTGCCGCATACCTTCGTAATCGACGCCCCACAGACCAGCACGCTGGGCCGCGGCTTTTTGCATAAGGTCGACATAGGCACCGCCCGAATACATCCGATAATCCACCGCATACCCTTGCGCGACCATCGACGCTCCGACGCTGGCCCTGTTCGCGGGAAAGCGACACGACAGGTTCAACCGGGCATAGCTCTTCGAATCGGTCCTGCACTGGTTTTCGCGCCGCAACGCGTAATCGAACATCGAGGCCGAACAATCCAACCCACCATCACGCGCTGCCAGACGCTGCAACGCATCGGTCGCGATTGCCTTGAGCTGGGGACGATCATCATCCGGCGCATCGATCCCGACGATCCGAACCCGCTCGTTCGGAAACTCGACCGTATCACCGTCGATGATCCGCGGTGTGGGCGAGGTGAGACGGGTCTTGGTCACCTCGGCGAGTTGCTCCTTGTTATGCGAGATCGAGTAGACCGCGACGATGACGAACGTCACGCCCATCATCCACTTCTGATGCCGGGGCACGCCCGGAAAGAGCTTCATATCGCGCGGATCTCGCGTAGGAGGTCGTTCCAGTCGCCGGCATGGGGCGGCAGCTTGCTCACGAGCTGACGGCCACCCCCCGTCAGGTGCGGGGTGGCGCGTGCGATAGCGCGCGCCGCCTCGGCCCCATGCTGGCTGTAGATCACGACGGTATGGATGCTCTCGGGGATCGCGACGGCCTGATACCGCTCGATCCCCAGGACAGGCCATACGAACAGGCCGGCGCCGAGCATGTTCATCACGCTCGCTGCGTCCTCAACGCCTTCGGCGAGACGCAGCACGCCGTCTGTCGGGATGCCGCCCCATCGGACCGCCCCGCTGCCGGGGTTGCCGAGCATCCATTTGGGCTCCGGCATGTCGGCCTTGCCCCGGCCATCGGGTGCCAGGAAGGTGCGGTGGATCGCGACGACGCCGGCGTCCTCCTCGATCGGCACGATCAGCGCCGGTGCGAACGCTTTCGCGGCACCCGCACCGAACTGGCATCGCGGATCGAAGCGCGCGTTGATACCATCGGGGATGATCGCGCGTGAGCGCAGATAGCGATCGGCGAGCGAGCCGGCATAGGGTTCGGCGTGCCGCCACACCGCCAATGCGACCTTGCTGTGATCGGCCTTGCCCTCCTGACGCTGGCCCGGGTCGTGGTCGGCGGGCGCTAGGATCTTGCCCGAACGCAACGCAGTCATGATCGCGTCGGCCGTGCATCCGGCGAAACAGTGGAACAGCACGGCGCGTGTCCCCACGCGGACCGACAGGCTGGCAGTGCCATCGGCATGGGCGGGGCATCGGCACATGGCGAAGTCGCCCTGCCATTTCCCGCCGAGCTGGCGGACGATACGGTCCGCTTGGTCCTCGATTGCCGCTGTGCGACGATGGGCCATCTCTGGACACTCCCCTTCAGGCGACATGAAGCTATCGCAGGGCGGGACACGGTTCCAGCGAAAACATGGATAATCACTGTAACGGGATTGTAATGGAACTAGGGCTGATACTGGAACGCGAGCTGACCACCATGCGGCCATCAGGCGGCACAATCACCGACGTTCATGTCTGCCAGCACGATAAGGGCAAATGGCATATCAATGTTCGAGTAAGCTGGCGCGGCACGACGCTGTTTCATGTCGGCCTTTACGATAAGAAGCGTATCCGACTGTATCGGAAAGTGTCCTCCGCGATTCGCCACATCGTCATCGGCTACGGCTACGAAGGCACGATTGCTGTTCATCCATGTGAGGGGATGCGCGACGAAGCGTCCTTCTAACGCGTTAAACTGTCATACCTGATGACCATGGGTTCAATTTTAGGGCTAGAAAGTTGTAAACTTGTAACATAGCCTTCGCTCAAAGAGTGGAGTGAAAACATGGCAAATCGCTTATGTTTACCTCGGGCTGTACGCGATTGTCTTGCGGCTCTGATCCCACCACCGGCGGTCAACGCAGCTGATGCGATTCCCGCGAGCGCGGTGCGGTAATGTCGCTTCCCGCCGCTGTCGTCATGGGTTTCGCGGCGCAGTGCGCGCCCGGTGTAGCACCTGCGACAATCGCGGCGATCGTCCAGACGGAAAGCCAGGGCAGACAGCTGGCAATCAACGTCAACGGCCTCGGCCGCAAGGTCGCGCAGCCGACAAGCGTCGCACAAGCGATAGAGGTCGCGCGCTTCTATGTCGCGAAGGGCTATTCGGTCGACCTCGGCCTCGGACAGATCAACTCGCGGAACATGAAGGCCCTCGGGCTGACCTGGGACACGGTGTTCGAGCCCTGCACCAACATCGCCGCGGCCGGGGCGGTGATCTCGGGCAATTATCATAGCGTCGGCGCCGGGCTTCATCCCCAGCGCGCGCTCCGCATCGCCCTCTCCATGTATAATACCGGGTCGCGGTCGCGTGGCTTTTCCAATGGCTATGTCCGTCGGGTGGTCGGCAATGCCGGCTTCTCCGATGGCATCCAGCCCATATCGGTCAGGATCGCCGCCCTGACGCCTCCCGATACCGGCAAGCCGGCGAGCGCGTCCGCGCAGCTCGCGGCGCTGGTCACTGAAAACACGTCCGAAGCGGATCAGCCCAGCGCTGCGCCACCCCCACCGCCGCCATCGTGGGACGTGTTCGCGACGGCAGCATACGCGCGGGCTCGCGCAGGAGGAGAAGACCGATGAACCTCGTATCG
>Ga0308164_10003866_pt1 | contig 13108 bp, 8 predicted proteins | sample PhyTR2_FD_201031 | JGI IMG/M metagenome (GOLD analysis project Ga0308164, IMG submission 201031) | Phyllosphere microbial communities from UC Gill Tract Community Farm, Albany, California, United States - DLSLT.R2 | ecosystem: Host-associated > Plants > Phyllosphere > Unclassified | place: USA... | reverse complement strand
TATTCCGGTTACAGAATGTGCATATTCTGTGAGTACCCTGGGGATTAATGGTATACCCAGCCTAAAAAGCTGATGGGCAATACGGTAAAGTGATACGGCCAGGAAACCCGGGTAGGTACGGATAATCTCGAACTCACTTTGTGCAGCAGGATCCCCATTGAGTGTTGCAGCAATATCTGTGTTCATCCTGCGGTACAACTCGGGAAGCTCGTTGTAAAAGTTGTCGGCAATCATTACTTTATTGCAGCCGCCACAGGCTTTTGTAGAGTCGAGTATATGCATCAGTTCACTGCGCGACAACACAAACATCTCCTGGATCTGCGACAGCGTAAAATCTGGAAAGGTAAGACGCTCGGGATAAAGGAGGTTGAGCAGGGTGAGCGCCCAGTCCCCTATCTCTTTGTTGGAAGGAATAGAATCTATCTGCTGCTGCTTATTATAAATATGTAAGTAAAATTCTGCGTTCATCGTGTAGGGGATGTTAAACTGCCGGCCCGCTTGCTGATCAGGTTGATCAATTGCTCTGGCTAACCGTGAATTAAGGCAAAGGGTTTTGGATCAAATTAATCTGCGGCGTGGCATTTGGCAGTTTGATGTTCGCGGCATCCAGGCCTTCTATTATTTTTTGATAATTGGCATGATAAACAGGCCAGAAATCGGTATTTTTTGCCCATGCCCTGATCACCAGAACAATGGAATTTTCGGCCAGTGAACCCACCAGCACGGCCGGTTTTGGATCTTTAAGCACCAGGGGATCACTGTCGAGCAAAGCCAGAATTGTCCTGCGTGCTGTGTCTATATTACTGTCAACAGCAATGTTTATTTTGTACTCTGCCTGGCGGGTTTCGTTATCCGACGTGTTATTAATGACGGCATTGGCCAGCGGCCCGTTTGGAGCATAAATGGTAGTGCCATTACCGGCCTTTAGTGTGGTGTAGAGGATATCAATTTTTAGTACCGTGCCAGATACGTTGTTGCTGGAGCTAATAAAATGCCCTACTTTAAAAGGTTTAAACAACAGGATAAGCACGCCACCTGCAAAGTTGGAAAGGCTGCCCTGAAGCGCAAGACCAATAGTCAGCCCTGCGGTACCCAATATGGCCAGGAAGGAGCTGGTAGGTATCCCGATCCTGGTGGCGCAGGAAATAATCAGCAGTACATAAAGCACCACGTTGACAATACTGATCAGAAATTCGCTAAGAGAAATGTCTACGCTGTTCCGGTGCAGGCGAACATGAAGGAATTTGACAAACCGCCTGATGAGCCATATTCCCGCTAAAAGTATAACCACCGCCAGGATAAAATCCGGCAGGCGGTCTATCACCGCAGCAGCAAATTTGCCTGCGTAAGTATCTGTTTTTATAATTTCCATTTCATTCAAAAATGACCATTTGAGTTGGTCTGATAAGATTTTTTAAAGATACATATCTATTTTTTTGTTCAAAATGAAAGGTGTAACGGTATTGTCAAGGAATGTCCTTTGATGCCCGGTAAAACAGTGACTCAGACATTAAATTCAACTTCAAACGAAGTTCCGGGATTAAGAACGTAGTATTTGAGCTTTTCAAGACCATCCAGATTACCTGCCAGGCTGGGCCAGTCAAATTCCAATGGCGTAAGATCTGCCGGCACCTCGGTCATCCCGCTTTTGTAGATCATATCCTTTTCGGAGAAAAGAGGAACAAATTCCCTTCCGCTGCGCACAAAAGTCTGAAAATTGAGTATGTTGCTGGAAGGATCAAAGTCTTTAAACAGGGAAACGATTTTACCGGCCCGGACCTGGAACATAAAGTGCAACTGGTAACCTGCCGGATCGAGATAATAATTCATGATGAGCATATTGAGGGCCAGGTATTTGCCTTTAGCATAAAACGCAAAGTTACTCTGCTCAATAAAGCTGAATAATTCGGGATCTTCAACATTGGACGTATAAGTCACCTGTCTGTCGGGCAAGTAGGTATCCCTGACAATTTCGGCCATGGTTTTAATCGGTTCATTTTCCCCATGATGCTCAACCGCAAGAAAAAGATCATCTTTGTCCTCTTCCTCATTATAAAGGAGTCCGAAATAGGCCTTATCAATCGATGGATTGGCGGCAAATATATTTACCAGATTTTCAACAAAACTTTTGTCAGGATCAGCCATAGAAGGGGTATATTCTTCTTTTTTGTGTCCGTTCTTTTGATAATCATTTAAAAAATCTTCTATTGCCATAAGTATAAGTTTTACTCCTTAAAACATTAACACTAATATAAGAATTTCTCTAATTTAAAAATCCTGTTTTTCCATTACAACGAAAAGTTCAGCCCTTCTGCGCATCTGTCAGGTCTCTATAAATTCCCAAGCACTCTGGTACGCATTATTTCCTTCGGCATAAGTAATAAAATCAGCATAAAACTGCGATCTTGAAAGTGTTGCACTGTCGCCAATTACTACAAGTTTCTTCCTGGCGCGGGTCATGGCCACGTTCATTCTCCGCGTATCGGCAAGGAAGCCAATTGTTCCCTCCGCATTACTCCTGGTTAGGCTGATGTAAATCACATCCCTCTCCTGCCCCTGAAAACTGTCAATAGTGTTGACGTTAATTTTATCGGCATGAACCTGCAGGTCCGGGGAATTCAGCAGCAGTTCTTTGAGCAGGTACACTTGCTGTTTATAGGGCGAAATTATACCTACGGACGGGAATTCTATCCCCGGTGCCTGTAATGTAAACTGCTCTGCCATCTGGGTAAGGTGTTTGAGCAGAAACACGGCTTCTTCGGGATTAGTACTACTGGTACCTTCGTTTTTTTCTTCAAAACCGCATCCCGCAGTATCAATAAATGCAAGAGGGGCATCCCCCGGAAATAATATGTGCCGGGCTACCGATTCGTGGGCCTGAAGTTTATCGTTGTAAAATACTTTGGAAGAATAACCCATAATTTGTTCATGCATGCGGTATTGTTCTTCAAGCAGTACCACGGCTTCGGGGTGTAGCACCACAGATTTTTCAAGTAAGGTGGTGCTTAGTCCGTTCCTTGCGGCAATGGTCGATTTAATGGTGGGCGACAACTGGCAATGGTCACCTGCAAAAACTACTTTTTTAGCTTTGAGCAAGGGTATCCAGCAGGCTGGTTCGAGCGCCTGCCCCGCTTCGTCGATCACGACCGTATGGTATTTGCGGCCGCGAACAGTGTAGTGATTGGCGCCAACAAGTGTCGCTGTGATTACCTGGGCTTTGGAAATAAGATCTTCGGTTACATAGGTTTCAATATTCCCGACCTCTTTCATGATCTTGTACGCTTCGTTAAACAATGCCTTACGTTGTTCCTGCTCGGCCCTGCCAAAATTACGCTTATACTTATGCGCCATTTGTTTATACTCATTGGCCTGTTTTTTCAGGTTCCTGATTTCCTTCATACCACTATGCGAGGCCATTTTACTGTCCAATGTAAGTGCCATCAGGCGCTCTGAGACCCTTGCAGGATTACCTACACGCAAAACATTCAGGCCTTCGGCATCCAATTTTTCAGTAAGCAGGTCCACGGCAGTATTACTTGGTGCCACAACCAGGATTTGTTCATGGTCCTGCTTGATCAGCGCCTTAACTGCCTGCACCAGGGTGGTGGTTTTTCCGGTTCCCGGAGGCCCATGCACAATGGCCAGTTCACTTGCGGTAAGTATTTTTTCTACAGCCTGCTGCTGCATAGTGTTTAGTTTGGGAATTGGATAGGTAAAGGCTGTTGTGTTGAAAGATGGCGCCATCTCACCGGTAAGAATTTTAACAAGCCGGCCGTCCTCTGCCTTATCAAAAGGAGCAGCCGCGGTTTTAAGGGCCTGCTGCATTTCATCGTAACTGTTGTTATCAAAAAGCACGTCAACACCCAGTTTACCGTCGCGCGACCAGTCTGGCAATTCATCTGTTCGCAAAGTAATTTTGAGTTTATTGCCGCTTTGATGGGAGATTACCCCTTCCAGCCTGTCTGTTTTGGCATCATGGTTGGAAAACAATACTGCCGAAGCGCCAAAACGTAACTGATGGTTAACATCCTGATGGGTTGTTCTTTCGAGTTCTACCGTTAGATAATCGCCACGGCTCATTTCTGATCCCCTGATGGCCACGGGATACCAGGACAGGCCATTGGCCCTGCGTTCTGCAACGGTAGAAGATTCGGTCAGTTTAATGTAGGCACGCTGGTCTTCTTCCCGTTCTGTTTTTAACAGGTCGAGCAGCTTTTTGAAATATTCCATTGCTGCAAAGGTAGCAGTTTGCGCTCAGATCAAAGTGAATCGCGAAGGGTTAAATAAAATGGTATTTCTACCTGTTTCCTTGAATTTTCAAGGATGAGGTTCGCAGCAATTTGTCCCATTTTCTGAAAGTCAGTAGAAATAGTGGTAATCCCGTTCAGGATAATCTTCTTCCACGGCGTTTCATTATAAGAGATCAGGCCGACATCCCTTCCTATTTTAAGGCGCAACATTTTAATACGCTCTATCAATACCACCAGGTCGTCTTCCCTCAGGTTGATAAATACTTCACCTTCATTAATTGGTTCTTGCTGGATATCGGTAACTATTTTTTGCTTGAAACCATAGTCTGAACAGAATTTTGCAAAGCCGTTTTTAATTTCATCAGGGAAATAGCTGTTCTCAGGGAAAATAAGTTTGATGGTATGGTATTTATGTAAAGGTTCCAGTGCTTTTTCAAGTGCCTGAAAGATGTCTTTTTCAAAGTTCTCGTAAACGCAACCGAATTCACCATCAATTCCTGAGATCAATTTATCCATCAGGATGAGCTTGTTTTTAGGGATTGAATTGAGTAATTCATACTCTTCTGCACCGGCTTCTATAAAGTGCGGAATGATGACATAATGCGAATATTGCTCATTTTTTGCCGTCAGAAGGTCTTTGAACTGTGAAAAGTCATTGTTGTATATATAAAAATCTATAGCTACGTTGTCGCCGATAGCATCCACAAAAGCATCATAAATGATTTTTTTATGGTTGCTGAGCTTGTTGAACATCAGGCATATTTTAAGGCGCTGATTGTAGGTTTCGTTTAAAATGTAATAACCTTTGCCTGGAATGGAGCCAAGGATACCTAGATTTTTGAGGTGTTTATACCCTTTTTCGGCTGTATCACGTGAAATTTCGAGTTCGTAACTAACCTCGTTGATTGAGGGAAGCGTGTCATTTTTCTTCAATTTACCCAGTTGGATGGCGGCTAGAACGGACTTGGTGAGTTGCAGGTATTTGGGTATTGCGGAATATCCATCGACCTGGATATAACTGAAAAAATCATTTAATTTCATAACGCTGTAATAGTCCGATCAAAGTACAAAGTTTAGCTAAATTGGAGCAGCTAAACTTTGTACTTTTTACGCAATCGTTCCCGAAAGCCTTATATCTTCCCTTAATACGGCTTTAATGGCCTTTAATTGTAGCCAGTAATGGTGACCGGACCTATTAATCCTGAAGGCATTGGCTTCCATCCGGAAGCATCAAAAGGCTTATAATTGATGTTTACAAAATTTATTTCATGGTAATTTCTCCACTGGACACCCTTTTGGTCCATATCCCTTACCCTGTTGGCCATCAAATTGGCCACTTCAATCTTTATCGTATTGGTGCCCGGTTTAAGGAACTTACCTATCCTGGTTTGATAAGGGATGCTCCACACAAAACCTGCATCTTTACCATTAATATATACATGGGCACTCTCATCAACTTGCCCAAGGTTAAGCAGGTATTCTTTTTGCAGTTTACCTGTAATTACAAACGTACGGGTATAGGCACCTGTACCAGAAAATGCAACTGTTGCAGGATCATTCAGTTCAGTCCATGATGTGAGCGATTTCAGTTTTTTATCAGCCGGCAACGCAGGTCCGCCTTCGGTAAAATGCAGGTTCCATCCAGTGTTCAACACCTGTGTTTTGCCAGGCTGATTAAGATAGGTCCACATTTTTTGGGTCTGCGCAGGGCTTGTTTGCAGGAAGACAGTTTCTCCCGGTTCGAGGTGTACCCTTACCAGTGTTTTGCCATCTTTGTTTTGTAGCTGTGCCTTGCCATATTCACCGGTCTGTGGATCAAGTATCAATACTGAGGCACTGTTTTCATTCAATGGCACCCAGGAATCTATCAGTTTGGCGGTGTGGTTAACAAGGAAATAATATTTTCCCTGGTCAAGCTGACGGCGGATAAACTTTAACCCGCTTTTGCCAATCTCCTCACCTACTATCTTTTTGTAACCAAGCGCCAGTTGCGGATGTGCGGCAAGCAGCACTTCGCCCGATCCTACAGCAGCACCTTGTACACCATCGGCAAGCGTTTTAAATTTAAGCCCATCGAGCAGGCTTTTGAATGCTTTCCTGTTGTTCTCCAGATCACTCAGACCCGGAACATCTTTTGGTAATGCCTGCAATACAACGGTTGCACCTTTATCGGCCAGCGCCAGAATATCTTTAAGCGTCTGTAAAGGCATAAATTCACAGGCCGGAACAATCAGTGTCTGGTATGGATTGGCCTTAGGATTGGTGAATAGTTTTCCGCTTTTTGCTGTTGAAGCGGAGAGCATATGGTCAGAGGCAAAATCAAAGGAATAGCCAGCTTTTTGTAATTCAAGGCTTTCTTTGTAAAACGCAGTTGGGTGCAACCATACATCTACATCATGTACCTTCATTGGCATATCCATTCCCTTAGGATTATTCCATGCGTCATAAACAGGCCAGTAAATCAATAGCTCGTTGTCAGATTTCCCCGACTGCAACAGCGACTGACAACGGCTGAAATACTCATCCATGCCTTTCAATTGCGGCCAAAGACTGTTTGCCGGTACCATATTGGTGGATGCGTAAAACAACCATCCCGGAAAAGGAATATCTGAGGGACTGAAAGTAGTACCGTGATAAAAAATATGGTTGATACCCGAAAGGAAAAGTTGTTCTGCCTCAGGTTTTGCCTGGGAAAACGAAGTTTTGAAATGTTCGGTAAGCCAGGTAAAAGTTTCTGACGAAACAAGTGTTTTACCACTGGTATGTGCCGCTGAACTTGCAAACTTGCTCATGATTGGATCTGGATCAACGTTGCGGACGTCGCCACTATCCCGCCTTAAACCCGGAATGGGAAAGTAGCTTGAGCCGAATGTTTCTGTTTCAGGAATATCTACTGCGGCGTACAGATCGAGCAGGTTTCCCGGCGATCCGTGGCTTTGGTTCTTGGTGATACTTTTATGGCCGTGTGCCCAGTTGGTCCAGTTTTGCGTAAAGTTCACCAGCAACAGCTGGCTCATGGTTTCGCGGTAATCAGATTTCAACCTCCCATTGGCAGTACTGGTAGAATCTTTACTGGTTAGCTCCCTGATGTGTGTGCTCAGATCGTATCCTTTAAGACGCTTGAATTCCTTCAGAAAAGTAGGCGTCCAGTTGGCGCCGTAGACCTCGTAACTGTCATTGAAATAAGAACGCACGCCCGGATTTGTACTACCAAAGGCATCGTCGAACCTTTTGAGGTAGACATCTACCGAAGGTTTATCCAGATGGTCAAGTGTATATCCCTGTCCGGAAGGAGCGGCACGTTTTACCTGCTGAAGGGTGCGGCCTGCGAACATGGCATAGATCTCGGTATCCGAATCTTTGCTGGTCCACTGGAGCTTCCCCTTCGCATCAACTTTATCAGTAAGGTTGATTCCAATACCATTGGTACCATATGCGGTAACCGCCTGAAGCATTGCTCCCCCCTTTTTATCTTTTGCGTCTTTAATCTCTATAAGTTCCTGGAGTGAAGCCCCTTTAGACAGTTTGTATTGCTGCACAATTAGTTTTGAAGCTGCAAATTCTGGTGTAACCTGCGGGCCGCCAAAAGGCCATCCGGTACCCGTATTCATATCCACTCCCATCCCCAGGGACGTTGCTTTTTCAACAGTATAATTAAGCATCCCCATCCATTTTGGAGAGAGAAAATCGATATAACGGCTTTCAAATCCTTTGGCACCATAAATTGGCGTAATTTCTACACCGCCAATACCAGCAGCAGCATAGGTAGTCAGTGCTTCGGAAAGGTTTTTTTCATCCACTGCATTGCCCATCCACCACCAGCGGGTCCATGGGCGCATTTGCTTTTGTATCTCGGGCCAGGGGGTTTTGGCCTGCGGCACCACTTGCGCTTCGGCAAAAAGCGCCGAAACCAACAGGGCCAAAACTAAGGGTGATTTTTTCATCTTCATCTTTAGTCCAAATGAAATACCTGTGGCAGGGAAACGGATACAGGCGAACTGTCGGCATTGGTTTCCATCACATCGGCCATATAAGCCCACCATTTTTGTACAATTTCTTCCTGACCAAGATCCTGTGAGCTTTGACCCGACAACTGCTGTACAGCAAAGAGGGTACTGGTTTCTTCATCCAGGAAGATGGAGTAATCACTTACGCCATTTGCTTTGAGCAAGGCCGAAAGTTCCGGCCAGATCTCATCATGTCTCTTTTTATATTCGTCGGCAAAACCCGGTTTGAGTTTCATTTTAAAAGCTACCTTCATGATTTATAATTTTTAAAATTTGCCTTATTTTTTCAATTTGTATACTTCAGTTCCTGCTAGCAGGAAACAGCCCAAACCATAATCTTCAAAATCTGGTCTGCTGGTATAGGTTACCGGCTGACCATCTTTAGGCTCTTTTCCTGTACCTTGTACATAACCAAGCGAACCGTCTTTAGTAACGGCGTCTTTCACCATGGCATTCCATCCTTTTACCAGTACAGGTTTGTAAACGGCCGGATCAATCAGGCCCTGGTTGATTCCCCATGCCATACCATATACAAAAAGGGCAGTTCCAGAAGTTTCTTTACCTCCATAATTATTGGCGTCATGTAAACTCGCGTTCCAGAAGCCATCGGTACGCTGGATTGGTACCAGCGCTTTAAGCATATCTTTATACATTTGAAGATATTCATCACGGTGAGGTGCATCTTTTGGCATAATGTCAAGTACACGCACCAGCGCTGCAACAACCCATCCGTTTCCGCGCGACCAGTAACAATCTTCGCCATTAGGTTCTTTATAAGGAGGTACAAATGATTTATCCCTCCACCATAGACCATCCTTGGCATTATATAAACCACCACCTTCTACGTTTCTGGAATGGGTGTACATTTTGTACATATACTCGTAGTAAGCATTGTCTTTATACAAAACACCAAGTTTGGCAAATACAGGCATTCCCATTTGAAGTGCATCAATCCAAGTCCAGTCGTCAATTTTACCAGAAGCCATCATCAGATCAATAGACGCTTTGATATCTTTTATACGCTCGGGCTGCTGATCGATCTGATACAGGTCGATATAAGTTTGTCCGGCAGCATGATTATCTGCATTGCGGGTCTGAATACCACCACGTAGTCCCCAATTGTGTTTTTGGCCCCAGTCTACCGCATATTCATAATCTGCTTTTGCAGGCTTGGTAGCATATAAACCCATCAGTCCTTCATAATACACAGCCCTTGTCCAGATGTTGCTGGGGCGTGTGGTATTGGTAGTGATGCTCTTTCCCGGATCGGGCCAGGTCCGCTTGAAATAGTTATTGGTAGACTGCATTGCTGCAAGTACTGATTTTTTGGAAGGTGTTTTCTGTGCATAGGTGTTGCCGAAACAAACCATCAGTGCAAGGATAAGGGTGCCGTTCAATTTCATTTTATTCTTCATATGGTTCCTTTGTGAGGGAAATTAATATCTTGTGATTGTTATTGTTTGGGTTTAGGCTTTAATTCATCAGGACTATCATTGGTATATACTTTAAATACCAGTTTAGAACCTGTTTCAAAAATATCTTTTATTACTTTAATGTCTACGGAATAAGCAGGGTCAAAGTTGGAGGAGGCCATGTATTTTTGGAGGCTGTAGAATAATTGTTTTGCCGCAGGGCCTTTATCTGCCGCGAGGTCGGCACTGGAAACAATCAGTTTGCCCTTACCCACTTTGGCTTCATAAACAAGTCCAAGTTTTCTGTTCAGGAACCATGTATCAATAGGCTGCACAATCGGACGGAAACCCGCAGGAAAATCTTCAAGGTTCATTACCTGCGATTTGTTGACAATCTCCCACCACTGCATATCGCTATGAAAATCTGTAGGGAAATTTGCAAATGCCGGGTGTTTAGGATCCACCAGTATGCCCAATGTATGCGGTGGCCTCATTTTAAACCACGAGGTATTCCAGAAAACGGGCTGGAAAGTTTGTACTACTTCTTTGCCTTTGATTATTTTCCCAGATGCGTTCAGGAATACCTTACCACCTTTGGCGAGTATGTTTTCTGCTTTTTTATCCAGTGTGGTGCAATAGTAGATATCGCCATCTGTTTTAGCCAGTTTCTCGGGGTATACCCAAAAATCCCAGCCGTTGGCAAAATCAGTATCAGCTATAGTAACTTCAAGGTGCAACTTTTCTGCCTGTTGTATTGCCGCTAGTGGGAATGATATTTTTCCCAACGGGATGCAGTTACCAATAGGTATATCTAATTGTTCGAACTTACCTGAGGCAAGCTCGCCACTTTTAGCACTGCTTATTTTCCAGGAAACACTTGCATTGGTTAATGGTGTTTTACCAAAATGTGCCACTTCAACTGCGGCTTCAATGGTTTCATTGTTGAGGTACACAAATTTCTTTGTTCTCATCAAAGGAACAGTACTGTTAGAGAAACGGCGGAATTCTTTTGCCGTGATATAACCTTTTTCGTCCCAGAATGCATTTAATATTCCAACAAGGGCTGTGCCCTGACCAGGATAGTCATTTAGCGCCAGCAATTGGTAACCACTGTAGTTGGGGGTACGCAGGGCCCTTTCAATTTCGTTTTTGTAGGCCAGCGCCTGTAGTTTGCCCGAAGCCATTAAAAACTTTTCGCCCTCATCTCCCATATCGTGATCTTTCAGGTCTTCCTGAAACAGTTCAAAGTTTTTAGCGCGGTAAACTCCTGTGTATTTCCTGATCTCTTTAAAATCGGGAAATACGCAATACTGCCCCATTTCGTGTGCGATGAAAGGAACGCTGAATTTTGCGATCAGCGCACGATAGTCTGATCTGCTTTCGGGGATCGCATTCCAGTCGAGACCACGTGCACCACCACGCACCATAAATTCACTGTTCTCCACTACCGGCCAGCTGCCACCAACCGAAGCCCCCGTATATAACCTTCGCGAATCCTTTTTCTTCCAGTAGTCATTAAATTTGGTAAGGTACTCTACCTGTTTTCCCTTTGGTTCATTTCCATAAGCCAGCATGCAGAACGATGCATAGTTACCATATGATTTTGCCATACGGTTGGTTTCATCATAGATAAACTGGTCAATAGGTTTTCCGTCACCAATAGAGGTTCCATGATTGGCCCAGCTTGGCCCTTCAGGCTGCAGGTAAAACCCTGCCTTATCTGCGGCAATAAATGCAGCTTCGGGTGGGCACCATGAATGGAAACGCATATGATTGAGGCCATGGGCCTTTGCAATTTTAAAAATTCTTGTCCAGGAAGCTTCGTCCATGGCCGGATAACCGGTAAGGGGAAATTCGCAGTTGTTAACCGTACCACGCAAAAATACAGGCCTGCCGTTGATTTCAAACTGGCGCCCTGAAGCTTTAAACTCACGCATGCCAAAGGTTATTGTACGCTGTACCTTTTCACCTGAGGCTGTGCTGAGCAACAGAGATAATTGATACAATGCCGGGTCAAACTCGTCCCAGGTTTGCATGCCATTGCCCATGGGCAAGGTGACGCTGAGGTTACCCACCCCGTTATTGATACTGAAAGCAGTTTTGACAGGTTTAACCTGGTGGCTGGTTTTACTGTTGAAACTATGTGCTGATAAATTAAGCTGGCCGGAGATGTTGGCACCTGCTACGGCTTTTAACGCAATGGTTATCAGCGCCTGTTTGTTTTTGAGATCAGGATAAACCTGGATGTCATCCAATTGGATAAACGAAGTGGCCGTGAGGTTCATTTTACCCACAATGCCGTTCCAGTTTCCCTGGGTATGGTCGGTTAAACTATGAGAATCCTGACCTACATTAATGGCCTTGATGCGGTTATCAATTCGAATGGTGATCAGGTGTTTACCGGGTTTGAGGTATTTGCTCAGATCATACTTCTGGGAGGTAACGAAAGTGAACTGCGTTCCTGCTTCCTGCCCGTCAACCCATACCATGGTTTCTGAATGGGCATATTCCAGTTCCATTTCTACTCTTTTGCCTTTCCATCCGGCAGGAATAGTCACTTCGCGCTGATACCAGGCTGCACCTACAAAATGTTTTGCGGGGGTAAGCCAGAAAGGGATTTTGATATTACCAGGCTGGCGGAATTTTTCCAGCCTGGGATTAAAATAATAAGAACTGTCATAGATACTGCCGGTCCATTTTGTTTTAAGGGTGATATCGTCGCCCTTGAGGTTTTCTGCCATTGAACCAGGCAGGGTTATTTCTTCCGGCAAACGCAACTGGAACCATTTCCGTACAATGCCCTCATCAGCAGAATCTAGCTGAAAGGCCCATTTTCCCGCTAAGGAAATGGATTGCGCATCAGCAGTCCGGCTTAGAAAAAGCAAGCTACAAAGCCCTATAAAGAGCCATTTGGAAAATGGAGGTATTTTTATGTTCATATCAGTTTATCCTTCTGCTTACCGCAGCCATACTTGGTAGACTGCGATTATAGCTTATAATAAATTGAATGGCAACCTGCTGCATCCTGTTTTCTGTAACGATCTTGTGCCTAAGGCATCGGTTGAAGTCCCTCCCACTTCACTTTCCATGTGCCATCTGCCGGAAAACCAGGGGTTTTACCTGCTGACCCATCCCAGCCGGCACACATCATAGCCACTGCAGAAAGTAAACCACCATTACCCGGAAGGTAAAGGGTAAGACGTGAGTCCTGGTAGTTGTGGCCGTTACCAAGATAAGTATTGGTCTGTACATCCATTAAGAGTGCATCTACTGCTTTTTCTGGCATTCCTAATCTTGCTGCCGTCATCGCCGTCATCGGGAAATCCCAACCCCAGGTATGTTCCCAATTCCATCTTTCCCAAACGATATCCAACGTATTTTTCATTATTTTTTTATCCAATTTCGGAGATTCAGGAACCATTCCTAATGCTCCCAAAAC
>Ga0308164_10003865_pt1 | contig 13110 bp, 6 predicted proteins | sample PhyTR2_FD_201031 | JGI IMG/M metagenome (GOLD analysis project Ga0308164, IMG submission 201031) | Phyllosphere microbial communities from UC Gill Tract Community Farm, Albany, California, United States - DLSLT.R2 | ecosystem: Host-associated > Plants > Phyllosphere > Unclassified | place: USA... | reverse complement strand
CACATTTTTTTCGCTTTATCAATTATGATAGTTTAGTTGAGTGCAATTTTGAGGATAGTCTTTTTATATTTAATTTTAGCTTTCATCTTGCATAAAGAAAAATGTCCATTTATTCAAATACAGAAATTTTCGAAAAATTAATTTTCCATTTAAGCTAAAACACAATAAGAAACCTGTGCAGCACAAAAGAAAACATGGTGGGCTAGCTATGCTAGCTTGCCATTTTGCCGGCATATTCCTTTGACAATTGTCAAGTTGAAAGGGCTCCAAGATCAGATGAGCAAAACTATTGCGGAAATCATAACGGATGTGACCAATTCAAATGCATCTATGGAGACGCTAATTTATTTTGGCTTAAAGTTAGCGTGCTGACGTTCTGCCGAAATGCTGCGTGGGTCAATCTTTGGGATAGGACGATGCAGTCAAGCCTTTCTGAACTGGAATATGCAGCTAGGAAGAAGGTGTCGCGGCGTGACCGCTTTCTTACCGAGATCGAGGCTGTCACCCCGTGAACCGATCTGGTCACGGTGCTAGACCGGTTCTATCCGAAAAGCGAAGGACGCGGACGACCGTCCATTGGATTAGCGCGCATGTTGCGCATGTAAATCGTCCAGCAGTGCTTTGGCTTATCCAATGAAGGCATGGAAAATGCGATCTACGACAGTCATGCCATTCGGCGTTTTATCGGCTTTGATCTGAATGTCGATACGGCGCCTGACGCCACCACGTTGCTAAAGTTTCGCCGTCTGTTGGAGACGCACAGTCTAACCAAGGTCGTTTTCGATACCATCAACGGCCACTTGGCTGCGAAGGGCCTACTGCTCAAGGAAGGCGGGATTGTGGATGCCACGATCATCGCTGTGCCCCCTTCAACAAAGAATAAGGCTGGAGAACGCGACCCAGACATGCACCAGACAAAAAAGGGAAATGAGTGGCATTTCGGGATGAGAGCGCATATTGGTGTAGATGCCGATTCGGGGCATGTCCATACGTTGTGAGCACCGCAGCCAATGTCAATGATGTGAGACATTGTCAGTACACCGTTCAGAAATAGATTGGTCCGATTCGATCAATTCGCTTACTCAATTTTTTCTATAATAAGGTTCGATCTATTGCACAACGGTGAGGCGGATATAGGCTAGACAGCGAGACGGAAACGATTATGATAAGACCTGCCACAAACGTTCCTCGATTTGTTGAGCCAAAGTAACGTGATTTTCGTTTGCGGAAAATCAAAAATTTTGATTGAAGATTTCGAGTGTGTGAGTGGATGCGCCCATAGTCTCTATCGTGTCAGATAAGCCTCTTGTCTCTTTCGGTTTTTCAGGTACAACTTACAGGCGTAAATGTCAGTTATTCGAATTGGTTCTACATCTACATATTAAGAATTCCGAAATTATAGGAGGTAATACGTGGAGAAGGATAATCCGAGACGACTCGCTGCAGCTGGGCCTATCGATCCTGAACACGGTTTCCCTATCTGGTACGAGGACGATCAGGGGCTACGCCTTGAGATTGGGCTACGGCCCGATACGATGACGCCGGCACTCGGAGAGCTACCAACGCCAGGAGCACCGCTTCAGTTTCCCGACAATTTTCCTGACGAGGCTTTCTACTTTCTGGCAGAGGCCCGGTTGCCAGTTGGCGGCAACGGCACAGTCGGGCGGGCGCGCGTGATTCTGGCGTTAGAAGCAGCGTTCGGGGCTGCTGGCACGCCAAAGCGTGGCCTTAATATTGTTTTTGCGCGTATGCGAGTCAGGATCGACGACGTAATCCCAGATGCGAGTTACGTAGTGACGCATCCTTATGGCGAGACGGCACCGCTCCTTGCTGACGAGCGGGGGCGCGTCTTTTACACCGAAGATTTCGGGATCGTGGAGGGAGATGTCACGGGCGTTCTTAAAAGTGGACGTATCGCGCCGTTCCTGACCTCGACGGCGCCTGTTACCGCTGGCTACATTGGCGATGGCGTCAGCGAGCATCCGATTACGGGCAGTCCTTTCAACACGAACTTCGTGCGGATCGTCGGACCACGCATCGGCGAGGGCATAGCGCGAGCCGATCCTGCAGCACCGGCAGATCCAGATCACGTCTGGACGGACCTTTTTACGGTGCAGGGTCGGATCGCGAAGCATGCCGGCGCCGCAGTCGGCTCGGCGATTTATGCAATCAAAGGAGGTCAGACGATCCTCAAGGTTCATGCACGTTCCCTTCCCGCGCAGTCGCTCGAACTCGTCGCGAGCGGCCTGCGGGTCGCGTTAAAGGGCGATGGGTCTGACTATGTTTGCCTCGCCTTAACCGATGCGGTGCCGGGCGATGCCGAACTCCTCAACACAACTGACAGTCCTCCTACTCGCTGGCCCGTTCGATTCACTGATGAAGTGATCGTTGATTTTGCGGTACACGACGCTGACGCCAAGACACTGACTATCGCTGCGCGATCCTCGCACCCCGCCGCAGTACTGACGGTGCCAACTTTAGGCCTCACATTGTCGACAAGCCCGCAAGCCTTCCCTAGTCTTGCAACGACGCCCGCGCGATTGGAGGTGGTCTCGAACAAGGGTGGGTCGGATCGACGATGGGTTGAACTCAGCGGCACGCCTTTCCCTGCTCTTGGTGTCAAGGCTCGTGCGATGGCCACCGGCAACATCGCCAAGGAGCCCGTAACTCTGGACGGTAGCGGCTCAAGCGGGGCGACTACCTTTCGGTGGACCCAGACCGCTGGGCCGGCCGTAGTGCTGGCCGACACAACCGCTGCGAAGACGAGTTTTACACCAGACGTTGTCGGCACATACGCTTTCACTTTCACGGTCGAGGGTGCAGGCGGGCCACAGACGGTGGCCGTTTCTGTAAACATCAACAGCGAACCTGGACCAGATGTTTTAGACGTCTCTCGGGCCGAGTACCGCACAGGAACACGCGCATTCCGCCTTTCTGGCACCGTCACGCCTGTGCCGAATGAGGTAATCGCTACGATAGGTAGGGTTGACATTGGACGTGCCGCCCCCGACATCACCGGTGCTTGGTCGATCCGGAGGGTCCTGAAGGAAGCGGAGATTGCCCAGGCGCCAGAACCCGGCGCGACGGTTAAGGTCGTGTCAAAGCGAGCGCAACACAGCGCGTTGGTGAGAATCCGGAACTAGGAGCAAGTGATGGGAATCCAGAAGCTGAGCGGCGAGTTTATCGAATGTTGCGACTGCTACACCATATGTCCTTGCTGGACGAACGACAAGCCCGATGAAGACCACTGTAGCGCGATTTACGTCTGGACCTTCGATAAGGGTACGACGATTGGAGGTGAGACGCTCGACGGCCGTTCGATTGTAGCAGCGTCATTCCATGGAAACCGCGGCGGCAGCCAGTCCGCGCTCTACGTCGACGACACCCTGTCGCCAAAGGCGCAGCAGGCGCTTCTCGGAGCCTTTGCGGGACAGGGCGGGCCAACACTCCGCGATCTTTCCAAACTTCTCGGCACCATCATCGACCAAGGTTCAGCGAAGATTACCCGCACACGAAACGGCGAAGGATGGGAAGTTGAAGTAGAACTCGAACAAGGCCCACTTAAATATGCGCGCCTCGCTTATGCGCGTGGCGGACCCAGCATCATGGACGACGGTTCGAAGGTTCTGACGATCGATCACAGTGCCCTCCATAAAGAATTGCGACTGATGGGACCGGTGAAAGTGCAGGCGGTGGAGCGGTTCGAAATGGCCGTATCGCCTTTGCCTGGCGGTCCGTTCACCTATAAGGGGCGGGCCGGCATGCTTGCGCAGTTTAACTACTCAGGCTTAGGTCAGTAATGTCAGCCAGACGTCGGTTCCTCTCTCGCATCCCCGCGGCACCCGTTCCGTGGCTTACGATGACCGTTCTCGTTCTAGCTGCGCTCGCTTGGGTGGCAATGGTGCTATTGCACGGCGACGGTAATCTGGCGGTCCTAAATCTCATTTCAGTGGAGCCGGCTCAACAAGGCCACGTGAGACACGGGTATGCCACGGGCGGACACGTTCTGCATCATGCACCGGCCTCTGGTCGCTGGGGTGAAGGTGCTTTGCTCTGGCTAAGTGGTTGGACGATCATGGTTGTGGCGATGATGATGCCGCCAGCGCTACCTTTTCTTCGGGTAATGGCGCGGCTCGTTACAGACCGGCCGTCCGGAGGGCGCCTGCTCTTCATGAGCACGGGCACCTTCGTACTAACTTGGACCATAGCAGGCCTCATGCTTTTAGCTAGCGGTGAGCTGCTTTCCGAAGCAATTGGCAGGATCCCACCCATTGCCGAACGTCCCTTCTTGCCCGCTGGAGCGGCGGCAGTTCTTGTTGGTGGCTATCAGTTTACGCCGCTGAAGAAAGCCTGCCTCGCCGCCTGCCGAAGCCCAGCCAGCATCGTAATGACGCTTTGGCAGGCAGAGACGCCCTTTCTGGCGGCAGCAGCGATCGGCTTTCGGTACGGCATTGTCTGTGTCGGTTGCTGCTGGGCGCTAATGATCCTCGGAATCATCGTTGGTGCCCTCGTTCTGCCAATCATGGTCGTGTCGGCCGTGATTATGACGGCCGAGCGGATGCTGCCGTCTGTGCGGCCACTGATACCGTTACAAGCGGGTTTAGCTGGCATTATCGGTTTCCTGCTCCTTTCTGGCTTGGTGCCGCCTGCCTTTGTCTGGCCTTAAGGGAGAAAATCGATGACAGTGCGCAGCTATCATGTGGTCGCCCGTTCGATCCCAATCGTCTACACGCTAGAGGGAGACCACGATCCGAATGGTATGGTCTTCGTGCCGAAAGAGATCGACTTTCTTTTAGCATGGGCGCGCGATCGGTGGTACGACAACGACCAGCTCCTACCCCGACTCCACACGCGGCGACAGCGTGCGCAGCTCGTGATTGACGGCTTTATACGACTTGATAAGATGTTGAAGCGCCTGAGTTACGGGCCTGATGAGGATCAAGACCTACTTGCAGAGTTGATTCGCCGCGAGCAGATGCCCAGCTATGTTGAACAAAAGGACCGGCTGAGCCACGGTCCCCGCCGTAGCAGTCATCGTGCCTTTGCCGTGCAGGACAATATTCACCGCTGCATTGAGGAATTGCGTGTCGCGCTCACGGACCTCGAGGATCTAAATGGACCGACGTCCTGGCGCAAGGCAGAGGGACCGGCTAGTGAAGAGGAGAATGTCGAGCTAGGCGCCACCTTATTTGAGGAGGAGGAAACGTCTCCTGCGCATGAAGGCGACACTGCTACCACTACTGTTACCGAAGATGTTGATCCCGCTGACGAGGCGCCGGAACTCGATCCTGCAACAGCCCCGCGTCCGATTTGTCTCGTTACACTGACATCGGAGCAACGTGAGGAATGGCGCCAGCACTGGATCGCGCAGGCACAATTGCTCGACCGGGCGATTGAGCAGTGGTTCACAACGGTCGCCGCTGATCCTGTCCGTCGTTTCAGTTCTGTCCGCCTCGCGGCTCGGTCAGGAATCGAGCAGCTCTGGGTTGAACGCTTGCTTCTCAACGATCATGCGCCTGGCACGAATCGGGCACAGCCGTTCGATCGTTTTAACCCGATGAAACCGATTCCGTTCCTGCGGCCGCTTGTATTGCGCTGTAAGGTAGGCGAGACGGTCGAAATCACGGTCGAGAACAGACTTAGCGAGCGCAGCATTGGGTTTCATATCCAGGGCGAGGGCTTATCAACCTCCGCTGGGCCGGGTGTGAAATTTGCTGATGGAAGCTGGCTCGGCCGAAACAAGCGCAGCACGATCCAGTCGGGCTCCAAGTTGAAGGTTTTTTGCGAGGCGGCGCATGAGGGCGTTTGGCCCGTCAATGATCTTGCTGATGTGCGTGGTAGCGAGTTGGGGACAAATGCCCATGGGCTCTTCGGCGCACTGATCGTTGAACCACCTGCCTGCCGCTGGCACGATCCAGAGACGGGCGAGGATCTTACTGACCTGCCTTGGGCCGGATTTCTTGACGTCGATGTGCGCATGGATGAAGAGAAGGTAGAAGACCCAAGGCATCATGACTTCGTTGATTTTTATTCCGATGAGGTCAGGCGCAGCTTTCGCGAGTTTACTGTCTTTTTTCACGATGAGCCGGAGGTGCATTCAGGCCTGCACACGACTGGAGAACATACGGTCATGCCGCTGTCCTATCGTGCCGAGCCGATGCATAATCGCCTGCCACACCGCATGCGCCGCTATGTTGAAAGGACCTATGGGAACAAGCTACCGGTAAGCCCGGACGAAGTTGACCGCAATGCCTTCGATTGGGAACTCGGTGACGAGTTGGAGGAGCGATTTTTGACTGCCCGCACTGCACGCGGCCATTTCCTCGAGTATGTCGCCGGCGAGGAGCAGCATCACAGTTCCTGGCTCTTCGGCGATCCGGTGACCCATGTACAGCGCGCCTATGCAGGCGACCCATGCAGGGTCCGGTTGGTGCACGCCGGGGTGAAAGAAACGCACGTCTTCCACCTCCATGTCCATCAATGGCGCGCAGTTGCAAGTGACGTCGCGTTGCCCTCAGTGAACGGAATAGGTGCCGACGGTAAGGCTAGGCACAAAGGCTCCCAACTCCTCGATTCGATCACCATCGGCCCGCAATCCGGGATGACCATCGAGCCGCTTTACGGCTCCGGAAGCCGCCAGCAGGCTGTCGGCGATGTGATCTGGCATTGCCATCTCTATCCGCATTTCCACCATGGTATGTGGGGACTATGGCGAAGTTATAACCGCCTGGTGACAGGTCAGAGGCCCTACCCCGATGGCAGCCGATGTCCGCCTCTCCGGCCTTTGCCGGGCCGAGATCCTTTACCATCCACAGAGAATCAACCAGGCTTTCCCTGGTTCATCGATGGCGTTTTTCCGATGAAATCGCCGCCGCCACCGGTTGGCGAGAAAGTCATGCCAGGCGGACGCCGACTACTTCTGCGTATGCCCAACGCCTCGAAGCTCGAACTCAACGCTATGCCCTCCGCCTGCCGGAACGGCTCGCAGCCAGGTGCGACTTTCGTTGATCTTGATAATAAGGCTGCGGCATGGAACGCGGCAGCGGGACTGCCACCCCCACGGATCATTAGCTACGACGTCGAAGTGCTCGCTACTCCGACCAAATACAATGTTGATGGCTGGCATGATCCACGATGTCACCACTACCGGCTCCTTTCGGTAGATATTCGTGAACAGGGCACGAACGGTGAATATAAGTCAACGATTCATCATCGCATTCCGGTTGATCCTGTCGAAAATCCTGTGCCGTTCTTTCCTCGCGCTAACCACGGCGACATCGTGGAGTGGCGCCACCTTAATAGCCTCAGTGCCTTCCCCGCTGACGCATTTGATCATGGCCAGCTGCCGGTCGAGTGCGGGCTTCATGTCCATCTCGTTAAATTCGACCCCTTGGCGGCGGACGGCTCATCGACCGGTTGGAACTATCTCTCTGGAGCGAGTTGCCGCAGCGCCGTTGCTGGTGATGGGCCGGGCGAGCAACGCACGGTCAGTCTGCATCGCTGGGTTGTTGACGAGGAATTTGGCCCCTGCTTCTTTCACGATCACCTTTTGGCAAACTTTCGCCAAAAGCATGGCCTCTTCGCTGCTTTGATTGCCGAGCCGCACGGATCGGATTGGCTGCGTGCCGACGACCAGAGTGAAACCGCTTTCGGCCAGTCAGAAGCAGTCATTGTGCCGCCGAAGGACAGCGGACTGCCTCCCTTTCGCGAAGCGTGCCTCGCAATTGGCGACTTCGTGCCGCTGCTTGATCAGGGCAGCCGGCCGCTTAACCCGCCCTCCACCCTTTCCGGCGACGACGATCCGGGTACGATGGCCGTGAACTACCGTTGTGCACCTCTTATCTTTCGCGGTCCAGACCCGTCGCTTTGGTTCAGTTCCTCCGCCCGCAGTCGTAAGAACTTTGCGGGCGAGCGTGGTGATCCTGATACGCCTGTCATACGTACTTATCCCGGCGAACGGATGCGCCTGCGCCTGATTCAGGGATCGCACGAGGAACAGCACGGCTTCACCACGCACGGCCTGCGTTGGAGACGCGATTGGGGCAACGCCCGTTCACGGCTGGTTAACCAGCAGACAATAGGGATCTCCGAGGCATTCACGCTCGACATTGACCCAAAGGATGCCTCGCCCTACAGTGTGGGAGACCACCTTTGGCATTTCAGTGCAGCCGATGACATCTGGCTCGGCTGCTGGGGGTTTGTCCGGTCTCTGCCACCGATCTCGCGAAACTTCGACATGTTCAGCCCTCTGCCGGACTATATCGATCAGCCACGTGAAGCACGAGAACGTTTTCAAAAAAATCACTTCCTCCCGGATATAGCTACTCCTCGGACTTTTGTCGTCGTGGCTCAACGGACGGAACATGAATTTACCGGAAAATCGTTAACCGACCCCTGGGGCCTGATCTACCGCTCGGTTCCCTTCAAACAGGTAGATTTGGAAAACGCAATTGATACGGACCGCTGGATACCGCCAATGAATTTAGAAAAGCGCGAGCCGCTGGTGCTGCGCGCTCGGCGCGGCGAGTGGATACGCCTCATTTTGATCAATGACATTATCGAAAGCGATAAAGACCCGGCGGACGGCGAGGATGGCACGATCGAGTTCGGCGTAGAACCCTCGCCGCCACGTTTGCCGCTTGAACACCTTGATGAACTCATGCGTCCTGACCGACGCACGGTAAGTTCGCGTGTGTCAATTCATCCGAGCCTACTGTTATACGACGTCGGCAAATTCGACGGCAGTTATGCAGGCCGCAACCACGACAGCACCATCGGCTCGCTGCATCGAGGCGGCGGCCACGTTGGCGTCCATATGGCGGAGGCCGAGATCCCCGGAGCGGTCGTCCATCGGACCGATCACGACCGACGGAACTGGCGCGAATACTGGTGGTTCGCCGACGAGCATCTGGCACCTGCATCCTACCAAGATGGACCGGGGCAAGTCTGCTTTCTGCACGACATGGCGGATATTCGCAACCATCGTCATCATGGCCTGATAGGCGCACTTGTCGTCGAGCCGGGCGATGTAACGCCCTTTGTCCCTGGCAAACCTATAGAAGCCTGGACTGGCGTTGAGGCTGAAATGCGGAACGGATCCGGACAACGCGTAGCGCACGAGGCGGTGATGTTCTTCCAAGATGGTCTGCGGCACTTCGTCAATGGCCATCCAGATTTCCCTGTCCCGGACGTCGATCCGACGGACGATCCTGAAGACAGTGGGCAGAAGGCAGTCAATTACCGCTCTCACCCCGTCCATCGCGGTGTTGTAGCACGTGAGGGAAGCGAGCCCTCACCGCCGCAACCGCTTGCGACCTTGTCATCCCCATGCAATCTTTGGCTACGTGTGCTGGGCGGCAACGAGAAGCCTCGGCAACACACACTCACAGTTCATGGCTGCGCTTGGCCGGAAGCATCTTGGGATCCAAAAAGTCCACTGACCGGTGCGCTTTCTGGAATTGCTCCGTGCTTTGCTACGACCTTAACACTGAAATTGCCTTTTCCAGGTGACTACGCCGCCCGCACTGGCGCATTTCGCTGGGGATCTGAGCATGGCGTCTGGACAAATATAAAGGTCCTGTAAAAGCTAGCTTGCAGCTTCCTTCAAACCTTACCGCCGCTAACCTGTCCTGAATGGCGCGAATCGATCGTTCCAATTTATTACAGCTTCCGGATGTGAGCTTAAATTCGCTCTCAATTACCGTATTACGTGATAGCCGTTCCTCTAGACATAACCATGTACGTCTGCACAACGGCGGAAGCGGACAAAATTTGTCAGTAAAACTTTCAATAAAAAAATGTCCTGAAGAAAATTTCAGCGCTATATTGCTCAAAATAAGCTAAATGAATTTATCAGCTGCCGATGCTGCATGTATTTTTGTGATCATGTATCCGGGATGAAAAATGCCCATCTGCGATCTAATATATATACCCAGCGATTAATAAAACCGCACTGACAAAAATTTAGCGAGACGCATCACGCATCACCTCCCTACCCTCTTTGTCATAAACAATGCCATCACGTTGTTGATATCTAACTCCTTTGGATATCAAACTCTGTATGGCCTTTTTAACACGATGTTGACTCGTTTGAGCAACCTGAACGTGCACACCAATTTTCCATGGCTGAGGCGGAAGACTATCGTCTACTAATTTCAAAAAATCTACGTCGTCAGATAGTTTTTTCTCTTTTGCCTGAAGTTCAGCTAACTCTGTAGGAAACTGCCGCAAACCTTCTGAAAAGATGCCTTGTATGGACCACGTTAATGCTGCAGCGTCCGCAATCCGTTTCATCTGCTTTTCGGTAACTTTTTTAGAACTTATCGGCGAGCCTACACGAATGATTTCTTCCCAACACTCAATAAAAAACATATCAGTTGTTTGCTTCAGGTCGATGGAGATCAAGTCTTGATGGTTAAAAGAGTAAGTTCCGAGTATGCGTGCTACAGTTATATATGCGATGACACCTCGCCACGAAGAAGCGAACTGCCAATGCGCAAATTTATTTGCTTTATGGGATCGTGTAATGGCATTCTCTGCTCCACGAACCAATGCTGCAACGATTGGCCAAGCATTGATTGGAAACCTTTCTGAATACACGGCTTCATAATTCTCTGGTTCGCGGAGGTGTTTTTGCCTCAATTTTGATGATTTGACTGGATTTTTTAAAAGAAGCGCTACAGAACCAGCTGCCATAATTATCGGAGAGATTATTCGCGAATCCGGTCTCCCTTCATTTTTATAGAAATTGGTACGACGTTCATAAAACCACTCATGCTGCAGCAAAATTTCTTCTATGCTTCTCTGAATTTTATCAGTTGCATGAAGTGCTGCCGGTTCCACTGCGCTCTGATTATTTGTGGCACGAATAACTTGATCACGAACCGACTCTTCCTGCGACACAATAATTTTTACGAGAAGAGTTCTTTCATCATTTTTCGACACCTCGACATTTAGATAGTAACGGTAAATTGACTCCGTCGTCTGAAGTCCATTAACAATTTGTATATCTCGTAGCTTAAGTGTTTTGCCAACTAGTGAGGCGCTTGTAGCTAGTATGGTGACTCCATTATTAAGCCACCAGAAATTGGGGGCAGAGAAACTGTTAAGAGTTTCAGAGATATCTGCATTTACTAAGTTTTTGCCCAAGTAGGCACGAACATTGGAATCAAATAGATAACGGCGGAGCTCTTTTTTATCATCCTGAACAAACAAACTGTAATCTTTCAACTTTGTCAATACCACATAGCCTTCTTGGCCCGCTGTGAGGCACTCTTGAACCGGTAAATCTAGAGCAAAACTTTTGACTTGACGATGAAGGTGTACTAATTCTGCTGCACCTAATGCCGTGAATACTGCACTTGAAGCGCTAAAGTAAGAATTGAAAAGCTCAGTGAGTTGTCTGGCTCGCGCGAGGATGCTCCCTCCTAAAAGTTCGGTGTCTCCTCTAGAAGCGTAAACAATACTAAAGGTAAGTACAGGTCTGTACAGCGAGAGATGTTTAAAGGCCGAGGCGAATATTTCTCGGCAACGCTTAATGTCTGCAGAATATTTTCCTGCTACTGAGACGCTTGTCTTTGATAGATCAAAAAGGTCCTGCACTGAAGCAAGAAGAGCATCTAAGGGAGCTTGCTGAAAAGTAGCATGATGTTTGCAAGTAATAAGATATACGTGTATTTCTGCTCCAGATCTCGGCCATGGAAAATCGGTCGGATCTGTTAGCAATCTACCGTTAATAAAGACATAAAAACCATCAATGCCGCCATCTAAAGATCCGTCAGTCCAGCCAAAGTCAATTTCTTCAGATGTAAGGTCAAAGTTTTTTAAAATTTGCTCCAGCACAAATCGCTCAAAGTGCTCCCCTATTTCCATTGCTGGCGAATCGATCTGCAATTGCTGCAAGATGGCGTCTATAAGAATAGTATCATTTTTGGCCAAAATTTAATCTTTCTTTATACGAACGGGAGTCACTAAGGCTTTTAAAAACCTTGCAAAATGTTAAGCAGATTAGATTCAACTCACCTGATAAATCATTATGGTCCTGTTTAAATATCTTTCAAACGTGCGGAATGGAAATATAGTAGACTGCAGCATGCAGTGGTGATCAAGTAGAATAATACCAGTCGTTTGTCTGCCACCTACAGATAAGCGAGGACAATCTTCATGCTACGTGTTTTTTTCGACGAATTCGCTATAAGCTAAATGTCCTTTGATTCTTTTAATGTCACTTTCTTGTATACCATTTTTATTCAGAAGATGCTGGTATGCGCGAATTTTATTTCGGTATCCCTTAGTTAGTCGGGCATTTGCCCGATGCACAAGAAGCCCGTGAACTTTTAAACGATTTGGTAGCGCAGCAAAGTGAATTTTTTGCTCCGCTAATTTCCACGGCCCATTTTCAAACAAACTTATTACCTCATCCTTAAGTTTTTCTGGGAAAGGAAATCTTCCCGAAAATACTATGTCATCAGCGTATCTACTCAGTCGAACACTGTAACGATTCGTAATTTTGATCAATTCAGCATCAATGTTTTTAAAGCAGATATTTGATATAACTGGACTTGATGGTGCTCCTTGCGCTAGGGCGTCGCGCAGGCAAGTAAGTCGGGCAAGCAGCGCAGCTCCTTCTTGGGAAAAACCCATCTCGCACAGGGAATCGTTAACTAAGGAAATCGGTGTAGTTTGGAAAAAATCTTTTACATCAACTGAAAAGACCCATTGTGCAGCGCGATGTGAATTAGCAGCATCAATATGACTCTTCCCCGGAACGAAACCAAACACGTGTTCTGGCGGCGAATAAGAACGCTGCAACTGCACAGAAAGCCACTTTTGAATCACTTTAAGTGCCACTTTCGGCGCATCAATTCTACGTTCTGTTTTACCCCGAGGAATGCTAAATGTACGATAATGTCGTGTCGGCCTATTTATAAAAGACCAGACAAGCCCAGGGTTAATTCCAAACATCGTGGCTAACGCAGTCCGTGAAGTAACAGGAGGGAGGCCAAGACTAACTAAGCTTTCTATTTCTACTTTCTCTTCGGCAGAAATAGTATCTCCGAGAGCTTTGATTAACTCATCGATTTTTGTAAAAATGAAAAAGGGCGAGTCAAC
>Ga0308164_10003862_pt1 | contig 13112 bp, 14 predicted proteins | sample PhyTR2_FD_201031 | JGI IMG/M metagenome (GOLD analysis project Ga0308164, IMG submission 201031) | Phyllosphere microbial communities from UC Gill Tract Community Farm, Albany, California, United States - DLSLT.R2 | ecosystem: Host-associated > Plants > Phyllosphere > Unclassified | place: USA... | reverse complement strand
AGTACGGCAAGCTGGCCCGCATAGATACGGATCGCGCCGTATTCGCCGGCCTGGTCGACGCGGATCATCGAATCGGTGGCGCGCTTGGCGTCGCCTGGCTTCCAGCCGCTCATCTCGTCTTCCTCATCAGTGCGAATATGGTGAACGCACCGACGAAGGAAAAGATCGCGTTGAAGCCGGCGAGCGAAATCCCGAGCAGTTTCCACTGTGGCGAATCGCAGCGCACCATCGGCGCGTTCATGATCGCGGCGAGGCGCTCGGCAGCGGTGGTGCCAGCCATAGAGACGGTCGTGGTGCAGGCGGTAAAGCCGTTCCACCAATGATATTCGACGCCGGCATGCGCGACGCCGATCAGTCCGCTGAGACCGATCAGCAACCCAGCGATGATCACCAGCGACGCCCGCAGCGAACGGCCGGGGACGAAAAACGCCGCGCCCGCGATCAGCACCGCGGAATAATGCGGCCAGCGCTGCCAATGGCACATCTCGCAGGGGTACAGCCCGCCGAGATATTGCGAGCCCAACGCGCCGAGCAGCAGGAACGCCGGCAGCAACAACGCGATGGCGCGCGCGATCTCTTCGTTCTTGGTCATGCCAAGCCCGCGACGCACGCTCACTTGGCGGGCGCCTTGGCATCAGTGGGATCGGGCTTGATCGGGCGCGGCTTGGTGGCGGCGGCAACCTGCACCGGGCCGCCGAGGCGCGCGACGGTCTTCAGCGCGTAATAGAGCTGGAAGTCGTCGATGCCCTGCTTCTTCAATTGGTCGGGCGTCTGCGAGAAGCGCGGGTCCGTCTTGGTATCCTCCTCTAGCACCGCGTTGTCGGCCTTCACCTCGTTGATCAGGTGTTTGCGCAGATCGGCCTCGCGGAACACCGGGCGCGACTTGTAGTCGGGATCGGTAAGCTGCGGCACCTTGATGTCGGGCTCGATCCCGCCCTCCTGCACCGAGCGGCCGGACGGCGTGAAATAGCGCGCGGTGGTGAGGCGAAGCGCGGTCTCCGGGCCGAGCTGCAACACCGTCTGGACCGAGCCCTTGCCGAAGCTGCGCTCGCCCATGATCAGCGCGCGGTGGTGATCCTGCAATGCACCGGCGACGATCTCGGAGGCGGACGCGGTGCCGGGATCGGTGAGGACGACGACCGGCAGGCCGTGCGCGTCGTCGCCGGGCTTGGCATAATAACGCTCGATATCGGTCTTCTCGCGGCCGCGCTGCGAGACGATCTCGCCGTGATCGAGGAACGCGTCGCTGACTTCGATCGCCTGGGTCAGCAGCCCGCCGCCATTCTCACGCAGGTCGACGACATAGCCGAGCGGACGGTGGCCGAGCGACTTGTCGATCGCCATGATCGCCGCGCGGGTATCGGCGCCGGTGTTCTCGCTGAACGTGTTGATGTTGATATAGCCGACGTCGCCGCGGACTTCCCATTTCACCGGCTTCTGGACGATGATCTCACGCATCATCGTCACCTCGAGCGGCTTGTCGCGGCCGGGGCGGACGAGGCCGAGCGTGATTTTGCTGCCGGGCTTGCCGCGCATCTTGCCGACCGCCTCGTCGAGCGAATCGCCGTAGATCAGCTTGCCATCGATGTGCGTGATGTAGTCGCCGGATTTGACGCCAGCGCGGGCTGCGGGGGAGTCTTCCTGGGGCGAAACGACCTTGATCGCGCCGTCCTCCATCTGGACCGTCAGGCCGAGACCGCCGTAATTGCCTTCGGTCATGATCCGGAGGTTTTCGTAGTCGAGCGCGTCGACATACGAGCTGTGGGGATCGAGGCTGGCGAGCATGCCCTGGATCGCGCCCTTGATCAGCGTCTTGTCATCGACCTTGTCGACATATTCCGCCTTCACGCGGTTGAAGACGTCGAGGAACTGGTCGAACTCGCGGTACGTGTCGGTGTCGACCGCGGCCATCGCCGAGGTGGCCAATGGGATCAGCGTCAGCGCGCCGACGATGGCGGTCGCGGTAAGCAACGGGGTACGCAGTATAGGACGAGGCATCGATGGTCCTGCAACCTGAGAAAAGACGTGTCGTACGGTCGTGACGGCGTAGCGTAGCGGAACGCTGGCGGCAACGCGCGGAGCAAAGCGAGGCCGGGGTTAATGGTGGCTGACTGGAGGCGCGCTTTCGATCCTCCCCCGCAAGGGGGAGGTGTCGCCGAAGGTGACGGAGGGGGAGGACACGGAACAGCGGTTGCCTCTTCCTCCCCCTCCGTCCGGCAAGCGCCGGCCACCTCCCCCTGGCGGGGGAGGATTGAAACCAGGCGCCCATCGGGTTGGCCGATCAGCGCGATCCTATCAACGCGGCGACGTCGACCGGCCGCCCGCGGCGGCGAAGTTCGACGGTGATGCGGGGGTCTTCGCTGGGAGCGGTGCCGATCGTTGTGCCCATCGTGACGCGGTTGCCGGGTTTAGCGATCGTTGAGGCAAGGCCGGTGACCAGGGTGGTCCAACCGTCGGCGTGGTCGATGATAACGATCGTGCCGTAGTTGCGGAAACGACGGGCGTAGCGGACCGTGCCGGCGGCGGGTGCGACGACGCGCGCGAGAGGGGCGGTGGCGAAGGTGAGACCGCGCGATCGGACGCCCGAGTCCGAGACCTCGTCGAAGCCGGTGACGAGCTTGCCCGCTACCGGCATGCGGTACACGCCGCTCGGTGGCGCCGGGGGCGTGGTGCCGGGCGCGATCGGGCGGGGGATCGGACCGGCGAGCGCGATCAGGCTGGCTGCGGTTGCCTTGGCGTTAGTGGTGGCGGCCATGCCGTCGACCAGATCGCGCGCGCGTTCGCCGAGCGCCAGTGCGCGATCGGACTCGCTTAGCGCGCCGCGGCGGAGCGATTGGCTGCGCTGGCGATGGCGCGCTTCGAGGGTGGCCAGGGCGATGCGGTCGCTCTCCAGGCGCGCTCGGCCGTCTAAAAGCGCCTTGGCGGCGAGCGTGGCGCTGGCTTGCAGGCGACGTGTTTCGGCGAGTTCGATGCGGACGGCTTCGGTGCGCTGGCGGACGACGGGGAGCGCGCTGCCGAGGACGGCACGGACGTGAACGAGGTCGTCGACCGATCCCGGCTGCGCGACTGCGACGATCGTCGGGCGGCGGGCCAAGGACTCCAGCGCTGCGAGGAGCCGGGCGACGGGGGCTTGCGCGCGACCAAGCTTGGCGCGTTGATCGGATAGCAGACGCTCGACCAGCGTTACGCGGGCGCTGGCGGTGGCAAGGTTAGCTTCCGCCGCGGTGACACGCGCGGCGAGCGCCTGTTCTTCACGCCGCGCCTTGTCGGCGGCATTGCGTTCCTGCGTGGCCGCTGCGACGAGTTTGGCGGCACGGGCGGCGGCGATCGCGGCATCGCGTTTGGCCGCGACCAGGCGTTGCTGCTCGGTCGCCAGCTCGGGCGCGTCAGTCTGTGCGGTTACGCCCGCCGCCGCGAACAGCGCCGCGATCGCCAAGACGCCCCCTGCCCTCATGCATCACCCTTCGCGGTGATAGGGATGGTTGGCAAGGATGCTGGTGGCGCGGAAGAGCTGTTCGGCGAGCATCGCACGCGCCAGCAGATGCGGCCATGTCGCGCGCCCGAACGAGAAGAGCAGGTCGGCCTCGTCGCGCGCCGCGTCGTCAAAGCCGTCGGCGGCCCCGATCATGAACCGCGCCTCGCGGACGCCGTCGTCGCGCCAGCGCTCAAGCTTTTGCGCGAACTGTGTCGAGGAGAGCGTTTCGCCCTTCTCGTCGAGCAGGATGCGCTTGGTCTGCTCGCCGACCAGCGGGATCTTGCCGCCCGTGTCGGGGAGCTCGCTGACCTTGGTCGGCCAGACGATCCGCTTCAGATAGCGGTCGACCAGGTCGGCCTCGGGCGAGCGCCCGATCCGACCGCGGGCGACGATGTGGAGCAGCACCGCCGCCGTCTCGAAGGTCTAGTCTTCGTCGGTGAAGGTCGGCACGGGCGGCGGCGCCGGGGCGTCGCCGAATGCCCACATCCGCTCCAGATTGTAGAAGCTGCGGACTTCGGGGCGGAACAGGTGGACGATGACGTCGGTCGCGTCGATCAGCACCCAGTCGGCGGTCGGCAGGCCTTCGATCTTCACCGGACGCTTGAACTCGGCCTTGATCCGCTCGGCCAGCTTCTGCGCCATCGAGGCGACCTGGCGGGTCGAACGACCGCTGGCGATCACCATGTAATCGGCGATGCTGGTCTTGCCCGCGAGCGGGATCGAGATGGTCTCGACCGCCTGGTCGTCGTCGAGCGACGCGAGGATCAGGCGATGCAGCGCCTCAACCTCTTCGGGGTCGGTCGCGCGAGGGGCAGTAGGGGAAGTGGCCAAGTCAGCTCCTGGGTAAGACTACCGAGCCAGCAACGTGCTGGGCCCAGTCGGGATTTTCGGCGCGCAGGCCGGTTGCGGAGGTCGGGTCGGGTCGGAAGCGCAACAGCACGAGGGCCGGCAATCTCCACGTCGTCCAGCTCTTCGCATGGTCTGTGCGCCGTTGGAAGCGCCGCAGCCAACCCATCGCGGGGGCCGCGAGGGCGCGCCCGTCATATCCCGGACGCGCGATTACCGCAATCGGAACCTCACGGGCGATCTGCCGCCAGTTCTTCCACCGGTGAAAGTCGGCAAGATTGTCCGCCCCCATCAGCCACATGAAGCGAATTTTCGGGTAGCGCCGCTTGAGCTTGCGGATCGTGTCGAGCGTGTAGCGAGTGTGCAGCCGCGCCTCGATGTCGGTCGCGCGGATCGGTGCGCGGCGAGCCATCCGTCGCGCCGAGGCGAGACGCGCGGCGAGCGGCGCCATGTCGTTCGCCGCGTCCTTGAGCGGGTTGCCGGGCGATACCAGCCACCACGCCTCGTCGAGCGCGAGCGCGTCGAGTGCTGCCAACGTGATGCCGCGGTGGCCACGGTGTGCGGGATTGAACGACCCGCCGAGAATGCCGACGTCGGTCAAAGCTGGAAAGGCCGGTCTTGCTTGACGTGCATTAGGCGAACCACGTCGACGCCGGTCGCCATCGGACGGTAAAGAATCAGATACTCCGTTCCACGGATCGACCATTTCCTGAGATCGCCGTTAGCGACTGGCCCCAGATACGGGTTGTCAGCCAACAGACGTACCGCAGCGACTGCCATGCCGCCGACGCGGCGCGCATGATCCGCCGAATACTCTCTAAGATACCGATCGACTTCACCGAGATCCGCGAGCGCCAACGCGGACCAGATCGCACGCCTCACTCGGCCGCTATGTCGCGGTGACGCGCCTCGAACCACGCTTCGACTTGTTCCTGGGTGTAGGAACGACCGGCATCGATATCGTCGATACCTTCCTGCACAAAGGCTGCGAGCTGGATATCCATTTGCGTGGCGGTCTTGACGACCGACTTCACATACGCATCGACCGTCATGTCGCGCCAAGCCGCCGCGGCCTTTAGCGAAGCCAGCGAAGCCTTGTCGAGATCCAGGGTAAGCGAAGCACCTTCCGTCATGCGGCGAGGATATGCCTCTGACCGTGCTTTATCAACCGCGCACCTGGCCGGTGCCGCGGCCGATCCATTTGTAGGTGGTGAGGCCTTCGAGCGCGACCGGGCCGCGGGCGTGGAGGCGGCCGGTGGCGATGCCGATCTCCGCGCCGAGGCCAAACTCGCCGCCGTCGGCGAACTGGGTGGACGCGTTCCAGAGGACGATTGCGCTGTCGACCGCGGCGAGGAAGCGCTCGGCGACGGTCGCATCCTCCGCAACGATTGCATCGGTGTGATGCGAGCCGTGACGGGCGATATGCGCAACCGCCGCGTCAATGCCGTCGACGATCGCGACCGAAGCGATCGCGTCGAGATATTCGGTGTCCCAGTCGGCGGCGTCGGCGGCGGCGATCTCGGGAACGAGCGCGCGCGCGCTTGCGTCTCCACGGACTTCACAGCCCGTTGTTGCGAGACTTTGGATCAAGGTGGCTGACTCCGCGTAATCCCGATCGATCAGCAGCGTTTCCATCGAACCGCAGACGCCGGTGCGGCGCATCTTAGCGTCGACGACGACCGCCGCCGCCATCGCAGGGTTAGCCGACGCATCGACATAGACGTGATTGATACCATCGAGATGAGCGAGGACGGGGACGCGTGCTTCGGCCAGGACACGCGCGACGAGACTCTTGCCGCCGCGGGGGATGATCAGGTCGATCATCCCGTCCGCCTTCAGCATCGCGCCGACCGCAGCGCGATCGGTAGTCGGTACGAATTGGACCGCATCGACGGGCACGCCGCCCGCCTTCAGCCCCGCGACCAGCGCCGCGTGGATCGCGCGATTGCTCTTTACCGCTTCCGATCCGCCGCGCAGGATCGCTGCGTTGCCAGCCATCACGCAGAGCGCGGCAGCGTCGGCGGTGACGTTGGGGCGGCTCTCGTAGATGATACCGATGACGCCAATCGGCACGCGGACGCGCGAGAGCTTCAGGCCGTTCGGACGCTCGTTGGAATCGATAACCTGCCCGACCGGATCCGCCAGCGCTGCCACGGCCGCGACGCCGTCAGCCATCGCCGCGACCCGCGCTTCGTCAAGCCGCAACCGATCGAGCAGCGCACCCGACAGACCTGCCTCGGCCGCACGCGTCATGTCTTCGGCGTTCGCTGCAGCGATCTCAGCAGATGCCGCCCGGATCGATTCCGCCGCCAATGCAAGCGCCGCAGCTTTAAGCGCCGACGGCATCGGTGCCAGAGCCAGCGCGGCAGAGCGCGCGCGCGCGCCCATCTCGGCGATCATTTCGGTCGGATTTTCTGCGTCGGCCATGCCGCACGCGCTACCATGCGAAGCCTCTCGCGCCAACGTCGCGAACTCGTTACGCTGCCGATATTGCAGGGGGACGCATGACTGGGGATATCGGGGCAGCGGCGGATATCGCCACGGGTACAGTCGTCGGGCGCGCGTTCGAACCGAGCGCGGGCGAAGCGCATGGCGCGCATACAAGTCATGGTACGGACGGTGCGCTGTGCCTCAACTGCGGGACGCGGTTGTTGGGCGAGCACTGCCATGCCTGCGGCCAATCGGCGCATGTCCATCGCTCGCTCGGCGGGATTGGGCATGAGATTGCTCATGGAGTTTTCCATTTCGAAGGCAAGATATGGCGGACCTTGCCGCTGTTGGTGCTACATCCGGGGGCGCTCACGCGGCGGTACGTCAATGGCGAGCGGGCGCGGTTCGTGTCGCCGCTGGCACTGTTCCTGTTCACCGTTTTCCTGATGTTCGCGACGATCGGTGCGGTCGGCGGGGAAATGACGAAGGGCTTCATCCGGGACCAGCGGACAGGCAAGACGTCCGACTATGCAAACGAGGCCGCCCGGGCTCGTCTCGCGTTGACAAAAGTCGAGGCGCAGCAGGAGGTTGCGAAGCGTGGCCCCGCCAGTCTTTCGGGGGAGCAGCTTGCCACGCTCGATCGGCAGGCAAGCGCCCTTCGCACTACCGTTCGTGCACTCGGCGTGGCGGCGGATATGCAGAACGGTGCCGCTTACGGCACGGTCGTCGATCTAGGCGACTTTAAGACCGGCTGGGAGCGGCTCGACCACGGGATCGCCAAGGCGAACGGCAATCCAGGCCTAATGTTCTACAAGCTGCAGACCAGCGCGTACAAATACAGCTGGGGCCTGATTCCGTTATCCGTGCCGTTCATGGCGCTGCTTTTCGTCTGGCGACGCCAACATCTCCTCTACGACCACGCGATCTTCGTGACCTATTCGCTCGCGTTCATGATGCTGCTGACGATCGTGTTGATCATCGCGGGCGTGATCGGCGTCGCGGAGGGCTGGATCGTGATGGCCGCGATGTGCGTGCCGCCAGTCCATATGTTCGCGCAGCTTCGGGGCGCTTATAAGTTGCGGAAGTGGTCGGCGGCTTGGCGAACGGTGGCGCTGTTGACGTTCGCGTTCACAGTTTTGCTGGCGTTTATCGTGCTGCTGTTACTGCATGGGCTGACGGACTGATTGTTATTAAGCGGGTCCTGCCAACTCCCGTTCGTGCTGAGCGAAGTCGAAGCACCTGCGTGCGGGGCATGCCCTTCGACTTCGCTCAGGACGAACGGATGAAAGAAGACCTTCTCAACCTCTCCCAGACATCTCAACGGCAGGGGTAGAGGTTCGCCAGGACGCGGGCGTAGCCGTCCTTGAGGGGGCGCTTCTGGTAGCTGGCGGGGAGTTCGTTCAGACCGTCGAGCATGTCCATGATACCGACGGACTCGCCTTCCGGAACGCAGGCGATCGGTGGCTTGCCGGCGGCGGCGCGGGCGGCGCGTTCTGCCTTCAACTGATTGGTTGCGGCCTTGGCTTCGGCCTTCAGGGCAGGAAGGTCGGGCGACATCAGTGCCATCGGGCCCTGGTCGCGCAGCGCGTTGGCGCGGGCCAGGAAGGTGCCGACGGTCATCGCAGCGCTCGCCGGCATCGCCACGCCGACCATGAGTAGCGCTGCGACTACAGCCTTGGAACGCGAATACGACATGGGCGGCCTTTCCCAGAAAAGACCGCCCATATAGCTACTTAAGTGACTGTTCGGTGAACCGGATCATGCCCCCAAAGGTGTTGGCGTACCGAACGGACCAGACGGGCGCCGCGTCTTCGGGATCGACGTCCCCGCACGCGGGACATTCGACGCCTTCGCACCCGGATCTGGACGATCGAGGTCCTCGCCAGCGATCAGCTTCTTGATTTCGTCACCGGTCAGCGTCTCGAATTCGAGCAGCGCGCCGGCCACGGTGTGGAGCTGGTCGACGTGATCGCTCAGCACCTGCTTGGCGCGGTCGAGACCACCTTCGACGATCCGCTTGATCTCATCGTCGATCAACTGCGCGGTCTGGTTCGACATGCGCGACGGACGGCTCGACGAGTACCCGAGGAACGACTCGCCCTCGGGCTCACCGTATTCCAGCGGGCCGACCTTGTCCGACATGCCCCAGCGCGTGACCATGTCGCGGGCCAGACCCGTGGCGTACTGGATGTCGCCCGAAGCACCCGACGAAACCTTGTCGTAGCCGAAGATGACTTCCTCGGCGACGCGGCCGCCCATCGACACCGCGAGGTTCGCGTACATCTTGTCGCGGTGATAGCTGTACGAGTCGCGCTCCGGCAGGCGCATCACCATGCCCAGCGCACGACCCCGCGGGATGATCGTCGCCTTATGGATCGGATCCGATGCCGCCTCGTGCATCGCGACGACGGCGTGGCCGGCCTCATGATACGCGGTCATCCGCTTCTCGTCGTCGGTCATGACCATGCTGCGACGCTCTGCGCCCATCATGACCTTGTCCTTGGCCTCCTCGAACTCGGCCATCGCCACCAGACGCTTGCCCTTGCGCGCCGCATGCAGCGCCGCTTCGTTGACGAGGTTGGCGAGATCTGCACCCGAGAAGCCCGGCGTACCGCGTGCGATAACGCGTGCATCGACGTCGGGTGCGAGCGGCACCTTCTTCATGTGCACTTCGAGGATCTTGATGCGACCCTCTATGTCCGGCCGCGGCACGGTGACCTGGCGATCGAAACGGCCGGGACGCAACAGCGCGGGATCGAGCACGTCGGGACGATTGGTCGCGGCGATGATGATGATGCCTTCGTTCGCCTCGAAGCCGTCCATCTCGACGAGCAGCTGGTTCAGCGTCTGCTCGCGCTCGTCATTGCCATTGCCGAGACCGGCACCGCGATGACGACCGACCGCATCGATTTCGTCGATGAAGACGATGCACGGTGCGGACTTCTTGGCTTGCTCGAACATGTCGCGGACGCGGCTCGCGCCGACGCCGACGAACATCTCGACGAAGTCCGAGCCCGAGATCGTGAAGAACGGCACACCGGCCTCACCCGCGATCGCACGCGCGAGCAGCGTCTTGCCGGTACCGGGCGAACCCACCAGCAACGCGCCCTTGGGGATTTTACCGCCGAGGCGAGCGAACTTGGTCGGATCCTTCAGGAACTCGACGATCTCCTCAAGCTCTTCGCGAGCCTCGTCGATGCCTGCGACGTCTTGGAAGGTGACCTTGCCTTCCTTCTGTGTCAGCATCTTGGCGCGCGACTTGCCGAAGCCCATAGCGCCGGAGCCCGAGTTCTTCTGCATCTGCTTCAGCACGAAGAACGCTATGCCAAGGAACAGCAGGAACGGCAGCGACTGGTACAGCAGCAACGCCAGCATCGACGGTCCCTCTTCGGGCTTCGCGCTGATCGATACGCCCTTCTCGCGCAGCTTCGGCACGAGCGTCGAGTCCGGGATGGGATACGACTTGAACTTCTCGCCCGAGGACAACGTCCCCGAGATGATATCGCGCGAGATGTTGACGTCCTTGACGGTACCCTCGTCGACCTTGTCGAGGAACGCCGAATACGCGATCGTGTTGCCACCCGACGCCGCAGTGCGGCCGTCGAACATGGTCACGAACAGCGCCAGCGCGAGCAGGATGCCGACCCAGATCAACAGGCTCTTCATCCAAGGATTGCCGCCGCCATTCTCCGGGCCGCCGTTTCCGGGGCCCTGGGGCTTCTGACCGCGGTTGTCGTTGTCGCTCATGGGTGCACGATACCTTTCACCGCACAAGATAAGCGTGCGCAGGTTAATGGCAATGGAACAACGCGCGACTTGCGTTGATCAGTGTGAACGGACGGGCGCGCTAAGCGGTTCTGCGCGGTGGTGCCTCGCGGAAGCGCCAGACGTCGCCGCGAACGCTGGCGATGATCCCGGCTTGAGTGGTCCGTTTGCCGGCCATCAACGAGTCGAGGAGGCTTTCTATGTTGGCAGCCTCGGTCCATTCGGGCGCGACGATGCCGGCGTCGGTGCGGACCGTGCCGATCGCGCGGCGGGCGAGGCGGCGGAGGATCTCGCGGGGCAGCTTCTCGACCGCGAGCTTCACTTCGCTGCCGCCAACCTTGGCGCGTTCGGTCCAGATCCAGTCGACCATCGCGCGAACGTCTGTATCGGTCTCGGCAAGCGCGGCCGCGGCGCGCGCGAGGTTGGGCGTGCCGAGCCATTCGTTCTGGTCGAGCAACCGACGGAAGCGGGTACGGTCGTGGCGGTCGTCGTGGTTCGAGGGGTCGTCGAAGAACGGCACTTCGGCGCGGCGGACGATCGCACGGAGCTCGGCGCGGCGCCAGTCGAGCAAGGGGCGGACGACCGTGACGCCGTGGACTTCGGTGCGGGCACGGACACCGGCGAGGCCGGCTAAACCCGACCCGCGCGCGGCGCGCATGAGGAAGGTCTCGGCCTGATCGTCGGCGTGGTGGCCGGTGACGAGCGCCCCTGCCCCGATCGCACGGACGTGGTCGGTGAGGAGGGCGTAGCGCGTGGTGCGGGCCTGCGCCTGGATGCTCGCGCCGGTGATCGGTTCGCTGGGGGCGAGCGTGGCGTGTGGAATGCCGAGCGTTGCGCAATGCGCGGCAACCATCGCGGACTCCTCCACCGCTTCGGGGCGAAGGCGGTGGTCGATGCTGGCGACCGTGAAGCCGGTGGGGAGCGCTTCGTGCGCTAGGGTGAGCATCGCCATGCTGTCCGGGCCGCCCGAGACGGCGAACAGCGGGTTTGTGATGTCGCTGGCGAGGCGCGCAAAGTCGGCGGCGAAGCGGCGTCCTTCTTCGGTCATGCGGAGACAGTCCTGACGGTCGAGCGGTCACCCCCCCGGCAGAGGCCGGAGCCCAATTGGGGGACGGTAATGACTGAGCGCAGTCCGCCGTTACGGCGGCCTTCCCAATTGGGCCCCGGCCTTCGCCGGGGTGGTGCTGGTGTGCGACGTGAGATCACGGACAGGCAGGTACGCTTGGGCACTGGACGATGCCTTACTTGCACTTCGCCGCGCTGCGGCCGGCGGCAACCTGCCCCTTCATCGCCGACGCCATCTTCGCGCCGTAGACGTCGTTCAGCTCGTCATACACCTTGCACGCATCCGCCGGCTTGTTGAGCTTGGTCAACGCCTGACCGAGATACAGCAGGCTGTCCGGCGCGCGCTCGCCTTCGGGCATCTTCTTGTAATTGTCGTAGAACGCCATCGACGCGAGGCTCGGCTTGCCTTCGTCGAGATACGACCGGCCGAGCAGATTCTGCGCATAGCTCGCGCGCTTGCTCTTCGGGTATTCGGCGACGACCTTCTTCAGCTGGGCCTCGGCCTGCGGGTATTGCTTGGCCGCCCAGAGGCGATAGCCGTACATATACTCGTCCTCCGCCGGGTCGCCGGTCGAAGGCTTGTCGACCGAGACCTTGGTCGGTGTCGCCGCGCCGGGCTTGCTCGCCGCTTCGGGGCGCGTGGTCGGGCGCGAGGGGCCGCTTGACTGGTCATCGGATTCGATCGGGCCTCCAGTCCCCGCACCCGTCGCGATCGGCGCGGGACCGGTCTCGAGCGTCTTCAGACGGGCGTCGTTCGAACGGCGATAATTGTCGAACGCGTCCTGCAACTGGCGGGTGCGGTTCTGGTTCTGCTCGATCTGCTCGGTGAGCGAGGTCATCTGCTGTTCGAGCGACGTGACGCGCTGGTTGACGTCGGCGAGCGCGCTGGTTGCGGGCGAACCTGGCCCGGGGCCCTGCTCGCTCTGTGGCGCGCGGACTTCGGGCTGAAGCATCTGGCCCGCGCCACCGGGGAACACCTTGCGCTGGACCGCGCGCATTTCGCTTTCGAGCTTGCCGACGCGGCCCTCGACATTTTGTGCCTGTACGGCAGCGGGCAACAGCGCCGCGAGGCAGACGCCGACCAGAATTGACTTACGCATGGGCCACACCCCCCGGTGGATTGGTTAATCGTCCGGGTATAGCTGCACTACCCATCCTGTCGCCAGCCTTAAGACCCTGGTGCCTTAGACCCTGGCGGTCCGCCGCCATCACGGATTGGGCGTTGCCGTAGCGGCGGGTGGAGGATTGGCGGCCGCATCCAGATTGGCGCGCTGCGTTTCGCTCAACGGACGACGCGGCGTACGGGGGCGACTGGCGGTGCGCGACCGCTCGGACGACCGCGTCGAAGTCGCTTCAGTCGCGGTCGGCGTGGCCTGAGGCTCGGGCGTGCCGGCGATCCGCGCGGCAATCGCCGGCGCACCCACGGACACGTCCTTGATCGCCCGCTCGCCCGTGCCGAGCGCAGGGGCAGCGGCGCCGTTGAGCGTCACCGCAAGTTTGTCCGCGCGGCCGATGTTGATCTTCGGATCCT
>Ga0308164_10003861_pt1 | contig 13121 bp, 10 predicted proteins | sample PhyTR2_FD_201031 | JGI IMG/M metagenome (GOLD analysis project Ga0308164, IMG submission 201031) | Phyllosphere microbial communities from UC Gill Tract Community Farm, Albany, California, United States - DLSLT.R2 | ecosystem: Host-associated > Plants > Phyllosphere > Unclassified | place: USA... | reverse complement strand
ATATTTTGCTTGCGGGTTAAACCATTTCAGTTGTACGATGACTTACAACTTAGTCGTCAACACAAACACACTGAACGGAGACTTTCGCATGCATCCCCTGGAACTCAAGCAAACCCTGTCGCACGGCCTGCTTTCCTTCCCGATCACCGACTTCGACGCCCAAGGCGATTTCAACCCTGCGGGCTACGCCGCGCGCCTCGAGTGGCTCGCGCCGTTCGGCGCGACCGCGCTGTTTGCTGCCGGCGGCACGGGCGAATACTTTTCGCTCAACGGTGAAGAATACGGCCAGATCATCAAGACGGCGGTCGATACCTGCGCCGGCGTGGTGCCGATCCTGGCCGGCTGCGGTGGTCCGACCCGCACCGCCATCGCCCACGCACAGGAAGCCGAGCGCCAGGGCGCCAAGGGCCTGCTGCTGCTGCCACACTACCTGACCGAAGCCAGCCAGGACGGCCTGGTCGCGCACGTCGAAGCGGTGTGCCGCTCCGTGCAGATCGGCGTCGTCGTCTACAACCGCGCAGCCTGCCGCTTGACCCCGGATTCGCTGGCCAAGCTGGCCGACCGTTGCCCGAACCTGATCGGCTTCAAGGACGGCATCGGCGACATCGAACTGATGGTCTCGATCTGGCGCCGCATGGGCGACCGCTTCAGCTATCTGGGTGGCCTGCCAACCGCCGAAGTCTATGCCGGCGCCTACAAGGCGCTGGGCACCCCGGTGTATTCGTCGGCCGTGTTCAACTTCGTGCCGCAACTGGCGATGGACTTCTATCACGCCACCGCTGCCGGCGACACCGCCACCACCAACCGCCTGATCGACGAATTCTTCCTGCCGTACCTGGAGATCCGCAACCGCAAGGCCGGCTATGCCGTCTCGATCATCAAGGCCGGTGCACGCCTGGTCGGCCATGGCGCGGGCCCCGTGCGGCCACCGCTGACTGATCTGACGGCCGAAGAAGACGCGATGCTGCTGGCGCTGATCCAGAAGCAGGGAGCCATCTGATCATGACCATCCTCGGTGAAATGATCATTGGCCAGTCGTGCCTGCGCGGCACGGGCGGCGAGGTGTTCGGCTTCAACCCGGCCACCCGCACGAATCTCGAGCCGGCCTTTGGCCAGGCGACGCCTGACGATGTCGAGCGCGCCTGCACGCTGGCCGCGCAAGCGTTCGACCCGTACCGCGCGCTGCCGCTCGAGGCGCGCGCTGCGTTCCTCGAGATGGTGGCCGAAGAAATCCTGGCGATCGGCCCCGAGCTGATCGAGCGCGCGCAACTGGAAACGGGCCTGCCGCAGGCGCGCCTGGAAGGTGAGCGCATGCGCACCGTCACCCAACTGCGCCTGTTTGCCAAAGTCGTGCGCGACGGGTATTTCATGGACGCGACCATCGACAGCGCCATGCCGGAGCGCACGCCGCCGCGGCCCGATCTGCGCCTGCGCAAGATCGGCCTCGGTCCGGTTGTCGTGTTCGGCGCCAGTAACTTCCCACTGGCGTTCTCGGTCGGGGGCGGCGATACGGCGTCGGCGCTGGCCGCCGGTTGCCCGGTCGTGGTCAAGGCGCATGGCGCCCACCCCGGCACGTCCGAGCTGGTCGGACGCGCCGTGCAGCGCGCCGTCAAGGCCAGCGGCCTGCCGGAGGGCGTGTTCTCGATGCTGTTCGGCGATGGCCGCACGGTCGGCCAGCAGCTCGTGGCCCATCCGGCGATCAAGGCCGTGGGCTTTACCGGCTCGCGCCAGGGTGGCCTGGCGCTGCTGCGCACCGCGGCCGCGCGCGCCGAACCGATTCCCGTGTACGCCGAAATGAGCAGCGTGAATCCCGTGTTCCTGCTGCCCGCTGCATTGCAGGCCGGCGGCGCGACGCTGGCCCAGGGCTTCGTCGATTCGCTGACGCTCGGCGTCGGCCAGTTCTGCACCAATCCGGGCCTCGTGTTCGCCCTGGCCGGCGCCGAACTGGATGCCTTCGTCGATGCGAGCGCTGCGGCGCTGGGCGCCAAGGGCGCCGGCACGATGCTCACCGCCGGCATCCACGAGGCCTACACGAAAGGCGTGACCGCCTTCGGTGCCGTCGACGGCCTGCAACTGGTCGCGCAAGGCACGACCGAAGGCAGCGGCTGCGCTGCGCAGGCTGCGCTGTATGTGTGCGACGCCGCCACGTACATGGGCAACCCGGCGCTCGAAGACGAGGTGTTCGGTCCGTGCGCGGTGCTGGTGCGCTTTACCGACGCCGCCCAAATGTTGCAGGCAGCAGAACACCTGCACGGGCAGCTGACCGTCACGGTCCATGCACGCGAAGGCGACCTCGATCTGGCTGCTGCGCTGCTGCCGATCGTGGAGCGCAAAGCAGGCCGCGTGCTGTTCAACGGCTTCCCGACCGGCGTCGAAGTGGCGCACGCGATGGTGCACGGCGGCCCGTTCCCGGCCACGAGCGACAGCCGTACGACGTCCGTTGGCGCCAGCGCGATCGACCGCTTCCTGCGGCCGGTGTGCTACCAGAACGTACCGGGCAGCATGCTGCCCGAGGCACTGCGCGACGACAACCCGCTGGGCCTGGCACGCCTGCAGGACGGCGCGTTGCAGGCAGCCGGGGGGAAGTAACGTACCAGGACTGATGCAGCACCAGCCGGAGGAGACGCCGGCTGTCACCCAACTTGAAAAGAACTGATCACCATGAATCAGCAAGTCATCGACGTAACACCGGCGCAGTCGGTGGTGGGCAGATATCGCTGGACGATCTGCGCGCTGCTGTTCTTTGCCACCACCATCAATTACCTGGACCGCCAGGTCCTGAGCCTGCTCGCACCGGTGCTCACCGAGCAGTTCAACTGGACGAACACCGACTACGCCAACATCACGGCGACCTTCCAGTTCGTGTATGCGATCTCGATGCTGTTTGCCGGCCGCGTGATCGACCGCATGGGCACCAAGCGTGCCTACGTGCTGGCGATCGTCGTCTGGTCGCTGGGCGCCATCGGCCACGCGTACGCAATCGGCATCGGCGAAGCGGTCAACACGGTATTCACCAGCATCGGCCTGGCCGTGGTGCCCGTGTCGGTGGCCGGTTTCATGATCGGCCGCGCGGTATTGGCCATCGGCGAAGCCGGTAACTTCCCGGCAGCGATCAAGGCCACCGCCGAATACTTCCCGAAACGCGAGCGCTCGTTCGCCACCGGCATCTTCAATTCGGGCGCCAATGTCGGCGCTATCCTGGCGCCACTGACCGTGCCGCTGATCGCTGCGCACTGGGGCTGGCAGTCGGCGTTCATCGTCATCGGCGGCATTGGCTTCCTGTGGATGGGCCTCTGGATCTGGCTGTACGATGCGCCGGAACGCCAGCCACGCCTGAAGGCGGCTGAACTGGCCTACATCAACAGCGACGCCGGCGTGGTGGCGGCGCCCACCGGCAAGCCGGTCAAGGGCTCTTGGTTCAAGCTGCTGGGTTACCGTCAGACCTGGGCCTTCGCCTTCGGCAAATTCATGACCGACGGCGTCTGGTGGTTCTTCCTGTTCTGGCTCCCCAAATACATGTCGGCGCAATACGGCATGTCGGCCACCGACATGATCATTCCACTGGCCGTCCTGTACAGCATGACGATGGTAGGCAGCATCGGCGGCGGCTGGCTGCCGACCTGGTTCCTGAACCGGGGCGCCGACATCTATCATGGCCGCATGAAGGCCATGCTGATCATCGCCCTGTGCCCGCTGGTCGTGCTGCTGGCGCAACCGCTCGGGTACCTGGGCTTCTGGGTGCCGGTGATCCTGATCGGCGTTGGCGCCTCGGCGCACCAGGCCTGGTCGGCCAACCTGTTTACGACCGTCTCCGACATGTTCCCGAAACACAGCGTCGGCTCGGTCGTCGGCATCGGCGGCATGGCCGGTGGCCTGGGCGGCGTGCTGCTCACCAAGCTCGGTGGCTGGCTGTTCGACCATTACGGCGCGCTCGGCCAGCTGCAGACCGGGTATATGATCATGTTCTCGATCTGCGCCGTGGCCTATCTGGTGGCGTGGACAGTCATGAAAATGCTGGTGCCGCAGCACCGTGAAATCAAGGGGTTGTAATCGATGTCGGCTGAAGTCGAACGCGCCGGGGACGTGCATTGCGCCACCGGTGAGAGCCCGCTGTGGCATGCGGAGCAGGCTGCCTGGTACTGGGTCGACATCCCTGCGCGCCGCATCTGGCGCAGCGACCATGCCAGCGGCGCTTTGCAGCACTGGACGGCGCCTGAAATGGTGGCCTGCATTGCCGCGGACAGCAACGGCGGCCTGATCGCCGGCATGGAAACGGGCGTGTTTCGCCTGACGCTGGGGGCCGATGGAACGGTCGATGCACGCCGCCTGGCCGCGCCACCTGAGGCGGAACTGGGCGTGGGCATGCGTTTCAACGACGGGCGCTGCGACCGCCAGGGCCGGTTCTGGAGCGGCACCATGTTCATGGACATGGGCGCCGCGCGCGCGGTGGGCGGGCTGTATCGCTACAGCACCGCTGAAGGCCTGCATGGGCCTGTCGTTCGGAACCTGCTGACGCAAAATGGCTTGGCCTGGTCTCCCGATGGCCGCACGATGTACCTGTCGGATTCGCATCCGCAGCGGCGCCTCGTGTGGGCCTACGATTACGATCCCGATGCCGGCCTGCCGAGCAACCAACGCGTATTTCTCGACCTGACGGGGCAACGGGGCCGGCCCGACGGGGCGGCGGTCGACGTCGATGGCTGCTACTGGAGCTGCGCCAACGATGGCGGTGTGGTGCAGCGCTTCACGCCGCAAGGCAAGCTCGATCGTGAAATTGCGCTGCCGATGGCCAAGCCGTCGATGTGCGCATTTGGCGGGCCGGCATTGGATCTGCTGCTCGTGACGTCGATCGATCCGGCAGGGACAGGCAATCCTGGTGGCGACGCCGGTTCGGTCGTCATCCTGCGACCGGGCGTGCAGGGGATCGCCGAGACGCCATTCGCCGTTTGAACGGCTGAATGTGAACAAGCCGCGACACCGGTTGCCCGGGTCGCGGCTTGCGCATTACACGACTGCTGATCGAACTAATTCAGATGAATTACTTCGAAGCGTCCTGCATTTTTTCGCCAGCGCGCTCGACGCTACGGCCAGCAGCAGCGGTTGCGTCGCTGGTGGCTTCTTTAGCGGCAGCAGCAGCTTCGCGGCTTTCCTGACGCACTTCGGCGCCAGCAGCTTCGATACGGGCACCGGCACGGTCAGTAGCGGCATCGATACGCTGACCGGCAGCGTCCAGATTGGCTTCAGCTTTGTCAGCGGCAACTTCCATCTTGTCGCCAGCGCGTTCAGCAGCAGCATCAGCAGCGGCGACGGCTTCTTTCGATTCCTGAGCGACGGTTGCGCCTGCGTTGTCGACAGCAGCGCCGGCTTCTTGTGCAGGGCCCATATTGTCGTTTTTGTTGCAACCGGCCAGCATCGCGACGCTCAGCATCAGGGCGGAAATGGTAATCGTGGTTTTCATGGGGTGCTCCTTAAAATTAAATGTTGTCGTTTAGCTTACACCAGCTGCTAATTCTTTGACTCACGCCCCGACCGCAATCGTGCGCGACAAACGTATTAAAACATTTCCGAAACTCATCGGCTGTGCGCTAGATAACTTAACAACAATTCAGCGTGTGGCGACAATGATGTGGGATCGGCGACACAGACGCGAAGTTCCCGGTTTGCCCATGCCTCGTCCAGCGCGACGATGGCGACGGACAGTTCGCGGGCAAAGCGGATGGCGGCCACCTCGGGCAGCATGGCGATGCCGACATCCCGTGCCACCAGCTGGGCGATGGCGTCGAAGCTCGGCGCCCGTACCCGCACCTTCAACGGCCGGCCATTGTGGACCGCCCGCGCTTCAATAAAATGCTGCATCGGTCGTTCCGGCGGCAGGCACACGAACGCGTATTCGAAAGCGTCCCGCAGCTTCATCGTCGCGCGCTGCGCCAGCGCATGGCCGGCCGGCACCAGCAGCACCAGGCGATCGCTGCGAAACGGCAGCGAGATCATCTCGCCGGTCGCCACGTTCCCATCGAAAATGCCCAGCTCGATCTCGCCGGCACGTACCGCCGCCACGATATCGCGGCTGGCACGTTCGTCCAGTTGCAGATCGACTTCAGGGTAATCGGCCAGAAACTCGCCAAGGGCCGCTGGCAGGAAGGTGCTGATCGCCACTGTGGTGCCGGCCAGGTGCACCGACGTGCGGCGCCCGCCGCGCAGGTCGCGCACGGTCTCGCGCAACTGCTCCGTTTCATTGACGATGCGCGCGGCCCGTTCGAGGATGAAGCGCCCTGAGGGCGTGGGCGTCATGCCGGCCGCCGAGCGAGTGAATACGACAATGCCGGTGTCCTGCTCGAACCCGCGCAGGCGGTTGCTGGCCGCGGACAGGGCGATGGGGAAGCGTTCGGCGGCTTTGCTCAGGCTGCCAGCGGCCTCGATGGCCAGTAACAGGCGAAGGTCGGTCAGGTCGATGTGCATGGGGTTTCTCGTTCGGCGAAGGCCTGGTTCAGTATTGGCGCATTTTAGCCCGTCTTGTTTCGCGGCAGAATAAGGTCTTGAGGATGTGGTGACAACGGCTGCGACGACGATGAGTGATTGGACACGGGTGCGCCGCTGGGCGCAGGACGGCCGGCTGTATGCGATTCTGGCCGCCACGGGAATGAGCATGAAGGCGGTGTTCGTCAAGCTGGGCTACGCAGCCGCGCCGGTGGATGCATTGACCATGCTGGCGCTGCGCATGGGTTTTGCACTGCCGCTGTTCCTGGGCCTGGCCTGGATGGCGCGCGATCCGCAGGCAGCGCGGTTGACGCCGAAGGACTGGCTGCACATCGCAACCCTGGGTTTCTTCGGCTATTACCTGGCGAGCCTGTTCGATTTCTACGGCCTCGAAACCATCACGGCCGGGCTGGAACGTCTGATCCTGTACCTGTACCCGACGCTGGTGCTGTTGTTCCAGGTCTGTCTCACCAAACAGTACCCTTCGAGCCGTACCTTGCAGGCGCTGGGCATCTGTTACCTGGGCCTCGGCGTCGGCTTCATCCACGACCTGCACGTGACCGGCATGAGCGGCGAGCTCCTGACTGGTGCTGCATGGGTCTTTGCCAGTGCCGTAGCGTACGCGCTGTACTTCGTCGGCACCGGCGCTGTCGTCAAGCGGATCGGCGCGATGCGCCTGGCAGGCCTGGCAGGCAGCGCATCGTGCTTGTTCGTCCTGCTGCATTTCGCGCTGGCCGGCAATCGCGCCGCCCTCACGACGCTGCCGCCAGCGGTCTGGCTCAATAGCAGCCTGATGGCCGTCGTATCGACCGTGGTGCCGATCTATTGGCTGTCGCTGGCGATTGCCCGCCTCGGCGCATCCCGGACGGCGGCGATCGGCAATCTCGGCCCGGTACTGACGGTGTTCGCTTCGTGGCTGCTGCTGGGAGAGCCGTTGTCAGTATTCCAGTTGGGCGGGTTGGCGCTGGTGATCCTGGGTGTGGCGCGGCTCAAGCCGAAGGCGACGCCGGCGGCGACGGCTGCACCGAAACGGGCGTCGGCATGACGGCGTCGAACAAGCCGTGGCCATCCCAGCGCGGCAAGGGCGAGATGGTCCGCGCCGGAACAGCCCGGGCCGCATACGCCGGCCCAAGTGACGCCAAGAAGCGTGGGAACGCGCGGCAGTAGGTCGACTGGATCCCGGCCAGGCGCGCCAGTAGCGCGTAGTCGATCACGGTGTCGGGCGGCATTGCGTCGATCACCTGGGCCACGCGTTCGTGCCAGTCATCTGACCACGCGGGCAGCAATGGGCCCAGGTCGCGTACGGTATCCCCGGCACGGATTACACCGCCTTGCACGACGCGCGCCAGCACGCCACGTCGGGCGCCAATCCTGGCGGCGACGTGCGCGCCGTGCAGGTCGAGCCGGCCGCATGCTTCGCATGCGAACATCAGGCGTAGCTGCGCCCCGTCCCCGATCTGCAGCACGGTGCCGGAGGGCAGGGCGTCGATGGGGGTGTCGAACAGCAGGTTCTCGCGCAGCGCGTGGGGAGCGAGATTCAAATCAGCATAGGTCGCGCTGCTCGCCAGCAGCAGCTGGCGCGGTGAAGCCGGGTCGCGGTGGCGGTCGCCATCGATCCCCGCGCCGGCCACGAGCACGAGTCGCTCGACCGCCTGCGGCGCGGCGCTGCCAGTCGGACGGAGCGACAGGCTGGCCAGCTTCACCGGGTCACCATCATCGGTCAGCGTTACTTCGGCGCTTGCAGTGCCGCCGCCGCGGCGCGGTACTTGGCTGCGTTGGGCACGGCCGTCCACGCCGGCTTGACCGGATCGTTGGCGATGTCCTGCAGCGCCACGGCGATCATGCGGTTCACGCTGGCCAGGTTGTCGTAGTCGACCTTGTCCCAGGTGTCGTCCTTGCCGTGGTAATCGGGGAAGCCGAACGCCACGCACAGCGTATGGGCCGGCACGCCGGCATCGGCCAGCGCCTGGTTGTCGCTGCGTGCAAAATAGCGGTCGCTGTTGGTCGGGTGCTTCCAGAAGCGGATGCCGGTCTGCTCGCCTGCGCGTTGCAGCGTCGTGCCCACGGTCGAATAGTCAAAGCCGGTCATCGTGGCCGAACGCAGTTGCGGGCCTTCGCTGTCGTCGGTGCGGCCAAGCTGCTCGAGGTTCAGGTTCATCACGGTGTCCTTCAGCGGGAACACGGGATGCTTTGCATAGTAGCGCGAGCCGAGCAGACCCAGTTCTTCGCCGAACAGCGCGACGAACACGATGCTGCGGCGCGGGCGTTCCTTTTGCGCCGCCATGCTCGCTGCGATCTCGATGACCGAGACGGTGCCGCTGCCATCGTCGTTGGCGCCGTTGAAGATCTCGCCATCGCGGATGCCCAGGTGGTCGTAGTGCGCGCTGAGCATCACGTAGGTGCTTTTCAGGGCCGGGTCCGAACCGCGCAGCACGCCGATCACGTTGCGCAGCTTGGTCGGCGCGATCTCGGGTGCGACGATCTTCGCGGCGACGGTGGCGCCGCCCTGTTCGAGTGCGGTCGCGGCATCGGCCGCATGCACCAGCACGACCGGCGCGCCGCCTTTTGCCACTGCCACGCCCGGGTCGATCAGCCAGCCGCCCTGTGTGCGGGCCTGACGGCGTTCGCGGTCGATCAGCACGATCAGCGCCGGCTTGCTTTTCAGCTTGGCTTGCAGCGCGGCGCCCGCGCCGGGGATCGCAGCGGCCGGTACGACCAGTACCTTGCCATTGGCCTTGTCCGGATCGTCCAGCGCCGCCTGCCAGGTCATGAAGACGGCAGGGGTGCGCGCCAGCGTGACTGGATCGACGAAGTTGGCCGATACGCCCGTGCCGTCAAGGGTCATGGTCTTGCCGCCGACCGTCACGGTCAAGGCGATGTCCTGCGGGCTGCGCTTGGCGTATTGCCAGTTCGCGGTCTGGAAGTAACCGTCGTCGCCAACTGCCTCGAGCCCCGCGCGGCGGAACTGCGCCGCGATGTATTCGGCTGCCAGGTCAACACCGCGCGACGGTGTGCCGCGCCCTTCGAGCAGGTCGGAGGACAGGAACGACAGGTGGCCGCGCAGCGAGTCGGCCGAGATGCTGGAGGTCAGCGCATCGCGCCCTGAAGCCTGCGGCCCTTGGGCCGAGGTGGCGCACCCGGTCAGGGCGAGGGCGATGGAAATGGACAGCGCGGAGGCAAGGTGACGCATGCGAGGACTTCCGTGGATTGATGAGGATGGCAATATGACATGGTGGGGGGAATTGGGTCAACCGTGATATGTGCATCCACCCGGTGAGAGCGCCGCGATGGCGCATCCCGTTTCAGCCCACCATGCGATCAGCCTTGGGCAGCGTACGGCGGGTAATCGATATAGCCCCTGGCATCACCCCCGTAGTACGTGCTGCGGTCCGGCTCGGCCAGTGGCCAGCCGTGGCGCAGGCGCGCCACCAGGTCGGGGTTCGAGATGAACATCTGGCCGAACGCGGCCAGGTCGATCACGCCATCGTCGATCATCTTGTCGGCGCGTTCGCGCGTCATGCCGCCAGCCAGGATCAGTGCAGTGTCGGGCAGCGTGGGCCGGAAGGCGCGCAGCAAGTCCTGGATCTTGTCGGAGACGGTTGGTCCAGACGCCTTGTCGCCCATGCCGTAGCCGGATTGGTCCATGATGTGGACATAGGCGATGCGGCGTTCGCCCAGCGCGGCGACCAGCGCCGTATAGGTTGCGTCGATGTCGTCGTACAGCGGCATGTCGAACAGGCGGCCGTAGGGCGACAGGCGGATGCCCACGCGTTCGCGGCCAATGCGGGCAACGACAGCGTCGACGACGGCCAGGGCAAAGCGCAGGCGGTTGTCCATCGTGGCCGCGCCGTACTCGTCGTCGCGGTCATTGACCAGCGGGTTGAGGAACTGCTCCAGCAGATAGCCATTGGCGCCGTGGATCTCGACCCCGTCGAAACCGGCCTCGATGGCATTGGCGGCGGCGTTGGCAAAATCCTGCACCACGCGCGCCACCTCGCCGGTCGCAAGCTGGCGCGGTTGGGTGGTGGCCACCATGCCCGGCGTGCCGTCATCCTTGACACCGTAGGCCATGGCGCCTTGCGCGGTTTTCGAGCTGGCGCTGACCGGATCGATGCCATCGGTCTGAATGCTCGGGTGCGACACGCGGCCCACGTGCCAGAGCTGCGCGAACATCTTTGCGCCGACGGCGTGCACGGATTGGGTCGTCAGGCGCCAGCCGGCGATCTGCGCCGGGGTGTAGATGCCGGGATTGAACAGGTAACCCTGGCCTTCGCGGGAAATGGGCGTGCCTTCGCTGACGATCAGGCCAGCGGTGGCGCGCTGGGTGTAGTACAGCGCCACGGTTTCAGTGGCGACGTCGTCCGGCGCACGCGCCCGGGTCAGGGGCGCCATCACGATACGGTTGACGAGGGAAAGAGAAGCGAGCTTGAATGGCGAGAATAACTGGTGCATGGCGTCCTTGTAGCGTTGTGGATGGATGCGGCCAGCATAAATGAATTTGCGGAATGGAATGATGGGCACGCTAGCGAATCGGGCCATCGCGCTCTGTGGGGCCGGGTTCACTCCCGCCTTACGCCAGTTCGTCGCGCCGCCTCTTGCCGCTGGCACGCCGTCTCGGCACAATGGACTGTCCCTGTGCTAATTACCGTTATTTTTTGAAGCGAGTCCGCATGGCCAGCCTCTCCCCGCCGATCCACCAGCAACGACGTGCGCGCCTGCGACGCCTGCTGACCGATTTGCCGCTGTCGATCGGCATCAGCGTGCTGCTGGCGTGTTTCATCAGTCTGGTCACGGGGCGCTTCCTCGAAAACATGCTGGTGTCGGTCCTGATCGGCATCGTGGCCTTCACGATCGTGTATGGCGGGCGCCTGCTGTTCATCAAGCGGCCGGTCTGGCGCCTGCGCGAATGGGCGATGTTCGGCTTGCTGGCGGTGCTGGCAGCGCCGGTTGCCCATTTCACCGGCCTGTACACGGCCGGGCTGTTGCTCGGCATACGTACGCCGACGCTGGCGGAATATCCGAGCGTGGACCGCATCAGCATGATCATCTTCACCTTCCTGGGCACGACACTGATGGTCGTGCTGATCAGGAACCGGGAACGGATGCGGCGTGCCCAGGAAGAGCAGGCCGAGGCGCACCTGCGCGCGCAGATCATCGAGCGGCAAGCGTTGCAGGCGCAGCTGCGCCTGCTGCAGGCGCAGATCGAACCGCACATGCTGTTCAATACACTGGCCAATCTGCAGGGCCTGATCGCGCTCGACCCGGTGCGCGCCAGCGACATGCTTGACCAGCTGATCCAGTATCTGCGCGCCACGCTGAGCGTATCGCGCAGCGAGACCACGACGCTCGAGCAGGAATTTGCTGCCATGGGGGCGTACCTGGGCCTGATGGGCGTGCGCATGGGTGAACGGCTGCGCTACCGGCTCGACCTGCCGCCGGCGCTGCGCACCGCGCGCCTACCCACGATGCTGTTGCAGCCCCTGGTCGAGAACGCGATCGTGCACGGCGTGGAGCCGAAAATCGACGGTGGCGAGATCACCATCAGCGCGGCGATCGAAGGCGACAGCCTGGTGCTCGACGTTCGGGATACCGGCCTGGGGCTTGGCAACGCGCATGCGCGGCGTGGCAGCGGCGTCGGCGTGGCCACGACGCGTGAACGACTCGACGCCCTGTATGGTGAACGCGCATCGATGACCTTGAACTTGGCGCCGCCGCAAGGCACGCTGGCCCGATTGACCCTGCCTCTGGAGTTCGAACAATGACCCGTGCACTGATTGCCGAAGACGAACCGATCCTGGCCGCCACGCTGGCCAGGACACTGCAAGGCCTGTGGCACGGCCTCGACATCGTCGCGACCGCACCCAACGGCGTGGTCGCTGTAGAGCAGGCCCTGGCGCTGCGACCGGACGTGCTGTTCCTGGACATCCGCATGCCGGGCCAGAGCGGTCTGGAAGTGGCCGAAGAACTGGCCGAGCGCTGGGAGGGACCGGCGCCGTTTCCGCACATCGTGTTCGTCACCGCGTTTGATGACTACGCGGTGCAGGCATTCGAGCACGCGGCGTTCGACTACGTGCTCAAGCCGGTCAGCAGCGCGCGGCTGGGCAAGACCGTGGAACGCCTGCGTGGGGCGCTGGAGGCGCGCACGGCGCTGGCGCCGGATGCACTGGGCCAGCTGCTCGGGCAGTTGCAGGCGCTGGCGCCACGCGCCGCACCAAGCGAGCGCTTGACGACCATCCGGGCGGCGGTCGGCAACGCGGTGCGCATGATTCCGGTGCCAGACGTCGTCTACTTCCAGGCGATCGACAAGTATGTCAATGTGGTCACGGCGGACGCGGAAGCGCTGATCCGTGTGCCGCTGAAGGAATTGCTGCCGCAGCTCGACAGCGCGCAGTTTCGTCAGGTAAGCCGCAGCACGGTGGTCAATATGGGATGCGTGACCAGCGCGGTGCGCGATGATCTGGGCAAGGTGATGCTGACGCTGCGTGGCCGGCCGGAAAAGCCGCGTGTCAGTCCCGTGTATGCGCATTTGTTCAGGCAGATGTAGCAGGATTGGCGCTGCAACATCACTCGACGGCGGGCACGAAGAATATGCGCTCTACCTTGCCGTTTTCCTTGTCGGTTTCAAACACCAGCAAATAGCCTTT
>Ga0308164_10003857_pt1 | contig 13135 bp, 9 predicted proteins | sample PhyTR2_FD_201031 | JGI IMG/M metagenome (GOLD analysis project Ga0308164, IMG submission 201031) | Phyllosphere microbial communities from UC Gill Tract Community Farm, Albany, California, United States - DLSLT.R2 | ecosystem: Host-associated > Plants > Phyllosphere > Unclassified | place: USA... | reverse complement strand
TCCAGCGCTCGCTCAACAACGCCCGGCAGGTCTGGGTCGAGAACATGAACGACATGGGGATCCGCGTACGCGAGTTCTTCGTGCGCGATCGTCTCCCCAAGCCTTCCGAATACCCCAACAACTACGGCGCGATGGCCGACGTGTCGCGCATCTGGGCTCGCGGCCTGCCGCGCCCTCTGTCGACCGAGTTCTATCTCGTCCTCAGCGTGAAGGACGAAAAGCGCGGCATCGAGCGCCTCAAGGACGCGGTCGACCAGACCAAGGCCATCCTCATCGACTACGGCGTCACGCAGCTGGTCGAGCCGGACGAAGTGCCCGAGAGCCTGGAGCACGCCGACACGCAGACGTTCCGCGACGAGAGCGGTCACGAGATCCGTACCGTCGAGGCGATGTCGCCTCTCTCGTTCTTCTCGCGCATGCTGTCTCCGATCACCCGTCCCGTGCCCATCGGCGGCACGCGTGACCGTGACGTCAGCTACCGGATGTGCACCGACGTGGTCCGCTACGACAAGGACCTGTCGATGTTCGAGTTCAGCAACGGACCCGAGCGCAAGTACGCCGCGATCTTCGTCATCGAGGAGTGGACCACACCGCTCTACGAATCGCATATGCTCGACCTGCTGAGCTACCCGATCGAGATGACCATCTGCCACGACATCCAGCCGATCAGCAAGGGCAAGGCGATGGCCTCGCTGCGCTGGCAGGAGAAGATGGCTCCCGGTCTGCAGCCGGGCTCCGACGCCGCCGAGCAGTTCTCGACGGTAGCCATGGCGCTCGAGCGCGGGTCCGAGGAGGAGCAGGAGCTCGCACAGGTCCAGACCACGATCGTGCTCTACGGCGACACGCCGGAAGACATCCTGCAGGCGCGCAACCGCCTGTCGCAGATCAAGGTCCTCGGCATCAGTCCGCAGTGGGCCAAGAACACCGCGGTCCAGCACTGGTTCAGCCTTCTGCCGGGCTTCGACAGCATGACGCGCCCCCAGCGTCTGCTGTCGGGCGAGATCTCGATCCTGTCCACGTTCCAGAACACGCCGGCCGGTCGCGTGAACTCCAACTGGGGCGAAGGCCCCATCGCGATGTTCGAGACGCTGGACGGCGCGCCGTACGCGTTCCAGTGGCATGTTCCCGATGGCGGCAATCCGCCTCTGGGCCACTGCGTCTCGATCGGACCGTCGAGCAGCGGCAAGACCACGCTCATGACCTTCCTGGCGTCGCAGTCGCTGCGTCATGACGACGTGAAGGCGTTCTTCTTCGATCGTGGCCGCGGCTGCGAGGTTATCACCCGTGCACTCGGAGGCAGCTATCTGTTCTTCGACGGCGAGGACCGCTCGGTCGCGCTCAACCCGATGCAGCTCGACGACAGCGGGCCCAACCGCATGTTCCTGCGCGAGTGGCTCGAGATGATCGCGAACGTCAAGGAGGAGGAGTACGAACTCTCCCACGAGATCGCCAGCGCCGTCGACATCAACTACAGTGCCGGCCTCGACATGGAGAGCCGCAACCTCAAGAAGCTCTGGAACATCGCGTTCCAGGCGGGCTCGCCGCTGCGCGATCGCATGATCTCGTGGACGTCCGAGAACCAGTACGGCTCGATCGTGTGCGCCGAGAACGACACGCTCGACATCAGCCAGCGTCTTGCGGGCTTCGACTTCACCAACATCCTCAACGACCCGAAGCTCGGGCCTGCGATGGTGTCGTACCTGATGCACCGCATCCTGTCCGAGGCGAAGAGCGATCCGCGTCTGGTGTTCATCGACGAGACCGAGCCGCTCCTGCGCGACGAGGCGTTCAAGCAGCGCTACAAGAAGCTGCTGCAGGAAGGCCGCAAGGAGCGCCAGGTCATCATCTCAGCGTTCCAGCGCCCGACGGCTCCAGCCGATCTCGGGCTCGGCGACACCATCCGCGGCCAGTGCCCGACCGTCTTCTTCTTCCGGAATCCCCAGGCCGAGGAGCAGGACTATGCGGACTGGAAGCTGTCCCCGCGCGAACTCGCGTTCGTGATGGGCAAGAGCCATCGCAAGAACAAGTATGCGGTGCTCCTGAAGCGCTATTCCGCCGAATACCCGGAGTCGGTCATCCTCAACACGGACCTGTCGACGCTGGGTCCGTGGATGAAGATCTACCAGTCGGGTCGCAAGGAGGTTCTGGAGGTCCAGAAGCTCCAGAACCAGTACGGGGCGGACTTCCTGCCTCATTACCTCAACGCCTGATCAGAAGGAGCGTGATTATGAAGAAGCTCGTTACCGGCGCGGTCGCCCTCCTCGCGGCGTCCGCTCTCTCCACCCCGGCCATGGCGGCCGGCGTTCCCGTCGTCGACTTCAGCAGCACCGCACAGCTGATGAAGTCCGTCCAGCAGGGCGTCCAGCAGCTCAAGGCGCTGCAGGACCAGCTCGCGCAGGTGAAGAACATCCAGGGCACCCTGGGTGATGCGCTCAACGTGAAGAAGTTCACGGGCGATCTCTTCAAACTGCCGGGTCTCAGCTTCGACGGGGCCGGCAGCGCGCTCGCCGGTCTGAAGGGCACGCTGCCCGGCATGCTGGACGCGCTCCCGAACTCCAAGGTCGGCCAGAACCTCGGCATCTCCTCGTCGCTCGCGAGCGACGCGAAGACCAATATCGAGTCGGGCCGCAAGTTCGCGATCCAGGCGTTCTACAAGAACGGCAACGCCACGATGAACGACGTCACGGCACGTGCCGGCGTCCGTCAGGCCGCGCTGCGCGATTCCGCGACGTCGGGCTACGCCCTCGCGGTGTACGCCAAGAACGACCTGAATGGCGTCGAGAAGACCATGGACGCGCTCAGCAAGAAGGTCTCCGCATCGACCGACCTGCGCAGCGACGTCGCCGCCAACACGGCGGTCGAGCTGGCCGCGCTGCGCCAGACCGCAGTCACGAACCAGCTGCTCGCGCAGCTGCTCGAGGTCCATTCGGCGAGCGCGATCAACAACGACAGCGCGTCCGTCGCCACGCAGTAATAGAATTCGTCGCCCGAGGGATACGTCAATGCGAGCACTGTTTAGGAAGACCCTGCTTCTCGGCGCCTGCACGGCTGTCGGATCCCTCGGTGCTGGCCTTCTGGTTACCCAGGAGGCCAGCGCCCAGATCGTCAGCCCGTGCATGATCATCGGCTCGCCGATGCCGCCCCCGTGCATCGTCATGGACTACAAGAAGATCTCCGACGCAGCCACGAAGTACGCGCAGGAGGCCCAGAAGGTTAAGGCCAAGATCGAGGAGGTGAAGGGCTGGACCGACACCCAGAAGATCATGGGCAAGATCAACGAGGCCCTCAACACGCCGACCCTCGTGGGCAAGCAGGTGTACCAGGGGATGCCGCAGTCCGTGGACGGCGTCGGCGCGACGACGACCTTCGCCCAGGCGAAGGCGGGTACCGTCAAGTTCTTCGGCGAGGGGGACGCGAGTTCCGATACCGTCACGGGCATCGTCAACACGCGCAACAAGGCGATGCGCGAGACGAGCGTAGATGGTCTGGCCCTGGCATACCAGAAGGGCGCGGTTCTCCAGTCGACGGTCGACGACGCCAAGCGTATCAAGATGGCGGCGTGCAAGTCGGTCGATCTGCGCACCGACTGGTCCGTGAACAGCGAGGCCAAGCGCGCGCTCGCGCAGGCCCGTGCCACCCAGAACTATCTGTGGCAGCAGTATCTCCAGATCTACTCGACCACCCAGGTCGCCCGCATGCCTGTGAACCAGGGCACCGCGTCGCTTCCCTCCTCGACCGCGATCGGAGGTGCCGTCGCGCCTGTCGACAACGGCGACATGGCGCGTCTGCAGCGGATCGCTGCGCTCGCGCTCGAGGCCGAGAGCATCATCAATCTCCTGGGCACGAGCCGCAGCGCGGATCAGCTCCAGACAATGGTCAATTCGATCAAGAACGACTGCAGCGACGTCTCGGCGCGCAAGGCCAATCTCGACGCGCAGCTGCCGATCAAGGCCCAGGAGTGGGCATGCCACGCTGACAAGTGCCGCAACGGGTCGATCATCCAGAGCAGCATGAAGACGGCGCTGTCGCGCTGGGAAACGCAGATGAGCGCACTGCGCTCTCAGCCGATCTCGTCGCTCGGGGCCGAGTTCCAGAAGCGCGGTCTCGACGTCAATGCGCTCATGCAGGCGAACGTCGATCCGCGGCAGATGATCGGCACGTGGAGCGACCCCCTCAAGTACGACATGCTCACGAGCATCGCCAACAACCTCTCGAAGGGGAAGCGGGACCAGTACAATCAGGGATCGTCGCTGGACAAGTACATCGACGGCAGCGGCGACGAGCGTGCGTTCGCGCAGATGCTCTACGACTGGGAGGACGTCCGTCAGGAAGAGGCCTGGAAGTTCTCCGCACGCATCAACGGCGAGGAGGGCTCCGGTGGCAGCTGCACGGAGGCCGCGTTCACCGACGGTCAGATCGGCGGCCTGAAGGCGGACGCGCAGAAGGACAGCCAGACCAAGCTGACCCAGGCGGAAGTGACGACGCGTCTCAAGGCTATCGCTCAGGAAGGCGACCAGCTCGGCGCGGCGCTGACGCAGTCAACCGACCAGAACACGATCGACGCGGCACGCGGTCAGCTCGCCGGTCTCCAGGAAGTGCTCAACCGGGGCGTCCTGCTGCCGGACCAGAACGCCTATTCGCCGGAGCAGTGCCAGGCGGCGGCAGAATACGCGCGCTCGCAGGGCTCCTCGATGTCGAGTCAGGAGATGGACATGTGCCTGCACGGCACGAGCGATCAGAGCAGCCCCTACTACGTCGCACGCTGATTTTTCGGACAATCGTTATCCAGAAAGGGCCGCGGAGCTTTCGCGGCCCTTCTTTTTTGCCTCCCATCCTAAAAATAACGCTACCGCTTTCTCCCAACTCATCCTAGAACGTCGGGAGGAAGGGAAACCATGACCATGCGACCTGCACTCGTTCTCCTCGCGGCCGCGCTCCTCAGTGGATGCGCATCGCAATCGCGGAACACCGCCGTCCCCATCGGGATCGGACGGGGTATCAACAACCTGCAGGGCTCGCCCTGTTCGGGGAAGAACAAGTGCGATCCGGTGGTCCTTCCCGTATCGAAGGGAAACTCGTAAATGTTCGGTCGCGGTGACAAGCCGAAGGGCGTCAGCCTCGGCAAGAGTGTGGGCGACGAGCCGGCGGGTCTGCGTGCAGCCCCGGCGTCGACCTCCGGCGAGGAGATTCGCGACGAGCTCGGGGAATACCCCGACAACGTCAGCGACCAGCCATCCTACGTTCGTGCCATCGAGCGCACCCTGCGTGCGGTCACGCTCGTCGCGGTGATCTCGGGCCTGATGAACGTGGCGCAGATCATGCTGCTGCTCACGGTGTTCCCGCTTCAGAAGGTCGTCCCCTTCCTGGTGACCTTCAAGAGCCAGGAGAGCCAGGTCGTGAAGGTCGAGCCTCTGGAGGCGGACGCCCAGACCCTGCGCTACGCCAGCGAGGACAACATCCGCCAGTACGTGGCTCTGCGGCACAAGGTGACGCCTGACTTCGCGGTCATGAACGAGCAGTGGGGGCCGCGCTCGCGGATCGCCGCTCAGACGACGGCCGATGCGTACCAGAATTTCCGCAAGGCTGCCGACGACGAGCTGAAGCAGCTGGTGTCGCAGAACTATTCGCGTGACGTGCAGATCAACAACGTGACGGCCCTCCCCGGCGGCACGTGGCAGGTCAGCTTCACGACGATCGACCACTCCGCCGGGCAGGTCATTCCCGCTCCGGCGACGGGTTCGTTCGGGACGAACACGATCGGCCAGCAGCCTGGCATCGTCCAGTCCGGCGAGAGCCGTCAGGAGTGGGTCGCAACCATGCGTATCGCATACCAGCCGAAGCGCGTCGCGTTCAACGACCGCCTCCTGAACCCGCTCGGCTTCACCGTCACCGACTATTCAGTCACGCGCAGGAGCTGATCCAGTGAAGCGAATCCTTCTCGCCGCTACGGCGCTGTCGATCCTGGCCATGCCGGGCGCGGCAGTAGCCCAGAACACCGCCAAGGGGGCTGCCGCTCCCGAGCGGGCATCCTCCACCATGAAGTCGCTCGGGCTGACCCAGGACGCGTGGAACGAGCAGCTGCGCGCGCGCGGTGCCAGCCGCAAGCGCCCCGGATACGTCCGCTACCTCTACAACAAGGAGGACGTCTTCCCGATCCGCACCCGCGAGGGCATGATCACCACGATCAAGCTCCCGGAAGGCGTGCGTGTCGCACAGGCGTTCTCGGGTGACGATGCGGGCTTCCAGGTCGGCGTTCCGACGCCCACCACCGTGGCGATCAAGGCGCTGTATCCCGGCGTCGACACGAGCCTCGTGGTGTTCACCGAGGACGACCAGGTCTTCAATTTCTACCTGCGTTCCGAAGGCTACAACTCCAAGACGATCTCCGACTTCCTCGTCGACGTCGCCCTGCCGGGCAAGGGCGTGATGGAAGCCGCCGTCGACGAGGGGTTCATGGGGTCGCCGTCCTATGGTCGCGTCGCCTCGCGCGATCCGGCGACCAACGCCGCCGACGTGCGCGACGCGTACGCGAGCAGCAAGCCGGTAGCTCCGAACAAGGACGACTATTCGGATAACTACGACTTCGATCCCCGCACCGTGGTCGAGGACCTGACGGTCTACGTCCCGCGCGGACAGGTCGGCGGCATCCTGCCGTACAAGGTCTTCCGCGACGACCGATTCACCTACATCGACTATGGCCCCAACGCCTCGCAGATGGCTGAATGGCCGACCGTGTCACTGGTGGTGCAGGGCGTCGAGACGCCCGTCGGCTTCCGCACGGCGGGTCCAGGTGGTCGCATGATCGTCGTCGAGGCTCTCGGGGATCTCGTCATGCGCAATGGCCAGCGGATCCTCTGCATCCGCAAGAAGGGGTCGGTCAGCCCGAAGGACAAGGAACTGGTGGAATACGCCACGTCCTACCAGCAGCAGATGCGCGTTCCGGCGGACCTGCCGCAGGGGCACGGCCTGATCCGCTCCAGGCAGTCCAGGACCGTCGTTCCCGCTACGCCCGCCACCGTAGGACGCGAAGGCGACAGCAAGGTAGTGCCGCTGCCGCAGGGCAAGTTCACGACCCTGATGCCGACGACAATCGCGCCGCAGGGGCATGGCAAGACCGTCGTGGGCAAGACGATGGGAGGGGCGACCCTCACGCCGTATCTGCCGGGCGCCAAGGTCACGACCGTCCTCGCTCCCGCTCCGATCGCCGGTACTCCCGGCGTGACCGGGGCAGAGGTCGACAGCGTCGCAGCCGCCACGCCGCCCGCCAAGGTCGTCATGTCGGCTGATCTGCCCCCCGTAGCGCCGGTCGCGCTGGCTCCGGCCACATCGGTGCTCGCCCCTGTCCAGAAGGCCGAGGCGTTCTCCGGATATGCCGTCGACCTCGGCACCGGCGACGAGGCGGCCCTCGCAGGCCGCTGGCAGGAGCAGAAGACCAAGCATGCCACCGCCCTGAACGGCAAGCGCGTCCAGTACGTGTCTGCCGAGAACGGGCAGAAGAGCATGCGCGTGGTTCCGATCTCGACCGTCGCCGAAGGCGCCGGTCTCTGTGCCGAGCTTTCCGCGGACGGGACCGCGTGCTCGGTCATTGCGAACAGGTGACAACAGATGGCGATGGATCCTCGCAAGCGTAAGAAGATCTTGGTCGCAGTGGGCGGCGCCTTGGGCGTCATCCTCCTGCTCGGCTTCATGTTCTTCTTCCTTTTCGCATCCGACAAGAAGGTGGCTCCTCGCGAGACGCTGGGCGCATCGGACTCAATGGTGCCTGCTCCGAAGGAGGAGGTCGTCACGACGCCCGGGACGCTCAGCATGTCGCCGAGCACCCTGGCGTTCAATCCCGACCAGAAGGGTGACATCCTGCTGACGCTGTCGGCCAACAACGGCCCCGTCGGCATCAAGGACATCCAGATCCCGCAGGAATATGCAGGATCGGTCAAGGTCAGCAACCTCGACTGCCCGGCGTTCCCGCTGCGTCTCGCCGCAGGAAAGTCGTGCCAGGCGAGCGTGCACTGGGAAGGCGATCGTACCGTCAACACCACGGTACGTATCGTAGGCGAGACCGTGCGCCCGCCCAGCGCGAGCAATCCGAACGCCGGCGTGACGGAGCTCCAGGAAAGCGTCGGGATCACCGGCGTCTCCACCCGCACGCCCGGCGCTCCCGGTGCGGTCGGCGGAACCGGTACGCCCGTCCCCGGAATGGTCGACGCAGGTCAGGTGGGGTCGATCCCGCCTCAGGCAGCTCCGGCGACCACCGTCGCCCCACAGGGTCCGTCGGTGCGCGAGCAGTACCGCGGAGCCTACCTCGACGCACGACGCGGCTCCGGTCTCCAGGGGGTTCAGCCGCAGGGCGGGAACCAGCTCCAGGCTGCCGCACGCTCGCCGTACGTCAGCTGGGACAACATCGGCATCGAAAGTTCGTCCTCGAGCCTGCCGGTCGACATGGCGCGCGTCATCACGCCGGACAAGCCGCTTCCGGCGGTCCTGGTCGTGCCCATCGACACCCGCGCCACGGTCACGGCCGTCGCGATGGTCGACCGTGACGTGTACGGCAACAACGGACGCACCGTGGTCATTCCGCGCGGCACCAAGATCATCGGCAACATCGGCGGCGGAAGCGAGCGTGTCGGCATCCAGTGGACGCAGCTGATCCGTCCGGATGGCACACGCTTCCGCTTCGACGCGGCAAGCGGTGACGCGATGGGCCGAGGCGGCATCCCCGGCCGCGTGAACGAGCGCAATCTGCAGCGCTACGGCTTCACGCTGCTGGCAGGTGCGGCACAGGCAGCTGCGACGATCGGTCTGGGTGGTCAGCAGGTCCAGACGAGCGGTGGCTTCGGCGGCGCTACGCAGACCCAGGACGCCAAGGCGGTCGCCTCGCAGCAGCTGAGCCAGTCGATCCAGCAGATCAACAGCGACTTCTTCGCTCGCAAGAAGCAGCTGGCGATCCAGATCACCGTTCCTGCGGGTACCCGCATCACGGTGTGGTCGGCGAACGATCTGCGCCTCAAGCCCGCCACCGATCGTGACGAGCCTCAGTCCGGCAATGGCCAGAATGGCCAGAACGGTCAGGCCGCGCGGACGACAGGCGGAGCTCTCGGGGGACGTCAGGGCGGTCTGGCTGGCTTCCGTCCGAACACCCAGCAGCCGACGCAGCAGAACGCGCAGCAGGCCCAGCAGCCTGCGACGCAGAACGGCGGCACCGGCGGTACCGGCGGCGACGATGCGGACGGCGGCATTCGGACTGGTCAGATCGACGCGAACGGAAACTACATCGCACCCGGTGCGCCCAGCCCCGGTCCGCGTGTCCTGAACGGCACGTCGGGCAGCGGCTCGGCTCCCGCCGGTTCCACTGCGGCCCCCTGGGACAGGTAACAGCCAACATGAACGCCATCGTGGAAGCGGGGGGCGGCAAGAGGAACGCCGCCCCCGAGCAGGACAAGATTCTCAACGCGATCCTGCGTCACCTCTATTCCTACTACACGCACAAGGACCACGAGGAGATCGCGATCAACCAGCCCGGCGAGGTCTGGGTGAAGCGGCGTCGTGCGGCTCCTGGCGAGTCTCTCTGGTTCACGGTCGACGATCCCACGCTGACGTTCGAGTATCTCGAGCTGTGCTGCCGTGCGCTCGCCAACGCGAACAATCAGAAGTTCGGCGACGGCATGGGCAAGATGCCCGTCGTCTACACGCAGCTGCCGGGCGGTCATCGCTTCACGGCGGGCATGTACAAGAACTTCGTCTACGACATTCCACGGCCCAAGGGCGGCGTGTGCATGGCCATCCGCCAGGCGCCGCGCGACGACAACGTCATCGAGTTCTCGGACTATGGTCTCGAGGAAGGCGTTCGGGTCCAGGCGGCGCCCAAGTTCAAGGAGCAGGCCGATACCTCGACGGACGACCTGTCGAAGCTGCGGGACGCGATCAACCGCGGCTCTCACCTCGTGGTGTCCGGAGCCACCGGTACCGGCAAGACGACGCTGCTGAACAAGATCCTGTCCGAGCTGGATCCGAAGCTGCGCCTGATGACGATCGAGGATACGCGAGAACTCGCCGTCCCCCATCAGAACCGCGTGCATATCGTGCTGTCCCGTACCGAGCAGGTGAACAACTTCGACGACGGCGCTGCCATCAACCTCGTGACCCGCATGACGCCGGACATCATCATCTGCGGCGAGGTCTCGACAGGCAACGCCAAGACGATCTGGGAACTGACCGGGTCGGGCCACGGATCGATGATGACCACCATCCATGCCGAGGATCCCGAATCGGCGCTGGCGACGTTCTGCAAGCGAATCCAGCACCAGGATCCGAACCTCGATGTCGCCGGGACGATCTCGGAGATGCGCGAGCGCTTCACCGTCGTCCAGATCATCAAGGATCCGCTCAGCGGACGTCGGCGGATCTCCGCGATCGAGACGTTCAAGGGCATGCACTGAGGAGCGTTGCCCGTGGATTTCGTCCGTTCCGCCGATTCCATGGGCACGCACCTTCCATCCGTCGACGTTCCTCGAACGCTTGTTAACGTAGCCGCTCTGGTAGCCATCGCTATCTGTCTCGGAGCCGCGCTCCTTCGCATCGTCACGGACGGGCCGGTCCTCCCGGGACTGACGTACGCCAGTCTCGCGGCAATCGAAATCGGCTGGCTCGCCGGACAGGCCATCCTCATAACCAATCAGGATTAAAATGGCCGGGAAGAAGGCGAAAGAAAAGCCGTACGTCTCGACGGAGGCGCTGCGGGTGGCGATGACGCGTCAGTGGAAGGCTCCCATCCATGCGATCATGTGGGAAGTCGGCGACGCAACCGGAGCGCGACATACGCGGCTCGCCGATGCCGTCATCATGGGGCTGTGGCCTTCCCGCGGAATCGATCTCGAGGGCGTCGAGATCAAGACGCACCGCTCCGACTGGCTGCGCGAGCTCGCCAATCCCGCCAAGGCCGAGCAGATCGCGCGGTACTGCGACTTCTGGTGGGTCCACGCATCGCCCGACGTCGTCCGGATCGAGGAGCTTCCGGCCGGATGGGGACTGCGCATCTACGACGGACGGATCTGGACCACGCCGGTGCCGGCGGCGCGACGTCAGCCGGAACCCATGACGAGAGAGTTCCTCGCCGCGCTGCTGCGTCGGTCCGATCAGCAGAACGAGAAGCAGGCCAAGCAGCTCGTGGACGACGTACTCGCCAAGGAGCGGGCGACGATCGAGCAGCGCATCGAGCATCAGGTGCAGGAGCGTACCCGTCGCAGCGCCTCGCTCGCCAGCGTGGCCGACGAATTCGAGAAGGCGACCGGCCTGAGCATCGCGGAGCTATCGAAGTACGGAACGGCGACATACGCAGCACGCATGACCGCCGCGCTCATGAAGCAGGATCTGCATAATCCCTACTCGGGCCTCGAGTATCTGGTGAAGCAGCTGCGACAGACCGCCGATGCGGCAGCCGATGCCATGAAGGAGATCGGTCTCGATCCTCCCTCGGCGGAAGAATGCCGTCGCCCCAAGCGTATAGCCTAGTCCCCGGCCATGCGCATTCGCCCCTCCCCTTCCTGCATTCCATCCTGTAACCTTTCGGCTCCACTCTAAGGACCGGAAGCGATGCTGCCCCGCCCCTACCAGAGCACCGCGCTCGACAAGGCCAGGAAGAGGGTCAAGCAGGTCCGCCGTGCGACGCTTGTCCTCCCTACGGGGGCCGGCAAGACGGTGGTCGCCGCGCTGTGGGTGAAGGAGCGGAAGGAGAAGGCGGGCAAGCAGAAGCGCCGGTTCCTGGTCCTCCAGCACACCAAGGAGCTGGTCGGCCAGAATCTCAGGACCATCGAGAAGGCGACCGGGCTCAAGTGCTCGATCGTGATGGGCAAGAAGAACGACTGGGATGGCGACGTGGTGTTCGCCAACGTGCCGACGCTCGCCCGGTACGACAGGCTGGCCCAGATGGGCGAGTTCACCGATCTGATCGTGGACGAATGCCATCATTCGGCTGCACCGGGCTGGGAGCGGATCATCCGCCAGGCCACGCACAACAACCCCGACATCGTCGTACTCGGCATGTCGGCGACCCCGGACCGCGCGGATGGCAAGCCTCTCCCGGAGGAGCTGGGCGACATCGTCCACCGCATCTACATCCAGGAACTGCTGGACGAGGGGCATCTCGTCCCGCCGCGCGCCTTCTGCGTCAATCTTGGTGTCGACGAGCAGCTCGCGCAGGCCACCGCTACCAACGACAACGATCAGGTCGGGGTCGCCAAGATCCTAGACACGCCGGCGTTCAACAAGGCGGTCGTCGACCAGTGGCGGGCCCGTGCCGAGCATCGACCCACGATCGCGTTCTGCTCGACGATCGAGCACGCCAAGAACGTGGCGGCGGCCTTCGTCGAGCAGGGCATCGACGCGCGGACTGTCGACAAGGACACGCCCCCGACCGAGCGCGACAACATCATCGCGGCGTTCAAGGCGGGCGAGTTTCCGGTTCTGTGCAACTGCCTCGTCCTGACGGAGGGATTCGACCACACCCCGACGTCGTGCGTGATCGTCCTGCGGGCAATGATCCACCTGAGTACGTTCCTTCAGGCCATCGGCAGGGGAATGCGGGTCGTCAACGCCGAGGAGTTCCCCGACGTCGTCAAGTGGGACATGATCCTCCTCGACTTCGCTGGCGCTGCGGCACGCCACACAGAACTCGACGAGAAGACGTCGCTTCGGCTCGACGTAGTCGACGCCCGCGACGGCGACGACAAGCAGCAGCAGGAAATTCAGGAGTCCGTACCTGCCGGCGAAGGCGAGGCTGCCGAGGAGCAGATCGTCGTGCCGATCCTGGAGGAGATCAACCTCAAGCGGTCGCAGTTCCGCTGGACCGACATCCACGGCGACGGACGGACGCTGCTCGTCTCCGGCGGACATGGCTTCGCAGCCGTCCTTCAGGGCAAGCGCGGCGACCCCCATCGCTGGGTGGCGATCGGACGGACGACCTCGAACAGGCCCTGGGGGCCGATGGAGGTGCTGCACGTCGGGTCGCGCAAGCAAGCGTTCGCCGCCGCCGCCGACTACATACGCACCATAGAGCGCGACGACAGCAGGCTGGACAACCGCCGCTGGCTCAACGAACCATGTACGGCCAAGCAGGCCGAGAAGCTGGAATCGTATGGCTGTC